>Ga0210133_1000522_pt1 | contig 13231 bp, 10 predicted proteins | sample Joice_ThreeSqC_D_2_FD_184874 | JGI IMG/M metagenome (GOLD analysis project Ga0210133, IMG submission 184874) | Wetland microbial communities from San Francisco Bay, California, USA, that impact long-term carbon sequestration - Joice_ThreeSqC_D1... | ecosystem: Environmental > Aquatic > Marine >...
CGCTCACCCATCGACCGGCCGTTCTCGTTGCCGCCCATCTTGATGGGCATGTCGGTGCGCTGCCAGGTATCGCCGCGATCGCTCGAACGCAGGATGGCGCCGTTGCCCGCCCACGATCCGGTGTACATGCCCGTGGCCATGTACACCTTGTTGGCGTCCACCGGATCGGCCGCGAGACTCTCGATGCCCATGTCTTCCGCCTTGCCGCCGAATTGGTCGGTGAGGGGAATCCAGGTCTTGTCGGCCGGGTTGAAGCGGTAGGCGCCACCCACGTCGGTGCGGGCGTACACCAGGCCCTTCTCGATGGGGCTGAAGATGACGCCGCTGACGAAGCCGCCACCCAAGATGACGACGTTCTTCCAGTTGTACGCCACGTTCCCGGCCAGCGCTTTGGCCGAGGTTTCGGCCGTTGCGGCCGCCGCGACGGCCGCACCCGGCGCCTGCGCCGTCTGCTTGCAGGTGCAGATGCCGCAGCCATGCTGCACCAGAGCCGCCGACATCACCGCCAACGACATCGCCCACGAGGTTTGCTTGGCCATTTTCATTCGTCCTTTCGTCTAGCGAGCATCGCCATAGAGGATTCCTCTGCCGCCCGTGCCGAGATAGACGCGGCCGTGGCGGCGAGGATCGCCGGTCAGGCAGTTGATGTACCCGAATTGATGGTTTGGATCGTCGATGCGCTGCCAGGTCGCCCCGGCGTCGTCGGAACGGTAGGTGCCCCAAATCCCGGCCACCGAGCCGGCGAGATACACGGCCGGGTGGCTTGCCCCCGGCGCCGGCATTCCGAATCCCACCGCGGTCGCGCCGTTTACCTGCGTCACCTGCGCGAACGTCGTTGCCGAGTCCTGGGAATGAAACAGGCCGGTGCTCGTCGCGATCCAGATATCCCCCTCGATGCCGAATACGGGGCGCGGCCGTCCGGACAACGAGGGAGTGGTTTGCACGAAGCTCGCGCCGCCGTCGATACTCACGTAGATGCCATTCCGGCCGCCGGCGTAGAACTTGAGAGGACTGACGCGGTCAGCGGCAACCTGCGTGCTGCCCGACAGCCCCGCGCAACCGGTCCACGTGACACCGCCGTCGCGGGAGTAGGAGGGAGTGCCTCGCTGAGGAGCCCACACGAACGTGCTGCCATCGGCCGCGACCGCGATGGATCCCGCGCTGGAGCTCTTCGCGAATTCGGAGGCAAAGGGCGACCAGGTCGTACCGCCGTCGCTGGAATAGGCACCTCGCGCCCCGCCAGAGGCTGAATTCGTGCCCACGCGCGCGACGAGCGTCGGGACGAGCTCGGCGAAATCGAGGCTAGTCGTATTGCCGAACACCGGGTCGGCGAACATGCCTTCGACAGGCGAGACGTCGAGATCGTCGTGACGGAAACCGGCGATGTCGCCAACCGCGCTCAGCAAGGCCGCGCCGGCCCAAGGACTGGCAAGATCGAGCGCCACGGTTTCTTCGAGGCCTTCGTCATCGAATTTCCACAGCGTCGGAGCCCCGGTGTCGGAAGCCGTGACGTTGTCACTCGACCAGATACCTTGCCCGGTGATGTACAGGGCGCGTGCCGGGTCAAAGGGATCGATTTCGATATCGCCCATCCATCCCGCCGCCGGCAAGCTCGCGGTGTGCCACCACAGCCACTGTGCGTCCGCCACGTCGTGCTGCGATGTCGAACCCATGATGGGCACCCAGCGCACGCCCCCGTTGCTGGACCGGTAGATCTCGCCCGGTGACCAGAAATCGATTGTCGTCACGATGAGCGTTCCCGGATGGGTGGCATCGGCCGAAATTCCCCCGAAGCCGCCGGCAGGGCGCGGGGGACTCACGTTGGTCCAGTCACCGCTCGCCGTGGCATATCGCCAGACGGCGCCGCTGGTGATGTTGTTCGGACCCGGCCCGTTGTTGTACGTCAAATAGAGATTGCCACAACCATCCGGCACGGCGTGGTGAGGCATCATCCCCTCGGGCTGTCCGGCCACCGCTTCCCAGGTCGCCCCGGCATCGGTCGAGCGATAGAGCGCGGTTCCCGTGGTCAGGCCGACCCCGACGTAGATAGCCGGGGTGGAGCTGCCTGGCGAGCCGCTGCGTGGATCGAAGACCACGAAGCTCAGGCCCCAGCCCGTCGTGCCCGCGTCGCCAGGGACCAGGCCGATCGTCGGAAAGACGCCGACTCGCGTCCACGTCCGGGCGAAATCCGTGCTCTTCCACAACCCCGTGGTACGCGAGGCGAAGTACAGCGTGCTCGGCAGATTGGGATCGATGGCTAGCCGCTCTCCCATCGAGCGGCCGTCCGCGTTTCCTCCCATGGGCGCGGAGATGTTGTTCTTCACCCAGGTCTGTCCCATGTCGGTCGAGCTCAAGATGACGCCGTTGCCGGCCGTGAGGTAGGTCCCGGCGGCCAGGTAGACGCGGTTGGGATCGACCGGATCCGCGGCGATGCTCTCGATCCCCATGAGGTTCGAATCGTCATGCCCCACCCAATCGGTCATGGGCAGCCAGCGCTGCCCGGCCGGATCGTAGCGGTAGGCGCCGCCGACGTCGGTTCGGGCGAAAAGGAGGCCCGGAAGCACGGGACTGGTGACGACGCCGGTGACGAAGCCGCCCCCCTTGATGGCCACGTTCTTCCACAGGTACGGGCCGGGAGCCGTCGCGTCTTCGAATGGAACACCGGCCTCGCCCAAATAGGCAGGGGGCGATATCGCCTCGCAGGTCGCCGTCATCACGGGCGATGGTCCGTCCGACACCGATGCATCGGAGCGCCCGGTATCGACGCAAGCCGCGCAACAGCCGAGCCACGCCACGACAGCAGCCGCGCTTGCCCGAAGTGCATTCGCTGGCCCCTGGTTGGTCTTGTCAGCGACGTTGACGGCGAGCATCGGCGAAAGCGTGAGACTCGAGGAACCGTGGTGAAGCGAACGAACGCTAGTGCTTCTCGGCGGCGAGATCGTCGAAATAGATGTCGAAGTTGCGTGGCGATCCGCTCCACGTGCTGATGCGGAACTCCCAGAACGATCCCAGGTCGAACTTGGCGCCGGCCCCCTTGGTGAGCGCCGAGATGGGGAACGAAACCTTGTGCCATTTGCCGTCCGTGAAGCCCTTCATGTACTTCTCGATGGGCACGGTGGCGCTATCGTTCTTGTTCGCGCTGCACCCGAGCAACACACCGACGGCACCGGGCTCCGGCGCGTCCTGCGGCGACTTGGCTTGCACGCGAATCTGGAACGTCAGGTGGCTGTACGGGGTGAGATCGACGCCTGCGTTTTCCGGATACCATCCGAATAGGTTCCAGCCCATCCCGATCCACCCCGCCCCCTCGCCGTGGAACTTGACCCCGTTGCTGCCGTTCACGCCACCACCCGGCTCGACGGCGGCCTTGACCTTGCAGGTGGGCTGCTGGTCACACGACTCCCACCCTTGCGCCCCCGTGCCCGCCTCGTCGCCATCCCAGATCACGAGCCGTGAGCCGGTTGCAGCCGGCGCGGCAGCCGCGTTCGCACCCGCGGCGGGGCCGGCCGCCGCCGCGGGTCCGGCCACGGCGGTCCCAGGGCAAGGTGGACAGAGACACCCGGCCGCCCCCAGGGAAACGAGGGCGGCCAGCCATGCGTTTGCGTAGGACGGCTGCAAAATGAGCTTCATGGTTACCGGTCTCCGAACCCTGGATCGGCTCTAGGGAATGAATCCGAGGTCGTCGATGACCAGGTCGACATCGTATGGCGTGGCGCCGGCGCCCGACCACGGGAAGTACCAGTAGATGGACGTGATCTCGCTCGGGGTGGGCGAGGAGTCGGGCGTGCCGCCCGTGAGGTCGGTCCACAACACATTCTGCACCACCGGAGCGGCCGTCACGGGTATCTGGGTCGTGGGGTCGCCGCAGCCAGGATGGTAGTACTGGGTACCGGACGTCGGGGTGCACTTGCCGGCGTCGGTTGGTAGGGCCGACGTGTCGCCGCCGGGACTGAGCATCCAGGTCCCCGTCGGAGTGTCGTTGATGGTCCCCACGCCCATGGTGATTGCATCGCCCTGGGGCACCGAGCCAGAAATCGTGAACCTGATGCCCTTGAAAGCCGAGGCATCGAGGTGGTCGCAGTTATCGAAGTAGAGCGCGAAGCCCGTGTAGTCACTGACAGTTCCGCTCAAATGCCAGTTGCCCTGGGTCACGTCGGACGTCATCGTGGTCGGGTAGAACGACTCGCCCCCCTGCAATGTCCCGGAGCTGCCAAAGCGAGCTTCCGTCGTGCTTGCATTCCCGGCGTCGTTCTGCAGGAAGGTGAAGTCGGTGATGACCTGCTGGGGTGCAGGACAAAGCGTGCCTTCCCCGCCACTCGCACCGGCCCCGCCCGAGGCGCCGCCCGAGCCCACGGCCGCGCCGCCCGTCCCCACCATCGCGCCGCCTGTTCCATCCGGGCTGGCTTCCTGGGTCGTGCAGGCGACAAGCCCGCCCGCGAGCAGCATTGCCATCAGAGATCCGGAGATATTTCCAATTCGAAGACTCGTGTTCATGGTTGGGGCTCCCTTCCTTATCAATTAGGTCCAACGGTCGAGCTCGACGCCTGCGAGTGCGTGGGACCTCTCGTATTTCGAAAACCTCCGAGCTGCTTCTACTCCTACATCGCCTTCTTTCGATAGAAGCCCAAGTTGTCGATCCAAAGCTCCGCGATCGCCTCCTTGGGCATGCGGAGGATCAGCGTCAAGAGCTGGTCGGTCAGAAGCGCGGTTCCGGGGGCTGTTCCGACCTTGGTGAGCATGTCATTGGGAACGCGATTCGGCTTGGGGTCTTGCTGGAATCGGCTGAATGGAATGGTGTAGAAGGCCCACTCGCTAGTGACCAGCATCACGGCGCTGTAGCCGTTACCGCACTCGTTGGGGAACGTGGGGCGAGTCACGCTGCCGCTGGTCGATACGCTCTGACCGTCGACCGTAATCGTTATGTTCCCCGCCGCATTTGTTGCGTCGGCTCCCATGTCTATGCAGTTGCTCTCGACGCCAGTGAAGACTGCCGTGTTCGGATCGTTGAGCAAGAGCACGAATGACTTGGTCGTGTTGCCCGGAGCGCGTGCCCAGAAGGACATCCCTTCGTATTCATGAGCGTCGCGCGGACCGCCAAGATTGTTGGACCCGAACAGACAGCCCCAGTCATTGTTGTGCGCCGCGCGCAGCACGGCTGCTGCATTGCTGCCGCAGCGGGAACCGTCGGGGATGCTCTGCACGAAGACCTGGCCGTTTTCATCATCACCGACCACTTTGCCGATGGTGTTGTCACCCGAACCCCAGAACACGTTGTCGCCAACATTGTCGAAGGTGCTCAGTATGAGAAATTCGTACCCATCTTCGACCGTGCAGTCCACAGGGACATCCTTCAGCGTCGGGTAGGGGTCACACCCAGCCGCTGCGCCAAGACCAAGAAGCAACACAACCGCGCGTGCGGGCGATGCTGCCAATTTGCGAGGAAGAGGCATCATGGGAAGGCTACCACCAGTAGGTGGCCATCAAGGAGAAGACGTCCTTGTCCGGGTTCACCGGCACAGCGGTCGCAGGGTCGTAGCCCGACATGGCTGGCACGCCGCTGCCATAGATGAAGTGCGAATATTGAATCGCGAGCTCACCCGGGCTCTTCCAGCCCATGTGGAAAAGCAACCGTGTCGACCAGATGGTGAAGGCTTGCCTCGAGTCCCCGCCGTGCAGACGAACGTGGTCGATCCGTTCCGAGAAGCCCATCCAGGACATTGGCAAGTAGGTCACCTCGCCGCCCCCCTTCACCTTGAACACGCCGTCGTAGGCCGCGTCGTGGCTCTTCACGTAGGTGCCGACACCGAAAAGGCTGATCAATACGTCCGGGCTTACCCCGGTGTACAGATCGCCGAACACCAGCCGGGCGACGCTGAGATCGTACTGCGCACCGAAGGTGGACAGCGAGCCATTGCCGTTGCTGTTGGGACCGAGATAGTGCCCGACCAGCTCGGGCCCGCCTCGCGCGTTCAGGATCTCGATGGCACCGGAAACCGTCGCCGCGTTGGTGGCCTTGGTCCAGGCCCCACCCAAGTACAGATGCCCGGCGCGCTTGGCGGTGAGTTGCAGGTCGGCCCCCAGCACTGTGATCCGTCCGTTGGGTATGCTTCCGTCTTCGATCTGGTCGTCCTGTGTCCATGCGGTCAGATAGTGCAAACCGAAGCGCAGCAGGTCGGCGTAGGCGACGCCGAGGTGCGCTTGGTTGACGAAGGTCGCGCCCACGTTGGCGTCCGCGTAGTCGTTCCATCCGGCCGGCGCCAACCCGGCGGGCGGACGTCCGATCTGGCCACCCAGGCCCTGTTCCAGAACGAAATAGAGCTTGCCGAGCTGGTAGCCCGTGATGATGCCTTCGCCGATGGTGTTGGTGCGTGCGATGAGCGGGGTACCGTAGCGGCCGGCGTCCCACGCGCCCATGGCGCCGTAGCGGCCCGTGAAGGCGCCGACGTTGAGCAGGAAGGGGAAGCCGAACGTCTTGGTCAGATTCGCCGTGAGGTACGCGTCGTTCACGCCGGCTTGTTCGACCGGGTTGTAGTAACCGGTCCCGTCCATGGCAGAGGTACCGGCGATGACCACGGTGGCGTACACCGACGAGTTGCCGTACAGAAAATTGAGCTGCAGCCAGGGTGCCGGCACCACGCCCGTGTACTCGAAGCTCCTCAGATTCTGCGCCATGAGCGGCGGCGAGTGCAGGACCGTGCCGCTCTGGCCGACAGTCGGCGTCTCGCGTTCATGCATGCCGAGATGCGCGGGCAGGAGCATGTAGCCGTGGAAGTCGAGCACGTTCGCCTTCGCGTCGGCCGGCTGGATGCCGAACGGAACCGAAGGTGTCGCGCTACGCACCTGGGGCTCGCCGGGCGACATCCCCAATCGCGGGATCTCCTTGTCCGCGCTACCCTCCGCGGCGAACGCCAGCGCGGGCATGGCGAGCACAGCCAGGATGAGTCGGCCGGACCTCAGTGAAAATTGGACGGTTTTCATCGTCGGGCGCCTTCGGTTCAAAAGGTGACGTAGCCGCCGAGCGCAATCATGTGATGGTCGAACGGCTGGGCTGAGTTGGGATCTGCGGCGGCGCTGTAGAACCGCCGACTATAAATGAGCTGAATACGGTCCAGGCTGGTCCAGTCGGTGTGGTAGGCGATACCGGGATTCAAGCTGTAGACGCTCCAGCGTTGCCGCAGCGGCAGCCAGGGGGCCGTGGTGGGGGTGGGCGAGCTTGCGTCGGGGACCAGGGTGGTGCCCTCGCGGTCCTCGCCATAGGCTTGGAAGGTCACGCTGAGCTTGGAAGTCATCCGGTATTCGGTGTCGATCCCGAAGAAGTAGCCCATGGCGTTCTTGTAGTAGGGATCCTCGGTCGCCACGGTGCGGGTCAGCATGGCCGCAACGTTCACGCGGATGTCGGGCGCGGTGCCGTTGAAGCTCCGCGGGTGCCACAGAATGGACGACACGCTGAAGTTGTATTCGGCGCCCACGACCGCGACCTTGCCATTGCCGTGGCTGAGCGGCCCCAGGTACTTGCTGATCATTTCCCGGGCGCCTTGCGTCCAGTCCACGGCCCACCACACGCCATTGCCGACGGACGCGGCATGGTCGAAGTTGTAGATGCCACCGGTCAGTCCGACCTGCCCCCACGGATTGTCCTGCCAGTGTGCCTCGGCCAAATAGGTGTCCATGCGGCCGTCCTGAGGCGGATCGTTGAGGAAGGTCTTGAGCAGGACGCGGTCGTCTGCCCCGTAGGCGGAAGCGTAGTGGAGCTTGAAGGTATACTGCTTGTAGGTCAGCCCGAGGTGGGCGTGGTGCACCCAGCTCGATGTGCCTGTCTCGATCCAGGCGTTGTAGTCGCCGCGCGGGAAGTCCTCGGGAACGCCGGGATTGACCAGGAGCCCGTGGGTGAAGGACAGGCGCACGTCCCTGGTCACGTCCCAGTCGGCGTTGCTGGTCTCGCCGTAGCCTTTGAGGGCCAGCATGGGACCGAAGATGCCCCAGCCCCACTGGCCAGGTCCGCCGTACACTTCGACGAACGATCCGGCCTTGAACTGCAAGCGCAGCTTTCCGATGGCATCGGGAGAGAAGAGCAGGTAGGCCACGCCGAAGCCTGGCCCCTGTTGCGTGCTGTAGAAGCCCTGGTACTCCTGCCGGTTGAGGCGGTAGTAGTAGGTGACGTAGGCCTTGAGCGACGGGGTTCCGTATTCGAAATTCAAGGTCGCGCCCGACCCACCCCAGAAGGGTATCTTTCCCGTCGAAAGCGCCGGCGCGTGCAAGGCGGTGCCAGAGTATCCGAGGGGTGGGTTGCTTGGCGTGGTGCCGAGTCCAACCATCTCGTAGCCGAAGAAGCGGCCACCGATGCGAAACGTCGGCGCGCTCTTCTCCGTGGGCGCACCAAAGGATGGTGCCCTGCCTCCCGGCGCAGGGGGTACGGGTGGGGCCTGGACTGCCAAACCAAGACCGGGGAAAACCGGCGATCCGGGCAGCCCATCGGGCGCAACGGCGGGCGCGGTTTCTTCGCCGCGGGCGACCCCAGCCACGAGAAGCAGTGCCACTGGTACAGAGAACGCGCAGCCGTATTTCCGATGGAACATCAAAACTCGACCGGTGGGCGAACATCTCGGGCCAGCCCCAAGGATAGAACGCAGGAATGAAGTGAATCGCGTCTCGAGCGCATGAATATCGGCAGGCAGTTGCACGAGCCCCTCGCGACGACTCATGATTCTTCACTGTCGCAGAAGAAAAGGAGCGCGACCTCGGATCGTGTCAAGCTAGCCCCTCCCGGCGCGCTGGCGTCAACGCCTTGGAATCTCTATCGAACTCGCATTCGCGGGGCCTAGGCCACCGCTAGGCAGTTTCGCGCCTTGGGCCGCGAGCAGAAAACCCACCACGGCCCAGTAGTCCCCTGGTTTGATCGTACCCACGTGTCCCTTGGGCATGTGCGTGCTGGTGAAATCGAAGAGATCCTGAGCGTTGCGGAACGGATCGCGCCACGCCGCTCCGGCCGGCCGCGCTTGCGCCTCGATCTGCAGGAGCTGCGGATCGGTGAGCGCCGAACCGCTGCCGCTCGGGTTGCGTGGGGTTTCGGGCAACGCACCCGGGCCCAAGATGTCCGGAGCGTCACCGATTCCTTCGCCACGCTGGCCATGGCACTTCGCACACGCGCTGGCGAATATGTTCGCGCCCGGTTCGGACTGGCCGCGTGCCATCGCGATCTCCGCCGAAGTGGCTCCGAGCTGGGTGGCCGCACACCCGAGCCCGACCAGCCCCAAGACTACGAGCACGCCGCTAACCAGCGACGGTCCTGAACGAGCAAAATCAGCTGACATCGGGTCCACTTCTCCCTTTCGCGCGGGAAATAGTATCCGCTCAGCTCGGCTCGGTATAGTAGATTCTTGCTCCGCGCATCGGACGCGCTATCGCGCCTCTCGCGAACCTCGGCTCTCGGGTTGAACCAAAGCGCCAGACCCCGACCAGACAAGATACTCAAGCAAGAAGAAGTCTAGAACGCGATGCTCATTCAACTCGGCATCATCGACTACTGCCTGCTGAGCGTCTACTTCGTTTTCGTCCTCGGCACGGGATTCGTGCTGCGCAAGGGGGTCGGGGGCACCAAGGACTTTCTCGAATCGGGGCGCTCGCTGCCCGCCTGGATCTGCGCGCTCGGATTCATCGGCGCGAACCTGGGGGCACAGGAGGTCATGGGCATGGCCGCCTCGGGCGCGAAGTACGGCATCATGACCAGCCACTTCTATTGGATCGGCGCCATCCCGGCCATGGTGTTCGTGGCGATTTTCATGATGCCGTTCTATTACGGCTCGAAGGCGCGTTCGGTGCCGGAGTACCTCAAGCTCCGTTTCGACGAAAAGACCCGCGGCTTCAACGCCGTGACCTTCGCGTGCATGACCGTCATGTCCTCGGGGATCTCGATGTACGCGCTCGCGACCCTGGTGCACGCCATCTTGGGCTGGAACTTCCATCTGTGCATCGTTGCCTCGGCCGTCGTCGTGCTGGTCTACATCTTCATGGGCGGACTGCGCTCGGCCATCTACAACGAGGTCCTGCAGTTCTTTCTCATCGTCTTCGGATTTCTGCCGCTGGTGCTGCTGGGATTGAAGCAAGTCGGCGGCTGGTCCGGCCTCACCCGACAGCTCGCGGTCGTCGCCGCGCAGAACGGCATGGCCGAGGGTGCCTGGACGCATTCGTGGAAGTACACGGGGCACGTGGCGTCGAACCCCATGGGCATCGAGTGGTTCGGCCTGGCCATGGGCCTCGGCTTCGTGCTGTCGTTCGGCTACTGGTGCACGGACTTCCTGGTCGTTCAGCGTGCCATGGCCGCGGAAAACATGAGCGCCGCCAGGCGCACACCCATCATCGCCGCGTTCCCCAAGATGCTCTTCCCGTTCCTGGTCATCCTGCCGGGAATGCTGGCCATCGCGCTGCACGGGGGCGGCGTCGCGGGCTTCTCGCTGCCGAGCAAGGGCGACAGCCTCAACTACGACATGGTCGTGCCCGCCATGCTCGCCCACTACTTCCCGACCGGCCTGCTCGGGCTCGGGCTGACGGCGCTGATCGCATCCTTCATGTCGGGGATGGCGGGCAACGTCACGGCGTTCAATACGGTCTGGACCTACGACATCTACCAAAGCTACATCCGGCCCAACGCCAGCGACGCGCACTACCTCGCGGTAGGACGCGCCGCCACCGTCGCGGGAATCGCCGCGAGCGTGGCTTGCGCGTACACGGCGGCAAAATTCAACAACATCATGGACGTCCTGCAGCTCGTGTTTGCCTTCGTGAATGCGCCGCTATTCGCGACGTTCTTGCTCGGGATGTTCTGGAGGCGAACCACGGGCCACGGCGCGTTCTTCGGGCTGCTCTCGGGTACGCTCGCCGCCGCGCTTCACCACGGTCTGTCCTTGCCCAAGGGGGCGCAGGGAGGGATCAAGGGAGGCTGGCTGTCGATCGTCCACCATTATCCAAGCGAGATGGCGCAGAACTTCTGGACCGCCATCTGGGCATTCTCCGCGTGCCTGGTCGCCACCGTCGGCGTGTCGCTGGCCACCAGGCAGCGCAGGTCCGCGGACGAGCTAACCGGCCTGGTCTATTCGCTGACGCCCAAGCCGAAGGAGGAGAACGTCGCCTGGCACAAGCGGCCGGCCGTCCTCGGCGTGGGCATCTTGACGCTCGCGCTGGCCTTGAACATGATCTTCTGGTGAAGTGGCACCGCTGGCCATGATTCTCGACGTACGCTTGCCCATCGGGCTGATGTTCTCGATCTTCGGCGTGTTGCTCGCCGTCTTCGGGCTCGCTTCCGATCCCGCGATTTACGAGACGCACTCGCTTGGCATCAACGTCAACCTCGGTTGGGGGCTCGTGCTCCTCTTGTTCGGTCTCGCAATGCTGGTGCTCGCGCTTCGAGCAAGACGTTCTGCTCCGTTGACCGAGGAACGACCGCGGCTTCACGACTGATTTTCGGCCGTCGCGACGGCCTCTCGAAAGGTATGACCATGCGCATTCGATCTAAAGCACACTTGCTGCTCCTTGGCAGGACCGTGGCCGTACTCGTTGCCAGCGCGGCTCTTGCGTCGTGCCTGAGGCCGCCGGCGCAAAGGGCTCCTGCGACCGCCAACGTGACCACGGCACCAGCGGCACCCCCAGCGCCGGCCGTGGCCTCGACCCCACCACGGTCGGTGCCTGGTCTTCCCGCAAGTTTTGCGTGGGGCTCGACCGGCCCCATCATCGTCCCCAAATCCGACGCCAAGCATGACCTGGTCGCCGTCAAGGATCCGACCGTCGTGCGATTCAACGACCGCTGGCATGTCTATGCGAGCTCGGTCGCGAAAGGTGGCATCTACGGGATGGTCTACCTGTCGTTCGCCGACTGGAAGGATGCGCCCGACGCCCCCCTCTATTACATGGACCAGACACCAGGATTTAATACCTATGTCGCCGCGCCCCAGCTCTTCTACTTCTCGCCGCAGAAGAAGTGGTATCTGGTCTTCCAGTCGGGGCCACCCATGTTCTCGACCGCGCCGGACCCGGGCGATCCCACGAAATGGACCGAGCCTTCGGCCTTCTTCGCCAAGACCCCCAAGATCGTCGAGGACAATGGCGGTTGGTTGGATTTCTGGGTGATCTGCGATTCCCAGTCCTGTCATCTGTTCTTCTCCAACGATCATGGCCGTTGGTACAAGAGCAAGACATCCATCGAGAAGTTCCCGTATGGCTTCAGCGATCCGGTCGTGGTGATGGAGGATGCCGTGGCGGGCCGGCTCTTCGAGGCCTGCAACGTCTACAAGATCGGCGGAACCAACACCTATCTGGCCCTCATCGAAGCCTTCGACGGCACTTCGAATTCGCGGCGCTACTTCCGCTCGTGGACCGCGGAGAGCCTGGAAGGCCCCTGGACGATCCTGAACGATGACGGAACGTCTCCCTTTGCCGGCAAGCGGAACGTGGCTTTCGACGGCGAGGCATGGACCGACAACATCAGTCACGGCGAAATGATTCGCGCCGGCCACGACGAGACCATGGTCATCGACGGCGCGCACCTTCAATTCCTCTATCAGGGGTTCGCGCCCTCGGCGAACACGAGCGACTACAACGGGATCCCCTGGCAACTCGGTCTGCTCACACCGAGGTGAGCCATGTCGAAAGCAGTGTCCTTCGTGCTCAAGACCCGAACGTGTCTCGTTCCCCTTCTGCTCGGACTGCTGACGGCTTCTGGGTTTGCTCGCTCGGGCGATCATTCGATGCCCCGACTGGTGGAAAAGGATGGCCGCCATGCTCTGCTGGTTGACGGTGCGCCGTACCTCATTCTGGGCGCGCAGGTGAACAATTCGAGCGCGTGGCCTGCCGTCCTGCCGCAGGTTTGGCCCGCCATGAAGCTCATCCAGGCCAACACCGTCGAGATGCCGGTGTACTGGGAACAGTTCGAGCCCCAACCCGGCGTGTTTGACACCTCGGTCGTGGATGCCCTCATCAGGCAGTGCCGCAAGAACGACGTGCGTCTCGTCCTGCTCTGGTTTGCGACGTGGAAGAACGGCAGCCCTCACTACATGCCGTTGTGGATGAAGCGGGAGCCGGCGAAGTTCCCGCGCATGCTCGACGTCAAGGGACATCCGGTGGATTCGGCGTCGCCGTTCTCCATCGAGACGCTCGAAGCGGACAAGCGCGCGTTCGCGGCACTGATGCGCCACCTGAAGAAGATCGATCGGCAGCACACCGTGATCATGGTGCAGGTGGA
>Ga0210133_1000523_pt1 | contig 13215 bp, 8 predicted proteins | sample Joice_ThreeSqC_D_2_FD_184874 | JGI IMG/M metagenome (GOLD analysis project Ga0210133, IMG submission 184874) | Wetland microbial communities from San Francisco Bay, California, USA, that impact long-term carbon sequestration - Joice_ThreeSqC_D1... | ecosystem: Environmental > Aquatic > Marine >...
CCCGGAGCGCGTTCACGCTCGGGTCGGGCACGGATAACCTCACCGAATATCGATTCAACTCCAAGAAGATCCAACACCTCTTCTGCAAAACCTGCGGCATCGAAAGCTTTGCCTACGGCGTCATGCCCGACGGTAGCCCGACCGTGGCCATCAACGTCAATTGTCTCGAGGGCGTCGATCCGCGAGCGCTCGAGTGCATGCACCACGACGGTCGCAGCTCCTAGCTGCTGCCGCGGACGCTCGCCGTCGTCGCGACGCACCAACCAAAAAGCGCACTGGTCGAACCGCCGCCTAGAACGAAGACCGAGGCGCGCCGCGCTGCCACTTGGCCATTTGGCGAGCTCGGTCCAGTCGCCGTTCAATCGCCGGATTCCCCGGACTGAGCGACTGTGCCATCTCGTATTCGGAGACTGCGTCCGAGTACCGTCGCTCGTCCATGGCCACATTGCCGAGGTTCAGATGCCCGTTGACCGAACGCGGGAAAAGCTCGACCGCCTTTCGGATATGCTCGATACCCTGCCGTCGGCGCCCCACCTGCAACAGCAGCATGCCCAGGTTGTTGTGAATCGAGGACACGAGCTTTGCCCGCGCGCCCACGGTGCTCGGGTTCTTGGCCAGTACCTTGGTATATAACTCGATGGCCTTGCTAATCTCGCCAGATCGGGCTTGAACCATGCCAAGGTCAATCACGGAATTCAGGTAGTTGGGATTGAGGGACAGCGATCGCAAGAGCCATTTTTGGCTTTCGTCGAGGTGCCTGGTGTGCAGGTACTCCTCGGCAATGCAGTAGCAGCCCAAATAGCTTCGTGGGTTCACCTCAACGGTGTGGGAAAATAGGCTAATCGTCGAGTTCCACAGCCTTGCCTGTCGCGCGCTCAGAATCGCGAACCCCAGAAGCAGCGCAGCTGCGACCGATCGAGACCAAGCCGCGGAACCAAGCCGGATCAACACGCCTGCGACCATCACACTGATGCCGATGAGCGGAAGGTACAGGTAGTGATCAGCGACTGTAGAGAAGTTTTGGAAACCGAAGGAAACCACGCCGAGGACCGGCACCAGTGACACCAGGAAGATCGACCAGCCCAAAGACAGCCACGAGAGCCAGTCCGCCCCCTGGGATTGCCCCCTCGGGCGAATCAGCGCGCGGAGGACCACCGCCACGCCGGTCGCGAGCACCAGTATCGACAAGGCTAGCTGCCAGGCCGAGATGTGATCGAGGACGAACCGTGGCGAGCGTCCGTAGTCCACGGCGAGGGGAAAGGGGACCAGTATCTTCTGGACGTAGAAGGCAAATGCATCGGCCGCGACCAACAGTCGCTCGGCCGCGCTCGGAACGAAATCTAGCTTGGAGTCGGGCTGCAGGTGCTTGGTAACGACCGCGAGAGCCAAGAGCGGCAAGCCGTACCAGGCGGGCATGATGGCGCTCTTTCCAATGGATTTTCCGAGGAGGATCCGATCGACGAGCAGTACCACGGCCGGAAAGACGACAGCCGACGGTTTCGAAAGCATGGCTGCCGTAAGACACACAGCCGCCAGGAGACGCTTGGACCAGCGGTAGTGCAACAGGAGCGCGAGCAGCCCAAACATGGCCGCCAGCTCTCCCTTGAGCTCGGAGATCCACGCCACGGTCTCCATCTGCACCGGGTGCAGCGCGAAAAAGGCGGTCGCGAGCAACACCAGGGTGGCATTTTGGGCCGCGCTTCGGTTGCGCTGCGGACGACCTAGGTCGAGCAGCGTGTGCAGCAGGAAGGACACCTGTGCCACGTTGATCAGGTGGATGGCAAAGCCTAGCGCATGAAAGAGCCAGGCCATCTGCGCGAACTCGCCCCACTGCCTCCCCAGGGTCGCGGTCAGCCACCACACCGTGTAGGTGACGGGTATGTAAAGATTGAAATACGCTCGGGTCCATAGCGCCGCCAGGCCCGAAGCCGACCCTTGCTGCAGGTTCGGGTTGTTGAACAGGTGGCTGTAGTCGTCGAGGCGGATGAAGTCGGCAAACAGGACTGGAGAGAATACGATTGCGGTAACCGACAGCAGCAGGGCGAGCTGGATCGCCGGACTCGAAAGTTTCGCGAGTCCGGCCTTCGACTTCTGGGGCGACGGCACCGGCTGCATTATAAAGGCAAGGGAGCGATCCCTCAGTGGGCCAGCTCGCGTAGGCAAGGGCCGGTCCGTACTGTGGGCCGGCGTTGCGCGCTTCTCAGCCTCGCCTTGCACTAAAACCGCGCTGCCGGTATCAAAGCCGGCCGTGGCACGACCTCAGCAGGCAAGCATCTAGGAGCTGCTGACCGATGGGGTGCGTGCCCGTGCAACCCGCACGGCAAAGCGCCAGGCCTGGTATGGCATCAACTCAGCAAGCCCCTGACGAATCGCTGCCGCAGACGACAGCGCTGGGAACGCGCAGGCTTGCAGGAAAATCACTGTCCGCCGTATTCGCTTTCGGCGCCACCAACCTTTTCAGCTATGGGTTCCTTTTCGTCGCCGGTCGGTACCTCGCCAAGCCGTCGTTCGGGCTTCTCAATTCCCTCGTCGGCGTGCTGGCCATCGTGGGGCTGCTTGCCGGTTCGGTGCAGGTAGCGCTCACGCGCACGGTGGCGCTCAACCGTGACATCGGTCTTGCCGGACTGCGGGCATTTCTCGGGCGCACTGCTCGCTACGGTTTCTGGACGCTGTTGCTCTCGCTCCCCGCGATGCCGATTCTGGCCCGGGTCCTCGGCGCTTCGTATGTGGCGCTGCTGGTGACCGGGATCGCCTCGGTTTCGCTGGTGCTGGGGGCGGGGGCGAGTGGTTTTTTGGCCGGGCGCGCCCTCGTCCCCACCCAGGCCTGGGCCGGATTTGCCGGGGCGGCAGCGCGTCTGATTTTCGGTTGGGCAGCGTTTTTCGCGGGCATGGGTGCGGTGGCTGGTGTGAGCTGTTACCTGCTCAATCAGCTCGTCATCGTCGCAATTGCGGCCCTGGCCCTGCGCGCAAGCGACAAGACTACTGACAACCATGCCGAATCGGTCCATGCGCCGATCGACTGGGTTTCCTCGTTATCTTACTTGTTCGCACTGGTACCGCTGTTTCTCGACCAGATCCTCACCCAAGCACTCGGGCGACAATTGGCTGGGGATTACGCGGCGTTGGCCACGGTTGCCAAGCTCGTCTATTTCGCGAGCTACCCCGTCGTCATGGTCGTCTATCCGCATCTTCTGTCGTTCCGTGAGGATCGAGCGACCCGGCGTACCCTGGTGGGCATCTCGATCCTGGTAACGGTGGCCGTCACTGGACTGGTTGCTGTCCCCCTGGCCGTTGAGCCACAATTGGCAATTCGTCTCCTCTTGGGAGACCGTTACGTGTCCATCTCGGCACTCGCAGCGCGCTTTTCGCTGAGCATGGTCGCGTTTTCGGTATCCGCGTTGCTGCTGCACGTCATGATTGCGCGAGGGGAACGCCGCCTTCTGATTCCGGGAGTCGTGATTGCGGCTCTGCAGGCAATGCTGTTCGGGCTACGTCACCAGAACCTCCCGCAGCTGGTCGACAACCAGGTGGTCGTCAATCTGGCATCGTTGTTGATGTTCGGTGCCTGGGCGATCCGTGGACTTCGGCGTGGCTCTTCGCCGCACCGGCCGGCGTCGGACGAGCAGGATCGGTCACGGCCCAATGCCGGCGCCGCCGAACCAGGGCAGCTCGGTTCGCCGGAGGCGATTGGCACTGACCGCCCGCGATTGGGCGTCTCGGTGCTGATGGGAACCCGGAGTCTGCAAGCGTGCGACGAGCGCATCTGGGAACCGATATTCGGCGCAGAGCGCGTGCGTCAGATCGTCGTGGTGGTCGACGGGCCGGCAACCGAAGCGGAACGAGCCCTGGCAGATGGGCTCCGCGCACGCGCGCCACACCTAAGCTGGTCGGTTCGTTACCTCGGTCGTCCCCAGGGGCTGGCGGCAGCTCTCAATGCGGGCATCGACAACATTACGCAGCCGCTGGTGGCTCGCCAGGACGACGACGACCTCAGCCATCCGGGTCGTTTCGATCTTCAGGCGGTCGAGTTCGAGGCTGACGACCAGCTGCAGGTGCTCGGGTCGTCGTTGGCCTACGAACGCGACGGTTTGAAGAAGGTGCGGAAGTATCCCTCCTCTGAGGAGGAAATTCTGTCGATGCTGCCGTACAGCAATCCCTTCGCTCACCCGACCGTCATGATTCGCGCCGCCACCCTCAAGCGATTTCGCTACCGCAGCCGATTTTATACCGAGGATTACGATCTATTCTTGCGCGCTTTCGGGGGCGGCGGTCTGCGCAATCTGGCCGAGCCCGTGGTCACCTACCGCATCAAGGCTCCAGCGGAGCTTGCCCGCTTCGATCACGCCCGCGCCCTGCGGGCCCACGCGGCGTTGAAGTGGAGCCACCGCAGAGCGCTACTGCGCCGGGCGCCCTCGATCAGGTTCTACGTATTGCTGGTTTTTGAGCTTGCGTTCAGCCTGGCGCCCAGAGGCTTTTACCGCTGGTTCTACACGCGCAAGCTATATCCATAGGGTCGATAAGGCTGGTATTCACTCTACTTGGTAGCCCGAATAGTCGAGCCCCAGCTGGTCGAGCACGTTCCTGGTCTTGTCGAAGAAGTAGGTCTGCTCGTAGCCGGCAAGACCCATGGGATCGGGATCGACCGTATCGCTATCGGTCTTGTCTCCGTACAGCGCGAACAACTGCTCGAACTTGACGTTGTACCGGCTGAAGAGGAAGCGTTGGTTTGCCGGCAAGACGTAGTCGCTGAGATATTGCACGTATCGGGCCCGGTATTGCTCGACCGCCAGCAGCTTGTCCACCAGAGGCCGTGGCGAAGGATCGCCCCAGGCAGCCGGGAGATCCTTGGTACTGAAGATGTCCTCGTTGATGAACTCGTCGTACGCCAGATCGCCGTGCCAGTTGGTCCCGAGCGAGATGTCGAAATCATAGGGAATGAATTCGATCTTGCCCTCATCGTTGAAGAATAGATAATAGTTGTTGGACAGGAAGCGATAGTCGTCCAAATTGTTTATGTAGATTCCCATCGCCAGGTAGCGCAGGAAGCTATCCACGTCGAAATTCGCCTCCATGTAGTCGACGAACGGCTGCCCCTCTAGCGTGTTGAGCTGGTGGACGAAATCCTTGAGAGCGGAGTGGTCGCTGGTCGTCTCGTTGGTCGTCAAGTCGTAGCTGGGCCGGTAATTCGTGTCTACGTCCTTGACGCCGACGCTGTCTCCCACGATCGACTCCTCAGTCAGATCCGGGCCCCCGTCGAGCTCGAGATACAGGCACTTGTACAGGTCTCCGTCATTGGCCCCGTATCGCCGCTTGAGGAAGGGTTTGTCGACTGGCTCGACAATGCCGTACAGGCCATAGTTGACCTCGGTGCCGGCAATGCGGAACTTGAGGGTGCCGAGCGACATTCGAGGAGCGTTGACGCCAATTTCTCCGAGGAGAGCATAGCTGAACAGCTCATTTATCTTCGATCTGTTCGCGTACACATCCCAGGTGTTGTACCGGCTCCACTTGAAGTTCAGAGCCTTGAGACCTGCGAACCGGCGTTCGCTCCGCACTGCGGTAGCTGGATCGTCCTCGGGCAGGTCGAAGGTCTCGTCGAACTTCACCTTGAAGTGTGACTTGTAGTAATTGCCGTTCAGGTAGGGCAAGCGCCTGGACTCGTTACCTCGCGAACGGATGCCCACCTGGGACAGCTTGACCTCCGTCCCATCGCTGCGGCGATAGATAAAGTCGGCCTTGCGGTAATTGTCGGTTCGATACTCGCGACCATCGCCGGAATAGAAAGGCTCGATGGGGAACTCTTCGGCATAGTCGAGCATGTCCTGCGTGATGCCGTCCCATTCCGCTTGGCTGATTTCAATGATGAACTCGTGCAGGATCGAGTCATCGAAAATCTCGGCATCGGTGGGCCCATTGGTCACTTCAGGCGTCTCGGTCTCGGGCGCCTCGGAAGGGGACGAAGCCGCGTTGCCGTCACCTGAGCAGCCCGTACCAAGAGCCATTGCCAGAAGCAGCATGGTCCACCAACAGGGCGTCGTGGGCTTCTTCCCCTGCAGGCGGCCCGACGAAATACGGTGCGACCATCGGAAACCGAGGTTGAAGCCTAGAGGCAAGCTACCGTACGGTGATGATTCGGATTGCAGAAGCTGCATGGCTCATCCATCAACGATAGCACTATGCTCGATGGATCTACTTTGCCTTTGCACACACGGGCTCACTTTTGCTCACTTTCACTCTGGTGCCATGACGTGGACGGTGGTTGACCGCACGTTCTGGCCACTTTCGTCGACATAGTTCCTTGACTCCAAGGTTTTCAACGACCACACGCCAGCCTCATTGGAAACGGCTCGCGCGGTTGCAGCGTAATATCCGGCTTGGTCATGGGCCTGAACCAGCGAGGTCGATCCACCTTCCGTCACCGTGTCGATGGCGCCATCACCATTCGTCTGGGCGAGTCACATCTTGGGCCCTCGTGCGGTCGCTCTGAGCACGTCTGTACTTCAATTTTCCAGAGTCTCAGCCCGACCTTGTTGACAGGTTGAAGCGGGGCTAAAGTAGACTTCGGAGTTAGTGGCCAGCCTCGCTAGTTCTTACTGGCGTTCGCTGATCCTTTGGGCTCATTCTAGCGGCGCCGGCAAAGAGCTTCGCCCGTCGACACAAGGAGAACCGTGATGATTTCTGCTCGTTTACTCGTGGCTGTCAGCACTCTCGGCATCATGGTCGGTGCCTGCTCCAGTGATAGTGGTCAGACGACAGACGGCTCCGGTGGGCTATCGGGGCTCGGTGGTGGCGGCGGCCTGGCCGGCGGCGGAGGCATGGGTGTCGGAGGGGCCGCCTTGGGAGGCGCTCCGGTTTACGGAGGCGCGAGCTTCGGCGGCGCCACCTTGGGAGGCGCAAGCTTCGGCGGAGCCACCTCGGGAGGCGCGAGCTTCGGCGGCGCCAGCTCAGGAGGGGCTACTCTGGGGGGCGCCACCTCGGGAGGGGCAAATTCGGGAGGCGTGGCGGGCAGGACGGGCAGAGCAGGCGCGAGCTCGGGAGGCGCCAGCGAGGGAGGCGCAAGCTCGGGAGGCTCGAACTCGGGAGGCTCGAACTCGGGAGGCTCGAATTCGGGGGGCGCGAGCGAGGGAGGCTCCTCGATGGGTGGAGCGAACGCAGGTACGGGCGCTCTGCTGCCCGGGAACGATCCGGTTCCGAGCGAGGGTTGTGGCACCCCCACGACGCTCACCAACGGCAAAAAGACCATTACGAGCAGCGGTCAACAGCGGACGTACATCATCGATATTCCCAGCGACTACGACGAGAACACACCGACTCGGTTGTTCTACACGTCCCACTGGATTGGGAGCACCTCCGAGGCGGTCCAGCAGCAGAACTATTACTTCCTCAAGCCGCTGGCGCAGGCCGCCGGCGTCCCCGCGATCTTCGTGGCGCCGCAGTCGGACGGATCCACCTGGCAGGAGAAGGACCACGCGCTTTTCGACGACATCCTGGCATTCGTCAAGCAGAACCTCTGCATCGACGTCTCGCGCGTATTTGCGACCGGGTTCAGCTTCGGCGGCATGATCACCTACTCGCTATCGGTGAACCATCAGAAGGACATTCGAGCAGCCGTAGGCATTGCGCCGGCCAATTACAACATCTACGTGCCTCCGGCGACCCACGAGCCCATCGCTTGGATGCAAACCACGGGTATGAGCGACGGTACCTGTCCCTGGGTCAATGGCAACAGCACGACCCAGGGCGCGAAGTACATCGCCATCGAGCACGCCACTGACAACGGCTGCACCATTCCGAGCGACATTCCGACCTGGCAAAATGGCAACCACCTCTGCTACGATTTCGAGGGTTGCGACACCGGATATCCCGTTAAGGCGTGCACGTTCAACGGTGGACACACCAACATCGCCGATGAGAACGGAACCAACTGGATTCCGCAGGAGTCCTGGGACTTCTTCATGCAGTTCTAGGGTGTCCGCTGCCTACTAGGCAGGCGCGGCAACGGATCTCTCGCGGACAGGCAGCTTGTCCACGGGCTTCGGCGAGCCGACGCGGTCCACTCGACCGCGTCGCTCTCGCCCTCGGCCGGCGTAAGGACAGTCATCTTTTTGCGCGTCTTTGCTATACTTCGTGGTTACGATCCATGAAGTTCCTCTCTTTCGCTTCGGCAGCCCTGCTTGCCGTTGCCGGCTGCGGTGGCAGCAGTGGCGCTGAGACCGCGACCGCGCAAGAGTTCGGTGCCACCTACACTGGCGAGGCCACCTATTACGACTTCGCGGACGGTTCGGGCGCCTGCATGTTCGATCCGAGCCCCGATGACATGGATATTGCCGCGCTCAACGCGGTGCAGTGGGCTCACAGCGCCTGGTGCGGTGCCTGCGCCGATGTCACCGGCCCAAACGGCAGCGTACGCATCCGCATCGTGGACCAGTGCCCTGAATGCCCCCGCGGCAACGTAGATTTCAGCCCTCAGGCTTTCGACAAGATCGCAGAACGCTCCGCAGGGCGTGTCCCGATTACCTGGCACTTCGTGCCCTGCGATGTCAGCGGCCCGGTGGCGTACAAGTACAAGGACGGTGCCAACCAGTGGTGGACCGCAGTGCAGGTGCGGAACCATCGTCTGCCCATTTCCAAGCTCGAGTGGTCGCAGGACGGCAGCTCGTGGAGCGACACCGAGCGCCAGGATTACAACTACTTCTTGGATGCTGCGGGCTTCGGCCCGAATGAAGTGCACGTGCGCATCACCTCCATCGACGGCCAGGTGCTGACAGACCAGCTACCCCCGGTCGAACCCGACCTGGAAGTACCAGGCGCGGCCCAGTTCGATTGAGCGAAAGCTCACGGCGAACTCGCCCCGTGCGAGTCTCGTCCATCGCACGACCGTGACGTCACGACTGTCCGTCGGACGGTGCGGTCACTGCGCCGAAACAGACTAGCTTGTCGGACCCAACTGGTCGGGTCGAGACCGGGTGCAGAACGGAAACGATTCGTGTACAATTCAGGTTCGTCGACGCAAGATTTTTCTACCCGCGGATACTTCGAGTTGCCAGATGAGTGAGAGCGCGTCGCCCCTGGTGGGATTCGTGGGGGGGTCGATCGGTTGTCGATGCATGCGAGCAAAAAGCTGCTGGGTGGGAGCCCTGGTGTGCCTGCTGTTGTGCTCGAGGTCAGCAGTCGCCCAAGCAGTCGACGCCGAAGCCACCCCGGATCCCGCCAAGGTCAGTCTATCGCTGTTCGAGCAATATCGTCTGCGCATCGCGTCCCATGTCCTGCCGGATCGAAGCCCCTTGGCACAGACCGCTGCCGCCAACCAAAATACCGATCAACAGCTCCATCTGTGGGCCGATGGCGAGGTTCACGCCTACTCGAACCATCTGCTGGGGGCTGCCCAAGGTGCGCTTTACTGGGATTTGGACGGCACCGAGCCTGCGGGAAGTCCTGACCTCTTTGCGTCCCAGACCAGCTATCAACAGCCCTGGGTCACCCCCTATATCCTATCGATAGAGTGGCGCGACGAGAAGGTGCTCGACCATATTCGGGTAGGAAGGCAGGCCTCGAATTACGGACTTCCTCTTACCTTCGATGGGGGCTCGTTGGGACTTCGCCCCTTGGGCAGCCCGCTGATGCTCTTTGGATTCGGCGGCAGAACGGTCCATTTCTTCGAGAGCGAACCGGGATGGTTCGAAAGCTGGGTGGCGTCCTTGGGGGCGGTGGTGCGCCCGAGCTCGACCTTCAAGATCGAGCTGGACTCCCGCTTGATTCGCGAGCGAGTGCCAGACTCCGAGACGGCGGAGCCGATCACCGTTACCAACCACAGCTACGGGATCGTCACCTCGGCCCGCACCGAGAGCCTGTTCGCCAGTGCTCGGCTGCGAGGGCTCGATCGTCGGCTCTCCCATGGCGGCGTCGTCTTCGTCTCCGATCTCGCCGATCTCGACTTGGGACTGTCTGCCAGTGTGGACGCACAGTTCGTGACTCTGAGCGAGGTCGCGGAAAGTGAGCTGCCGTTTTATTCGATTCTGGGGAGAAGCCTACCCTACGCGCGATATCGGTTCGAAACCGTCAAGCGGGTAAATGTCGGCGATTTGACCAGCTTGAGCCTGTCGCTTGGTTGGCACGGTCGGCAACTGTTGGGCGGTAGGAGGGAGGAGCCGTTCAATCGAGACGCCGGTGGAATCTATCTCGACACGCGACTGGACGATGTGGCGGGCAAGGGGTGGTTCGTCGACGCCATGGCCGAGTACCTATACGTGCCGCGCGCCTGGAACCGGGAGCGTCTGCTGGCCCTTGGAGGATCGGCTGGCTACCGCGGCGAGCGGTTCCGCAGCGAGCTTGGAACCTACTACCAGCAGTTCAAAGTGAGATATTACGAGCGCCCCGAGGAGCTGCTGGACAGTCGCAGCATCTACGGCTCCCTCGGGTACCAGCTGTTTCCTTGGTTGGAGGCACAGGGACGCTACGAGATCGAGGTCCTCGACCGATACCTCCAGTCCTTCTACCTGTCGCTGCGGCAGGATCTCGAGCAGGATCTGTGATGGCCCGACATTTGGGATTTCGGTCCAATGCCGTGCCCTGGCTGGGCGGGTTTCTGTTGGCTGCACTGTGCGGGTGTGGCTTGGGGCTGGTTGCCTGTGACCGCCAACCGCTGAGCGAGGGGCTGCCGGACCATCCAGACTGTTCTAGCTGCCACGGCAGCGCTGTGAATTCTGCTCCCCCGCGCGGAATCGATGGTGCCACCAGCACCGATCGGATCGGTGTCGGAGCACATCAAGCTCACCTGCTTGCAGGGACAGTCGCGGCTCCAGTCGCGTGCACCGAATGCCACTTGCTGCCAACGTCTTTGCTCGATCACCCGAGTTTCGACGGCGGTCCCGCGCTGGTCGTCTTTGGCCCACTTGCCACGACCGGGGGCGCGATGCCGGCGTGGGACCGCAACCTGGCACAGTGCTCCAACGGCTATTGCCACGGAGGGACCCTGTTTGGAGCCGAGGCTCGCCCGGGTCCCATCTGGACCCGCGTGGACGGCTCGCAGCTAGTCTGCACCGCTTGCCATGGGTTCCCTCCCGGGGGTTCCCATCCAGCCGATTCGAGGTGCGAAGCCTGCCACGGAGAGGTGGTCGGCGCGGGCGGTGTCATCTTGGTCAAGGAGCGCCACATCGACGGAATCGTCGACGTGCAGGGGGGTGGCAGATTCCACCCCGAGGGCTATGCGGATCCGGCGCTACACGGGGCGGACACCAATCGCGGTGTCTCCAACTGCAAGGCCTGTCACGGCGCCGATCTCGGCGGTTCCGGTACCACCATTGGCTGCGATCCCTGCCATCAGCAGGGATGGCGCACCAATTGTGTGTATTGCCATGGCGGCATCGACAATTCGACCGGGGCGCCTCCGGTCGATATTTTGGGGGGCACCGCGACCTCCGCGCTGGGAGTGGGGAGCCACACCAGCCATGTCTCCCGAACCAACCACGCCGCATACGCCTGCACCGTGTGCCATGCCGCGATCACCGATGTATTGAGCGACGGACATCTCTTCGACAGTACCCCGGGACGAGCCGAGGTGGTCCTGTCCGGCGCACCCGGGGGTACGGGTCGATACGAGGCACCTGGCTGCAGCGAAATCTACTGTCACGGCACCGGTCGCACCAACGGATCGGCGCCGAATTTCGTCCCCGGTGCTCCCCTGAGCTGCACCAGCTGCCACCCTGCCGCCACCCAGAGCTCCGGGCATCTATGGCATACCAGCTTCGGCTGCGAGACTTGCCACGCCACCGTCGTATCTAGCAGCACCCAGGTGGTAAACCCGGATCTGCACGTCAACGGCAGCGTCGAGGTATCCATGGCTGCCGGCGTATGGGACGCGACGGCGCAAACCTGTTCCGACACGGCCTGTCATGGCGCAGGAGCTCTGCCATGGTAGGGGAAAAGCCGCCGGGCAGAGCGGCGTCGCCCCTCGAGGATCGGGGCACTTTGCAGCAACTTTCGCGGTTGTTCGGAGAAACCCTGACGGGCGGGTGGCCCGAGTTGACCCAGGGCGTCACCGGAAGCGGGCGGATTCGTCGCCCGCGGTGGTTGCTGAAGGTGGCCGCAGTTTTGATGGCGCTGCTTGGCGCGGTGCTCCTGCTTCGTCAAGTCTCGGCTCCCGGCCTGTCCCGTCGCGACGCCGATCGAGCGGCGCACTATGCCTCCGAGCTTGCCAACTTCTTGACCGATGGCGATCTAGAAAGATGCGCCGAGTTCGTCGAGCTGGTCGAGAAAGAACCCCAGGCGACCAGAAGCGATGCTCGACCGAGCTTTTTGGTAGAACGGACCGAGGCGGCGCTGTACCGGTACTACGACGCGGATCCCAAGCGGCTCGAGCGAGTCTCGCGGTCGTTCGGCCGCTACGGTCGGGAGCCGGAGCTCCGAGTAGCTGCTCTGACCATCGCGTCCCGCGCAGAACGCTCCGAGGCGGTCGCGGAGCTCGAGCAACTGGGCCGGCGCTGGCCTCGAGACGGACGGATTCAGTACTTGCTGGCCACGGCGCTGGCCTTCCGTGACGAGCGAACTCAGGCCAAGCTCTGCTTCGAGCGCTCCGAGGATCTCTCTCCTGCGTGGTTGGCTCACCGTTTCGAACAGGTAAGGTTCGAGATTTTTGCCGACGACCAGACTGCGGCAAAGCGTCTGGTAAAGGGCATGGTCCGCCGATCTCCCAATTCGCTCTGGACCAGGTTGGCGCAAGCTGTTCTGGGGGGTGCCCAAGATGCGGGACCCCCGACGTTGTCGCCCCAGACGGCCGAGACCGAAAAACCGGCGGTCGCGCGAGCGAACCAGGCGTTGCTGGCCGCGGAGGTGACCCAGAAGCAGGGCGATGTCCTCGAAGCCCAGCGCCATCTCGGCCGGGCTTGCCGCCTGGTCAATGATCAGGCTCCGTTCGTGCTGGATTTCGCGGAGGTATTGCTCTCGGACGGCGCCGTCGAGCTTGCCGCCTGGTTGGTCGATTCCAGCTCGTGGCCGCGCGACACCAGCCCAGCGCGGTCCGAGATGGAACGGAAGGTTCGCGACGCCCACGCGGCAGCAAGAGCCAAGGTAAAGTCGATCCCAGCCCGGAGCCGCTCCCAAATCCGTCGCTCGAAGAAGGCAGCGAGGTCCGGTCGATGAGTCGCTCGATCGCTGGCCACCTAGGCTTGGTGCTCCTTTCCTTGTCGGCAGTGGTCCTGGTGGCTGCTCCCAGGGCTT
>Ga0210133_1000524_pt1 | contig 13214 bp, 11 predicted proteins | sample Joice_ThreeSqC_D_2_FD_184874 | JGI IMG/M metagenome (GOLD analysis project Ga0210133, IMG submission 184874) | Wetland microbial communities from San Francisco Bay, California, USA, that impact long-term carbon sequestration - Joice_ThreeSqC_D1... | ecosystem: Environmental > Aquatic > Marine >...
TCAAAATACATTTTTATCCTCTCCTTTTGTATCTTAGCGGTATGAATAAATTATTAAAAACCGCTTTTATACTAAGTCTCATTACTATATTCTATAACATTGCAGAAGGAGTCGTATCGATTTACTTCGGCGCAGGAGATGAAACACTTGCTTTACTCGGATTCGGTGTTGATAGTTTTGTTGAAGTGATTTCAGGAATAGGAATTGCTCATATGATTTTGAGAATGAGATTTTCGAAAATACAGGCAAGAGATTCATTTGAGAAAACTGCATTGAAAATAACAGGTACTGTATTTTATCTGCTGACAGCCGGATTGATTACCGGATCAGTTCTAAATATTGTAAATGATGTAAAACCGTCAACCACAATCCCGGGAATTGTTATAGCCGTAATTTCTATTTTAACAATGTACTGGCTGATGACTTCAAAATTGAAAGTAGGTAAAGCTCTAAAGTCAGATGCGATAATTGCTGATGCAAATTGTACCAAAACGTGTTTTTATCTTTCATTTATTCTTCTCGCATCCAGTGGATTGTATGAACTGTTTAACATCGCTTACTTCGATGTTGTAGGATCGTTGGGAATTGCTTATTTCGCGTTTACCGAAGGAAAGGAAGCATTTGAAAAAGTGAAATCAGGAAATATTTCCTGCTGTTGCGATGATGATTGATGATGGGAAATTTTATTTTAGAATTTTCTGATGATATAATTTTACTGGTCAGATCCTTCCGAGTCAATCTTTTCTTCAAATTCTATTTCTTCCGACTGTGTCAAGTTCATATTTACAAGGTATTGTGAAAGTTTATTAACATCTATTAAAGTTACATTATCCTTTTCAAGCTTCTCACTTCCCTCTTCAAATCTGCCTCGCGTAACAATAAAAACATTGCTGTTCTTCGAAAGAGATGTTTCGTGAATAATCTGATTAATTGTATTCCGTGTAACTACATCATTAAGAAGCACTCTTCCAAACAGATAAACCGATCTGTTTCCCATTTTACCTTCGCCGGCAATATCAAACAACGATGCGTCTTCATGTTCAAAAACATCGATTTTAGAATACCCCAAAGAAAAGAAAAATCTTGAAAGTGTTGCCTGGAAATCTTTTGTAGAAAGTTTACTTATTTTTTCGATGGTCGCTTCAATTATCTTTTGCCTGTCGGATGATTTGTTCTCAACCGGCATACCGAAAATTTCAAGCCACTCATCAATGCTGATAAGATCGTTCAGGGTATTCAAAGACATTGCACTTATAATATTTTGCTTAACTAAGTTTTTATCGAACAACAATTTCTTTACAAGCTCATCGATTGCATTGTAAACTTTATAGTAGAATACAAAAGTTTTTTTGTTATCCTTTTCATTCTCATTCTGCTTGAAAAGATTTTTCGTTTGCATGTTCATTGCCGGATTCCACCAGGAATCGAACTTAATTAAATACGGTACAACCATATCGCCAAAATCGAGTCTGCTTTCTTTTACGTTGGTTAAAAATGCCGTTATGTTTTCTTTATTCTTAAACAGGTAAACTGCCTTCTTTATTTCTTCCCCGGACAGGCTGGATGGTGCGGTTATATAATTTATTTTATTCTTCGCTAAAAATTTTTCAATCTTTTTTGTACCCTGTTTATCGTACTGCGATAAAATAATTACCTTGCGACCGTTATGTTGAATCGATTGCAAATGCTGCAAAAGCAAATCCGTTTTTGGGCTCGTTTCGCTTTCCATTGCAAAGTTTTCTACCTGGTAAAGCTTATGAAGCAGAGTATAAATATTAGCCTGGAACCGGAATGGATTTTCCGATTCTAAAATCCTCTTTAAATCTTTCCGGCATTGTTTTACAGTCTCATAATATTCATCCTGCTGAGATTCATCTAAACCCAGCCAATATTCCTGGAAAGTGATATCCGTTTGTTCATCATCAACTTCGGCTAATTTTTTCATCCTGGATGAATAAATCTGGCATTGTAGATTAAGGTTATTATTAAACTCATTTATAATATTATCGTCGATGAATGTCGTAAGTGCCCATATCATACCGGGTTTCAACTGTTTGAATAAACCGTACAAGGTTTCCTGTCCATCCAGCCAATAATGAACCTCATCAAAAATCAGCAGGTCAAATGCAGCTAAGCGATTTTGTTTGAGAATGCCCGATTGAATATCAGCCTTTAAAGTATTCTGATCAACTAAATAAACTGACGCAGGATTACTCCAGTTTTGCATCCGCTCTTCATCGACACCCTGAATTAGGGAAATTGATAATTCAGGACAAAGATTTTTTAATTTGTTCAACCACCCAGAATCATTACCAATTTCAGCAGAATATTTTTCATTCTTTAACAATGACATTGGAAGAATAATTAATGCTGTACGAATAACCCGGCTTATCATTAAAAATTTCAAAGCCGCCAACGATTCTTTTATTCTATCGATTCCCAATTCTTCAGCAAGAAAAGCATATTCATTTTGTGCTAAGAAGCGTGCGCTTTCTTCTTCAGGCTGTGTTAAAATAATTTGATTGTCAGCTCTCTTCTCCCAATCCACGTTGTAAGTATTTCTAAGCAAAAGAGAAATTATATCTTTTATTTTATCGGGATTTTGCAGATGAGCATTAATGAAATTTTGTTCAACCTGTAAATCCCGATTATCACCATCATAATATTTAACAGATTCTGTTTGATCAAAAAAGTAGTTTCCAACTGTAACCGATGGAGCTGCAAACTTTAACCCTGGACTTTTGGAGACAGCACTTTGCTTCAATGCATTAATTTTAACTGATGAAACTTTCGATTTATACTCGCCCATTTCCGGAACTTTTATGGCGGCAATCTTCGGTACTTTTTCTATTTTTTCAACCTTAAGCTTGCTAATATTCAATTTCCCGAAACTTTTCACTTCTTTTTTTTCTATAACCTGACTGCCTAATTCAGAAATTAGTTCTTCGGGTTTCAACAGTTCTATTTTCCTGATTTCGGTTTTAAGATTTTCAAGATAATCTTTAATTACCGGTTTGTTTAATAAAATAGGATATTCAGAAGAAACATTAACCTCGAACTTAACCCGGATATCCTGTTGTGAAACGGAACTGAATAAGAATTTTATTTTTTTTGCAGAGTATCCTGCAGGTTTTGGTTCTATTTCAGGATGATAAAAAACTTTTGAAGGTATGTACAACAACTGAAAAAAAACGGGATTCGTGTCCGTCTTTTTGAAGATATAGTCTTTATTTTCAAAATAGAGTTCGGAATTTTTCAGTTTAAAATGATATTCAGTGAAAAATGATTTGGCTATGTCGTACCGGATTATGGAAGTATCGAGTAATTGAGATGAAATTTCTTCAACCGTAATTTCTTCAGTCGGAAAAACTCTCAGCCACTTATTGTAAAGAAAATCTTCTTTTACCTCTATCTCGGTAATCGAAGAAATTAATTTTCTTTTAAGCTGTTGAAGCATTATTTATTAATCGGTCGATTTTTGCTGGTTAACCTGTTCGCAGGCAAGCTTTAATCTTTCGAACGGTTCAAGCAGGTTCCTTCCTTCAGAAAGTTTGTTTAATTCTTCTTTTATAACAGGTAGTTCTGCTTCGAATTTTTTTGAAGTTTCGACTAACGTTTTCCCGTTTCCGTTTACGCTAAATGATAATTCTTCAGACTTCGAACTTTTTCTTGCCTTACCTTCAGCCTCGTGGAAAATTCTAAGCACTCTTACACCCTGTTTGCTGTTTGCCCCAAGAAAGAATTGGTCTTTTACAAGAATAAGATCGACTTGTTCGTTTATGGCACTTAATAAAGGAACTGAAATTAATTCAACTAAAATATGCTCATGAAGAACATCGCCATAAAGAGTTTTTTGAAAACTCGTTGGTTTAATGGGTGCAGTAACTCTGAATTCAAGTGGTTTTGTATCTGCATCTGTAACGAGAATCGCTCCCATTACTCCCCCGTTATCCGCGAGATTATATGTCTCAAGGAATGCAATTTTCTGAAGTTCCATACTTAACTCCGACTATATTAAATTATTCTCTGTATTAAAGTTCACTAATATCATTTTCAATGCCATCAATGCTATTTGTGCGAATTCGGGACAATTTTGTCGTCTCTTATAATTTCCGTTAAAATTCATACTTTTATAATTTCCGAGGCAATATATTCGACTATTTCTTTGTGTTATTGTTCTTACTAAAATAATTTTTTTGTCAATGTTGTCATTGCTGCGTTCTTTATGACTTTTTTATGTCCTAATGTTGATTATTGATTGAACAGAAGGAAGTATTTAAAAATTTTCGGTGTAATTTTTACCGTTAAAATTTCGAATTTTTCGAATTGAGGTTCAATCTGTTTATTACAAACGGAGATATTGATTTTCAAATTTATCAACCGGAATTATGACTGAGAGGCAGTATAACGGTTAGTGTGGTTCCTTTAATTCCATCGCTTTCTATCGTCATCTTTCCTTTGTTCATTTGGATAAGATCCTTGCTGAGAGATAGTCCCAAACCCGCACCGAATTCACGGTTTGTGCCTTGAGTTGAAAACATCTCCTTCTTCTCAATTTTTTTCATATTTTCTTCGGAAATTCCTATGCCCTCATCGCGAATTATAAGCTTTATTAATTTTTCAGTCTTATTTTTTGAATCATACTCTTCAGCATTAATAAATATTGATCCACCCGGCTCGGAAAATTTTATTGCGTTACTTATAAGATTCTCTAAGGCAATATTTAAAAGATCTTCATCAACATGAACAATAAATTGTCTGTGAATATTAATATTGAACAAGATATCCTTTTTCCTGATTATGCTCTTTTGAGATTCGAGAACTCCTCTTACTGATCCTTCTAAAATTAGATTTCTTGGCAGATACTTGAACTTACCCATTTGATATCTTGAGTAGTGCAGGAGATTATTTGTCATCCCGAATAAATTTTTTGCTGATTCATTCATGATTGCCAGGTATTCTCTGAGTTCCTCACGCGTTAAAGTCTCATATTCTGAAGTCATAATTTCTGCAAAGCCAAGCAATGAGTTAAATGGATTTCTAAGATCGTGCGAAATTAATGAGAACAGCTGATCCTTCGATTTATTAAGTTCTTTCAATTGTATTATTAATTTTTCACGATCGGCTTCAACCATTTTTCTTTCTATCGCTCGCGAGATAGGGTATGCAACCACATCGAGTATTTGCTGATCGGTAATATCATACGCATTAACATCTTCATAATCCTGCACAACCATTGCACCTATAACAGTATTTTGAATTTTAAGAGGTACTCCAAGCCAGATTTCCGACTGTGGACCGAGCAATTCAACCTTACCCTTTGCCATTAATTCGTTATCCATTTTCTTATCGACTAAAGCCGATTTCCCGGTTTTAATAATGTATTCGGTCAATCCTTTGCCAAAATTAACTGGTGAAACATCACCGTCATCATACTTATCGACAAAATACGGATACGAAATAAGATTTTGACTTTTGTTATAGTAAGCGATGTAAAAATTTTCAGCTTTCATAAGCTTACCGATGGAATTATGTATAAACTTGAAAATTTCATTCAGGTTTTTTTCCGAATTTGATTCTTCAAGAATGCTGGAAATAATTGTCCTAACTTTATCTTCTTTTTTGCGTTCAGTAACTTCCTGACCTGAAGAGATTATGGAAATGACCGCACCGTTTTTATCTTTTATCTGAGCGTGATGCCACTCTATTGCTTTTAATTCATTATTTAATGAAAGTATCCTGCCAACTGTATTTTGTGTACCTTTCTCTTTTTCGGAAATTAATTTATTCATATAAATATGAAATGCAGGTCTTTCTTCTTCAAGTACAAAATCTTCAAAATTTCTTCCAATTATATCTTCTTTAATACCATCCAGAATCCTTGCTCCTTTTTGGTTAATCAATATAATGTTAAGGTTCAGATCGACCTGGATAAGCATAGTATCGGATAAATCGAATATCGAATCAAGATTATTTTTTTCTTCATTCAGTTCATCTATAAAATTTTGGAGCACCGAATTATCCCGCAAAATCCCAACAATATTTGTTCGTTCACCATTTTCATCTATATATGCAAATGAATTATCTTCAATCCACTTTAACTTGTCATCTATTGTTTCCACGAGATATTTTGCATAAAATTCTTCAACAATAAAATTTTTATCCCCGTTTATTTTATAGCGATCAACTTTTTTTGAATATACTTCTTTAACGATACTTCTAAAGCCGTATGTATTCAACTCTTCCCTGCTGTAGCCGGTTAGTTCTTTGATATTTGGACTCATAAACAAATATTGCCCGTTTTCAACGTCAAGGTTGTACATCACGTAAACCGATGAATTGTAAGAGAGACTATCACTTGTCAGTGAATCAAATAATGCGTGCTGTCCAATCTCTGGTATCACCGGTTCTTCTATACGAATTTTCTCCACTTTGGTTTTACTGATTCTTAAATAATGTTTGAAAATCTTAATAATATGGACAAAAATGATACCATTTGCTTACCATCTAATTCTTCCTGATTATAATTGAAGTGATAGCCATCCCTTTTTGGCAGTTAATTATCCCTAAAATAGTTACCGGTTGTTTACGGCGGTGCTATAAAAATTTCCACCTTCTATTGCTTTTTGATTAAGGTAAGCTTATTTTTATGTAGATTAAATCTAAATAATAATTGATTCTTTCATTCAGAACAAAAAATGAAAACAGCTGCAGATTTGAAATTCGGTGAGAAGGTTAAAATTAATGATATTGATACTTCGAATCCATCACATCAAAGAATAATTGAATTTGGATTTACACCAGGTCAGGAAATTGAATTGGTAAGCAAAGCAGCTTTTGATGATCCATTAGCATTTTCGGTACGGGGTAGTTTAATAGCCATGAGGAAAAAGGAAGCAGGCTGTATCATAGTCTCATGAAGGATAGCGTTGCGAAAAGCATTCCTCTAATAACGCTTGTTGGACCTCCCAATTCAGGTAAGACAACTCTCTTCAATTTACTTAGCGGGAAAAATTATAAAACAGTTAATTATCCCGGCTCCACAGTTGAATATTCTACCAGCAAATTTTCAATTAAGTACGAAGTAAATGCAGAAATACTGGATTCACCTGGAATTATAAGTTTAATTCCAAATTCTCCCGATGAAAAAGTTTCTGTCGATTCTCTTTACTTCCATCCCAGGTTAGGTTCGCCCGACATAGTCGTTTGTACCATCGATGCAAGCCAGCTTTCCCGGCATTTACTTCTCGCACTTCAATTAATTGAATCTCAATTTAAGTTGATAATTGTTCTTACGATGAACGATATCCTCGATAAAAAAAAATTGAAAATCTCTACCGAAAGACTTAGCGGTCATCTTAATTGCGATGTTATTAAAGTAGATGGACGAACTGGAAATGGTGTTAAAGAAGTTATTGAAGCGATTAATAGAAACCTGAAAGATTTATATGGAAATGGTACAACAAAACCAAAACCGTTTGATATAGAGTCCGGCAAGCAGGGTCTTATTGAATCTTATAACAAAATTGAAATCATCACTAATGATGTCATAACTGAACTTCCTCGAAAAGATGAAATTGATTTGACCAACGCAAACAAACAATTAAAAATAATAAGCACGCCATATATCGGAAGCAAGAATTCCCCGGACGAGCTTACATTAAAAATCGACCGGATTTTACTTCATAAAGTTTGGGGAATATTAATATTTATTCTGATCATGGGAATAACATTCTCATCTATTTTCTGGCTTGCAGATCCATTAATGGGAATTATCGATTCTTCATTTAGCTATCTCGCTAATGCTACAATTGAAATACTTGGACATAACTGGCTTTCGAATCTCATTTCCGATGGACTGATTAGCGGGCTTGGTTCGGTTATGGTTTTTGTACCGCAGATTATAATTTTGTTTTTGATTTTAGGAATACTTGAAGACACCGGTTATCTTGCACGCGGCGCAATGCTTATCGATAAACCGCTTTCAAAAATTGGTTTGAACGGAAGATCGTTCGTGCCGATGCTTTCAGGTTTTGCATGCGCGATACCGGCAATGTTAGCGGCGCGTACGATCCCAAACCGGCGAGAAAGACTGTTAACAATTTTTATAATTCCTTTGATGAGCTGCAGTGCAAGACTTCCGGTTTTTGCATTACTATTAGCTTATGTTACACCGAGAGATAAACCCTGGATTGGCGGATTTTTATTAGCAGGGATTTATCTTTTTAGTATTATTACTTCGGTTGTTGTAGCAGCATTAATAAATAAATTCAGGAAAAAATTAATTAAGACCGAAGATAATTCATCTTTTATACTTGAACTACCAACATATAAAGTGCCGAAACCAATCACTTTGTTCAGAAATACTTATTCAAGCACTAAGCAATATATTTTAAGAGCAGGTCCGGTAATTCTCGTTTTCTCCCTGGTCATCTGGTTTTTAACTTTTTTCCCGAATACCTCGCCGAAAATCGATACACAAAATCTTTCGCAGGATGAGGTAATTCAGATGGAGAGATCTGAACGCCTGGAAAATTCATTCGCCGCGGATCTTGGAAAAATTATTCAACCCGTTATGAAGCCTTTAGGTATGGATTGGAGAATTGGTGTTTCACTTATCTCTGCATTTGTAGCCCGTGAAGTATTTGTTTCTTCCCTTGCACTAATATTTAAGGTTACAGACAACGAAGGCGATATCCAGTCATCTCTCCTTAGTTCGATGAATAAAGCGGAAATCGGAAATTCAGGTCAAAAATTATTTACCACATCTACAATTGTGGGTCTAATCGTGTTCTTTGTTTTCGCTCTTCAGTGTCTATCTACTGTTGCTGTTTCAAGAAAAGAAACCGGTAGTTGGCGTATACCGGCACTACAACTGGTTATTTTTACCTCTCTCGCTTATTTAATGGCTTTCATTGCTGTAAACGGTTTAAGATTTTTTGGAGTAAGCTGAAAATAAATTTATAATTTGTTGCTATTCGGCTGCTTCAATAATATTTTTGATACGTTAAACACAGGATAGAAAGTTAAATTGAAACATAAGCAAGCAACAGAAATCTTCAGAAGTTTTCTGAAGAAAGAGAAAAACCGCATTACACCGGAAAGATTCGAAGTTATGGATTCGGCTCTGGATTACAATGGTCATTTCGGTGCAGATGATTTATACATTTTGATGAAGAATGAGCATTCAAGAGTTTCACGAGCAACCGTTTACAAAACTCTTGAGCTTCTTGTTCAATGCGATTTGTTAAGCAAACGCCATTTCGGAGAGAACTTAACTCGTTATGAAAGCAGTTTTAAAAAACAAACTCACGATCATTTAATCTGCATGGATTGCGGCAGGATTGTAGAATTCACAGATAAAAGAATAAAGGAGATGCCCGAAAAAATCAGTCAGGATCTCGGATTCGAATTTCAGAGCTATTCATTTAACATTTTTGCTCGCTGTGCCGATCCGAAAAACTGTAAATACTTTAAGGAACGTGGTTAATAGAATTGAAATTATTTATACTAATAAACTGACGAAATGAAAGAACAGAAATATCCCCTAACCTGGAAGAAAAAAGATTTTTCTATAAAAATATTTTGCTCGATTCCAAACATCGCAACAGGAATTTTATTGCGAGCCGGAAATAATTATTCTGTGATAGATCCCGGCGATGGAATCCTGCGCGATTTAAATCATGAAATCGGATTTAAACAAATATTAAATATCTCCGATATTTTTATAACTCACGGTCATCACGATCACGTTGGAGGTGTTTGGTCTTTTCTTACATATCTCCGCGTCATGAAAAAGAAATCGCCGCTTAATATTTATTACCCAAAAGGTTGTGTTGAAATAGAAAGCATTTACAATGCATTCGAACGTGTTTATCTCGACACAATTTCATATAAAATTACTCTAAGACCGATCAAGAAGACAAATCGGATTGTACGAAATAAAATTGCCATAAAGCCGTTTCCTGTTATTCATAAAGAAGTTTTAAATGATGGAACAAAAAGACAGGTTCCTGCAATAGGATTTAAATTTACTTATGAAGATAAAAAAATCTGTTACGGTGGAGATACCGCATATTGTGATGAATTAGTCAGGCATGCTAAAAATTCCGATCTTGCAATTATTGAAGCAGGACACGATGACGAAGAAGATGACGATATGCATATGACTCTTTCCGAAGCAAAATCGATCGGCAAATCTGCAAAAGAATATTTCTTAGTTCACGTTCCCGAATAAAAAATTATATAATTAGCTATGAACAGATTCTCATTAATTTCATTATTGGTTTTTTCAATATCTATATTCTGATTCTTACTTTTCTTCCGGAAACAACTATAAGGTTGAAGGTTAGAAGCGTCATATAAAGATTAAAATGATAGACGATGATGGGAAAAAGAAGTTGTTGATTACGTTTATATTGTTTTCAATCAATTGATAATAAGGTTAGTAAACCGGTTATCCTTTAATTGAAAAAAGAAATCCTAACCGGGAAAGTTTAGTTGGAACTGTATCTGAATTTGTGAGAAAATAAAATACAAAGTAATTGACGAATCCGGATTGGTTTTATCTATAAATGATTAATTAGTTTGCAATTCGAACTGCAAGTAGAATAATATGCAATTTAAAAATCAGTGAAGGTTTTTAACTGCATTATAACTCTGCTCATATTTATTTTTTAATATGAAAAAGCTTTCCAATTCTATAATGCTGATTTTACTGATAGCAGCTATCTTCTTCTTTTATGAAGAGATGAAGCCTATCCAGATAGATGCAGTTGAACTTGCTAAAGCATACAATACAAATAAAATTGAGGCGGATAAAAAATATCTTAACAAAGTGATTGAAGTAAGAGGAATCGTAAGAACTTATTATCAGCTAAAAAATGGAATTAACTTTCTTGAATTAAAAACCGATAGCAGCACAATAAATTTTTATTGTTTTTTCATGAATAAACAAGATGAAAATACGGCAAGCAAGTTAAACCAACAGGACACGATAATCATCTCGGGTATGTGTGTTGGAATGGATAAGTACAAATTCATTGAGGGATTAAAAGTAGAAGTGAAGAAAATCGTGGAATGAAAATGATTCAAAAAGAAATCCAGCTAAAACCTTTTTCCCGCGGCTTTCACCTGATAACCCGCGAAATAATCGAACAATTGCCGGAAATTAATAATTTCAAAATCGGGATGGTTCATCTTCTATTAAAGCATACCTCTGCTTCGCTTACACTAAATGAAAACTTTGATCCGGATGTAAGGAAAGATTTTGAAAGTTATTTCAATCATTCCGTAAAAGAAAATGAGCCGTACTACCGGCATACAAGCGAAGGCGGAGACGATATGCCTGCACATATAAAATCGAGCATGCTTGGAACATCTTTATCGATTCCGATCACAAAAGGAAAATTTAATCTTGGAACCTGGCAAGGGATTTATCTTTGCGAACACAGGAATTACGGCGGCAGCAGAAGAATATTAATTACTATTCAGGGTGAATAAAAAATAAAATCGGTTGGGATTTTTTTTCACCGCAAATTCTAACCATTAACAAATTTAACAATGATGACAAAAAAACGAATTCTATTTGTATGTATGGGAAATATCTGTAGATCTCCTGCTGCGGAAGCTGTTATGAAAAATTTGATTGTCGAGAAAGATTTATCCGATCATATAGAAGTTGACTCGGCAGGAACGATTGCGTACCACACCGGTGAATCTGCTGATTCAAGAATGATCTCGGCAGCGAACAAACGCGGCTACAATGTAGATAGTATTGCAAGACAGTTTAATGAAAAGCAAGACTTCAAACATTTCGATTATATTGTTGCGATGGACAATGATAACTACAGGGATATAATAGATTTGGATGATCGTCAAAAGTATCGAAACAAAATTTTCAAAATGGTAGATTTTTTAGAGGATCTTACATCGGATAAAATACCCGATCCTTATTACAGCGGTAACGATGGTTTTGAACTCGTGCTCGATTTGCTGGAAGATTCAACAAAAGGCTTATTAAAAAAAGTAATTGGGGACGATGGACGAACAACTTAAAAAGAGAATTGAGAATATTCTTGGTTCCCCAATTACGGATATGCATTCGCTATCCGGCGGTTGCATCAGTAATGCTTACAAAATAAGTGTGAAAGATGGACGCTCATTTTTTCTTAAATATAATTTTTCTACAAACAATAATATGTTCATCACCGAAGCTCACGGACTGCAGGAACTAAGTAAGGCAGGGGTGATAAAAATTCCTAAAGTATTCGAGTTCGATAAAGATTTCATTTTACTTGAGCTTATAAATGGTTCAAACTGGTCTAAAAATTTCTCCGAAGATTTCGGAAGAAAGTTTGCGAAACTGCATAAACACAGTAATGAAAATTTCGGATTTTATGAAGACAACTTTATAGGTTCAAATCCCCAGTTGAATATTCCCGATGATGAGGAGGAGGGGAAAAACTGGACTAAATTTTATTTCAACAAAAGAATTTTATATCAAGTCCATTTAGCAGAAAGATCGGGTAACTCAACATCTGAACTTAGAAATTCAATTTCAAAACTGGAAAATAAAATCGATTCGATAATAACAGCCAATAATGAAAAACCATCTTTACTGCATGGTGATTTGTGGGGAGGAAATTATATGGTTGATGAAAATGGCTTTGCCTGCTTAATCGATCCGGCTGTTTATTATGGAAACCGCGAAGCCGATCTGGCAATGACAAAAATATTCGGCGGGTTCGATCTGAAATTTTATAAAGCGTATAATGAAGAATATCCACTACCAGACGGCTATGAATACAGGGAAAACATTTATAAACTGTACCACATTTTAAATCATCTGAATCTGTTTGGAAGTGGATATTATTCCCGGGCAATGAGCCTGATCAGTTATTATTTATAAAGTACAATTAATCTAATTTAATGGAATAACCTTAAGATAGTTGTAGAGCTAAATGCCGTTTCGCTCATTTATGATAACCATTTTATACACCCCTGAATTAATAAGTTAGCGATTCAACGAATTGCTCTAAAGCGGTATGTAAATCTTTTAATCTTTATACATTATTACTAAAAATTCTTACTTAACATCAAGCAATTCCACATCAAATATTAATGTTGAATTAGCTGGAATTTGTGATAGAGCTATATTTTTATATCCCAATGATGGAGGAATAATAAGCCGGACTTTGCCGCCTTTTTTCAAA
>Ga0210133_1000525_pt1 | contig 13196 bp, 4 predicted proteins | sample Joice_ThreeSqC_D_2_FD_184874 | JGI IMG/M metagenome (GOLD analysis project Ga0210133, IMG submission 184874) | Wetland microbial communities from San Francisco Bay, California, USA, that impact long-term carbon sequestration - Joice_ThreeSqC_D1... | ecosystem: Environmental > Aquatic > Marine >...
TCATCGATTTTCACCTCGAGGGTAAGAGTCTTTCGCTTGAACAGTTGATCGCCTCGGGCGTGGTATCTGGCCAGGTATCGTTCGCGCTCACCGCCACAGGCACGGCCAAGAAGCCCAAGATGCATTTTCGCGTTCCCGCGGGCACCACCGTCGACATACTCGGGCAGTCATGGCTCCTCGAAGGCATCGAGATCGAGGCTGACAAGGACGCGCTCACCGTGCGCCTGTGCCACGTCACCGGCAAGACCGGCGGTGACGTCCGCATCGAGGGCCGCGTGGACCTCGCGAAGAAGCCCTTGGGCATCGATTGGCGGATCAAGATCCTCGATCTGCCCATCGCGGCCATCCTCGCCGCGGCCAAGGTGGATGCGTCGGTTTCCGGGAACCTGTCCATCGACCTGCACGTCGCGGGTACGGTCGCCGCTCCCACCGTCGAGGGAACCATCACCCTGGCATCCCTGTCCGCCTTCGACATGAAGCTCGGCAATGCCAAGATCGAGTTGGCGTCCACTGCTGACGGGGGCGTGGCCATCGCAGGAAATCTCTTCGATCGCCTGCACCTGGGCGCCAAAGCTGGATACGGGGGCAAGGGCATGCACGCCTCCGCCACGATCACCTTCGAGAACTTGCACGTCGAAGAATTCGTGCCCGATCTGAAGAAAGAAGGAATCGCCAGCGCGCTCAGCGGACAGATCGGATTTCAGATGAAGCCCGGCCGCTTGCCCGTCATCGAGGTGCTCCTCTCGCAGCTCGACGCCTCGATCACGCGCGATATCGAGCAGGAAGACGGAAGCACGTCGAGCGAGCGCATCTGGCTCAAGAACGCCAATCCGCTTCATGTGGTCACCGATACCGAGAAGGTCACCGTGGATCAAATGCGCCTGCTCACCCCTGGCGGCGAGTTCACCCTATTCGCGGAGGTGCGTCCGCTCCGCGACGCCAAGCAAGCCGTGATCGATCAGGCGGTGAATGCCGATATCTCGGGCAAGCTCGACCTCGACTTCCTTCAGCCGCTGCTGCGGCAACAGTTCGCATCGCTGCGGGGTGGTATCGACCTCGAGGTGCACGCGCGCGGCTCGGTCAAGAAGCCCAATTTGAGCGGCAAGATTGCCATCGCGCGTCCGGTGCATGCCGAGGCGCGCGCCTTCGAGCAAGTCGTGTCCATACCTTCGGGGTCGGTGCGCCTGACCACCTCGTCGGTGGAGCTGAGCAATCTGGCGGTCGTCATCAGCAACGCCGCCCTCAAGGTCGCCGGCAAGGTGGGTCTTGGTCCCGGTTTTGCGCCAACGACCGTGGCCCTCAAGGTAAGAGGCGACGTCAGCGCCAACGTTCTCGAATCCATCGCCCCGGATGCAGTCTCGGACGTCTCGGGCAAAGCCTCGATTTCGGCCAACGTCAGCGGGACCGTCGACAAGCCCGAAATCGCCGCACGCATCAGCCTAGGCGAGATCGAGATGCGTTTGCGAGGCATCAGTCGTCAAATTGCCATCAAGAGCGGCACGCTGGACCTGACCAGCCAGGAGATCCTCTTGCGCAACGTGAAGATCCTCGTCGATGACGAGGGTGAGTTGCTCATCGGCGCCAGCGGGGTCAAGCCCGGCCGGATTCACATTCGCAGCCTGCGTCCGGAGTTCGTGTGGGATGACGTCTACCTGCCACTCAAGGGCAACCGGCTTGTCTATCGCGACGAGGGCATCGAGGTCGAGGATCTCTCGCTGGACATGATGCTGTCCGGGAGTCCAACGGAAGGTCTGACGCTGGGGGGAGATGTTCGCCTCGTCTCGGGACGCTATCTGCAGGATTTCAACGTGCGCAACCTGGTGCTCTCTCCCCGCATCAACGAGTCGGTCTCGCGGCCGGTGTGGGAGGGCCAACCCCTGCTCGAGCACATGGGACTGGATCTGCGCGTACGCACCGAGGGTGACGGTTTCGTGGTGCAGAACAACCTCGCCCCCGAGATCCACGTCATCATCGACCTCGGCATCGGCGGTACCCTGGCGCAGCCCACGATTTCCGGCGAAATCCGTCCCACCGATGGGCGATTCCACATCATCGGTCTGCGCGGCGATTTCGAGCTGTCCCCCAACGTCAACCACGTGACCTTCGTATCCACCAAGTCGATAGCGGCCGGCGACACGCCGGAGCTGAATCTGGAGGCGCAGAACACCGTGGTCGATGCCTCCGGTAACGAGCACGTGGTGCTCATGAAGATCAGCGGCCCCATCAACCAGGCCACCATCGACCTGTCGACGAGCGACGGGCTGGACCGCAACCAGACCATGCTTCTGCTCCTCTCCGGGCGGACCACCGATGATCTCAGCGGCAACAGCGGGCAAGTCTTCGGCATGAACCGACAAAGTGGGCTGGACGTGCTTGGCCAAGTTTCCCGCGACGCCGTGTCGAACTTGGTGGAACCCTACATCGATGACACCCTGCAAATGATTACCGGTCGCAAGTGGAACCTGAGACCAACCGTCGGTGCCGATGGCGTTGAAGTCAAGATTCAGGCGCACGCCACGCGTGAGTTCGATCTGGAGCTGTCATACCTGCGCGGCTTCCAGAACCAGGAACGCTACCGAGCGCAGGGCGTGATCTGGTTTCGCGACTATCTCACCGGGCGAGTCACCGGCGATCGCCTGACCTATTCACTGCAGCAAGGACTCCCCATTCAGACCAATACCGCTAAGTTCGAGCTGACCTTCGAGTACCCGCTGCGATTCCCGAATCCCTGACCGCCTGATACCCTGAGCCACCACGTGTTCCGGTTGACCATCTTCGTCTCGCTCGCCGCAGGAATGCTGTTCACGGCATACCCTACCGGCGCGCGCGCCGAGGCGGAAGACGCCCCAGCACAAGCAGCGGAGGACCTGGGACAGAACATTGTCGGAGTGGACGTGGAAGGCAGTACCGACCCTCCAGGAACCGTCGAGGCGTTGCTCGACACGGTGGCGCGCGCCGGAACTCCCTTCGTCCCGTCCGGCGATGCCGACCGCGTGGGCATGCCCATCGGCACCGTTCCTCGCGCCAAGCACGTCCTGGGCGTGGTGGGCTACATCGCCGATGTCTCGCAGCTGCCCGCGGCAGGAGGTGTTCGCCTGCACATCCGGCTGCGCCCGCTGGATCGCGTTCGGCGCATCTTCGTGTCGGGTAACCAGCCGTTTCTTCGCCAGGGCGTGCGGCAGGAGGACGTGATGGGCAAGCTCAGCATCCGTCCCGGGCAAAAGTTGCCGCCCGCCGGAATGCAGCGCGACGCCTTCATTGCCTCGGAGGCCGCTCACGTGCGCGAGTTTCTGCGATCGAGCGGCTACTGGGAGGCGGAAGCCCGACTCGAGCTCCACGACGACGGCAAGGTGCCCGCAGAGATCAATCTCCTGGTCAGGGTCAATTTGGGGCCGCCCTATCCCCTGGGGCCTCTCAAGATCACGGGCGCGACCGCCCTGTCGACGGAATCCATCGACGAGATGTTCCGGCACGGGGACTGGCACTGGGCGTGGTTCCTGCCGCAGCCCTTCCGGCGCGCGGACTTGCGCCAAGACATCACAAGCCTGGTCCAGCGCTACCGACAGGTGGGCTTCCCTGGTGTGCGCGTGCGGGACGACTTCGATCCCAGCACCAGCCTCGACCCCCAGGCCAAGAACGTCCATCTGGGAATAGAGATCAAGGAGCGCAAACACATCGAGGTCGCCTTCGAGGGCAACCGCACCCGCTCGGACGGCAGTTTGCAGGATGCCCTAACCTTGCGTCAACACGGCGCCTATGACGACGTGGAGGCAAACGCCAGCGCCGTCGCTCTCGAAAACTCCTACCACGAGCGCGGGCACATGCTGGTCAAGGTGACTTGGCGCCGCGAAAGGTTCTCCGACCAGTCCGATCGTCTGGTCTTCGTCATCGACGAGGGCCCCAAGCTGAAGGTCCGCGGTATCTCCTTCGTGGGCAATCGCGAAATCCCCGCCGACGTGCTCGCCGACCGCATCCGCACCAAGCTCTTTCCCTTCCTGGGAGTGATAGGCCTGGGCGAAGGTGGATACGCCAGCCTGCGACAGATCGAGCTCGACGTCGAAAGCTTGGCCGAGTACTACGCCTCGGTTGGCTACCCGGAAACCAAGGTGCACGCGGAAATCGCGCCACGGCCCGGTCTGTGGCGACCGCTTCCGGACAGCATCGACAAGGCGGAAGAAGCCTTGTGGAGAAATGCCGACAGCCTCTACATCCGGTTCACCATCGCGGAATCGCCGCTGGTGTGGGTGGCCGAGATGCAGTTCGCCTGCGTGGCGCCCGGGGAAACACTGCCGCGCGAGGACGAGTTCTTCATGGATTCCCTGCGCACGGTCCTCGGCGCACCCTACCAACCGGCCTTCATCAAGCGCGACGAGAACCGCATCAAGCGGGCGCTGGGAGACGAGGGCTATCGCTACGCCCAGGTCGAGGCCAAGAACGTGCGTCACGGCAACCAGATGAACATCACCTGGCAGGTCAAGCTGGGCCCCCAGGTTCGTGTCGGGCCCATCTTCCTGCGAGGCAACTTCCTCACCACCGACAACACCATCCTGACCTGGGCCGAATTGCGCACCGGCGATATCCTGACCACGCGTGGGGTCGAGAGGGCGCAGCGCAACCTCGCGCTCATCCAACTTTTCAACAACCCCAATCCGCTCAGCTTTCCCAGCACGGGCCCGAGCGACGCTGTCGTGCCGATGGTGGTGGAGGTGGAGGAGCGGCACGATCATTTTGGCGTGATACGGGTGGGCGCAGGGGCGTCGACGGATCAGGCCGCGCCCAACTCGTCCTTCCCCCACCTTGGCGTGTACGGGGCACTCGGCTACGAGCACCGCAATCTCTTCGGTCACGGATGGACGCTCACCGGTTTGTTGAACTACGGCCCGTCTCTTACCTATGTGCCTGCCACCTTTCTCAATCCCCGCTTTCTTGGATCCCTCTTTCGGATGGAGATTACGGGCAGCTACTTGAGACAAGCCACGCTCCGGCTGGGTGACGTGCACTCGGGCACTGGCTCTTTCGGTTTCTCGCGCGAGATGTACCCCGGGGTAGACGCCAACGTCCGCTACAATCTGCGCAATACCTCACGTACCGAGCTGCTCGTGCGGGGGTCCGCGCCCGGCCCTTTCCAGGATCAGAAGACCGTGCGCATCGGCACCTTCGTGAGCAGCCTGAGCTTCGGCGTGGAATGGCACAGGCTCGACCACGTGCTGGTGCCCACACGCGGATTCAAGGTCGCGACCGGCGTCGAGGTTGCATTGCCCAGCCTCTTCTTCAATGTCGGGCAGGACAGTTTCGTGAAATTCTACGGCAGGGGCCTCTCGGTGGTGCCGCTATTGCCCTGGCTCAGCCTGCGCTACAGCATTCGCTACGACCAGGGGTTCCCCCTCGGTGGCTCGGCCTTGCTTCCCAAGGTCGAGCGCTACTTCGCCGGGGGAGACACCACCATCCGCGGCTACCAGCTCGACCACGCCCTGAGCGAGACCATCAGCGCGCCCGCCACGCCAGGGGTGAACTACGTTAGCTACCGCCCCCTTGGGGGCAACCTACGCATCTTGCAGAACATCGACCTTCAGTTCCCGTTGTCGCCACCGTTGTACGGATCGGTGTTTCTGGACACCGGGATGGTCGGCTATTCGCTCGACGGAGTCACGCCGGCGGACTTTCGTCACGGCGTCGGTATCTCACCGCTGATCATCAAGCTACCGGTGGGCGATGTCAGCCTTTCCTTCGCCATTCCCCTCAACCGGCACGCCGGCGACGACACCTGGCGCACGCACTTCAACGTCGGCCTGATGTTCTAGACCTACTTCTGCGCGACGTAGGCGATCACGCTGTGCTTCTTCTCGAAGGACTCCTTGGCGGCCATCGCATCCTTCATCGAGACGTAGTCACCGACGCGAACCCGGTACCAGATCCCCTTGCCGGGGATGTCGGACATCACCATGTATGGGTGCTCGCTCGCGAACTTCTGCGCGAAGGCCTCCGCTTCGGCCTTGCTTTGGAAGGAGCTGAGCTGCAATGAGAAATGGCCTTTGCTCTTGCTGTCGCCACCGGCCGCGACCGTGGGGACGGGGATCGGCTTCTCTTCCTTGGCGGCGGTCTTGGCCTCGGCGGGCTTGATCTCGGTAGGCTTGGACTTGAGCGCACCTGACTTCGGCTCGGCAATCGCGAGTGCGGCCTTTGCTTCCGGTTTGTCCGCCTTGGACTTGTTGTCCGACGCTGCTGGCAGCGCCTTGGCGCTCGCTGCGGCAGGTTGCGCCTCGTGGGCGCTGGGCTTGGCAGACTCGTCGTTGCTCCCTTTCGCCAGGCCTGTGGACGCCAGGCTCTTCTTGGCATGCTTGTCCGCCGCCCCACTCTTGCCGGCCGTGCCGAAGAGAGCCTGCGGGAACGTCACCCCGCCCTGGGCCAGCCGCGGAGTGGTCGCCACCTTGTCGAGCAAGGCCAGGGGATCCTCGATCTCTGGCGAGACCGCGCGGCCACGCGACTCGAGCCGCTTGCCCACGATCACGCCGAGGACGAACAACATGCAAGCCACCAGCGCACTGCCGAAGAACAGGAAGAAGACCTGGCGGTTGTCGAGGCGAACCTCGATCTTGTCGCGCCAGCGTTCTATGTCTCGCAGGCCTCGATCTTCCATCGTAGCTCCAGAAGTGTATCCCATGGTTTGTTCCTCGGCGAAAATGGGCGAAAACTAAGGCTCCTCGGACTCATCGGTCGTCTCTGCTCGTTTCATTTCGGTCGGCGCGGAAACCCCGACCAGCGACAGAGCTATTTCCAGTACCTGGCGGATTGCCTCCACCCAGGAAAGTCGCGCGGCGGTGCGTTTCCAGTCCCAGGTCGCATGCCAGTCCCCCACGCGTTGCCGCCGCTGCGGCAATATGCTGTCGCCGTGAACCTTCTGCAAGCGGGTGTAGTAGCTCTGGAATTCGCCCGCCAGCTCCTGAATGTATTGCACCAGGCGATGTGGTTCGCGTGCCGCCGCAGCATCGGCAAGGAAATCAGGAAAATCCGACAATCGGCGCAGGATGGCGATCTCCTCGGGCAAGGTCAGAAGGCGGACCAGCTCGGCTGTCAGGGGAATCTGGGGTGCCTGCAACGCGGCTGCGCGGCGAAGCAGCGAAGCGCATCGGGCGTGCGCGTACTGTGCGTAGTAAACGGGGTTGTCCATGGATTGACGCTTGGCCAGCTCCAGGTCGAACTCCAACGGCGTGTCGTGTCGACGCATGAGATAGAAGAAGCGAGTGGCGTCCCGCCCCACCTCGTCCACAACCGCATCCAGGGTCACGAATTCGCCCTCGCGCTTTCCCATGGCCACCGGCTGACCGTCGCGCAGCAGGCTGACCATCTGGATGAGGATGACGGAAAGGCAAGAAGGGTCGGCCCCCAGCGCCTTGAGCGCCGCCTGCATGCGCGGGATATGACCGTGGTGGTCCGCACCCCAGATGTCGCACAGGTTGTCGAATCCGCGCGCCAGCTTCTTGCGATGGTAGGCGATGTCCGCCAGCAAATAGGTCGGAAGGCCGTCCGACTTCACCACCACGCGATCCTTGTCGTCGCCCCACAAGGCGGTGGTGCGCAGCCAGACCGCGTTGTCGCGGTGGTCGATGAACCCGGCCTTGTCCAGCGCCTCTAGGGTCGACGTCACGTCGCCTGCTTCATGCAACGCGCGTTCGCTCTGCCACACGTCGAAATCCACGTCGAAGCGGCCGAGCGTGCCGCGAATCATGGACAGACAGCTATCGATGGCGAAGCGCTTGATGGGCTCGTTGTCGGCGGGCGGCTCCGTCGAGACCCAGCGGGTGCCATCGCGATCGAGCAGGGCTTGGGCGATGCCCCTGATGTAATCGCCGCGGTAGCCGTTCTCGGGAAAGTCGACCGCAGGAATGTTCGCGTCGGCAGCACGCGCGGCCTCCATGTAACGCGACCAGACCGACAAGGCCAGCATCGCGACCTGGTTGCCGGCGTCGTTCAGATAGAACTCACGAACCACGTCGTAGCCGGCGAAGCGCAGCAGTCGGGTCAGGGAATCGCCGACCGCTGCGTGGCGGCCATGGGCGAAGTGCAGTGGCCCGGTGGGGTTGGCCGAGAGGTACTCCACGCAGAGTTTGGGCGAAGCCTTACCCTGTCCCCTGCCCCAGCTCTTGCCCGCGTGGCGGATGTCGAGCAGCCGTCGCTGCCAGAATTCATTCGAGAAGCGAATATTCACGAAGCCAGGCCCAGCAACGTTGGCTTCAGCCAGGTCAGCCCCGCCGACGAGTCGCACATGCTTGGCGATGGCTTCACCCAGCGCACGCGGCGCGGTCCTGGCCGCCTTGGCCAGGCCAAGGGCAACGTTGCTGGCGTAGTCGCCGTGCTCGGGGCGCTTCGGCCGCTCGATCGGGATCTCCCCCGGAGCTTCACCGAGAAGCCCCTCCGCCTGGGCTCCCTGGACCGCCTGACGAAGCAGGGTGCGAACAACACTGCGGGCGCTATCGCTCATTTGACTACAATGTAGGTTGTAGACACACCATTTGTCAACATTGTTGAGTGGTTGGGCGGTGCCATGACCGGGCAGTGAGCGGAAGCTACTGCACTTGGAACGGTGTACTACCGGTCAGAGTCGTGTCGAAGGTTGCGATCTCGTTGCTGCCGGCGCGAGGGTTGATGCGCAGGATCTGGCCTCGACTGCCCGGGGTAAGCGCCGTGCGCCCCTGATCGACCACGTAGAGGTATGGGTAGCTGATGTCCGATGCCGCCCCGACATTCCTGACTGGACTTTCTGGCGTCTTGGTCGGACCGACGACGATGCGCGTTCCCATGGTGAGCAACACCTCGTACCCGGGTATCTGAACGGTGAGCGGCTGAAATCCATATTGGAATTCGAAGTGAAGCGAAAGAAGGTCACCCGCGTAGGTATCGAGATTGGTGAGCACGAAGCGGATCTGTGGATTCTGGAAGAAGGCACGAACCGGCGGGCCGTTGGCCGCGCCCGCATCGGGCGATTCGAGCACATCACCGTCTCTGTGGGCGCCCTGGTAGAGACATGGGTTGAAGCCAGCCTGCGCCTGCAGTTGCTGAACGAACTGCGATGGGGAGATGACTGTATCGCTCGTTCCATCCACCACGGGCTGGTCCTGGAAGAAACTGTCCGGGCATTGCGGTGCGGACAGCGGAATACGGTTGATCAGCGACGGATCGCCGCTGGTGTCGGTCTGACAGGTTCCATCTTGCGCGACCCGCGAGGTGTGCAACCTGGGCATGGACGAGCCGTACACCACGAAGCTGTGTCCGGCACGAACGCTGTACGTGGTCATGGGCTGTGGAAAGCAACTGGCATCGATGGGCGGCGCCTCGACGCACAGCTTGCCAACAGCGGCCGCATCGACCCCCGGTATTGCCTCGCAGAAATGTCCGGCGCGACAATCGGTGTCGAGCACGCATTTCTTCACGCATCGGCGCTGCTGCGGCCTGATCTCGACGCACGCAAAGGCGGGGCGGGCTCCTCCGTCCGGACTGTCGACGACCAGTAGGTCGTGGTCCACGTCGGGCCGGCAGTCCGCATCCTGCTGGCAGGGATTGAGCGTGGTCTTCGGAACTTCATCGAGCTTGAGCCGCAGGGAAAGCGTCGTCGGCGTGGCCTGCGCGATCTCGTAGCGCATGCGACTTCCCATGAAACGCGCGCATTGGCTGACCAGGGCCTGGCTGGTATTGGCGTCGATGGGCAGGCACATCCCGCGGCCGCCGGAGACGCTCACCTGACAGGTGAACTGGTCGTCGGGTTGGCAGTCCGTGTTCTGCGTGCAACCCGAGAACATCAAGATGTCACCAGGCTGCGCTCCGCTGGAGCAGAAATCGGCACCGGCGTCCGAGAGAATCCCGGCTGAGTCTGCGTCGGCCCCGTCGTACACCCGACCGCTCGCTCGGGAAGTGTCCGGCAAGACGCCTTCCCAGGTGATGTTCCACGAACGCGAGATGATTCCATCCGGATCCGGATAGTCGAACCAGTTCGAGGTTGCGCCGTTGTCTAGGGAGAAGCTCTTGATGAGCGGGCCGTCGAGAGCCGAGAAGGTCGCTGTGGTGGCAAATGCCTGGTCGGATTGGAGTACCGAGCGCTGCGGAGCGATGAGAACCGCCAGCGGAGTTCTCGCGCGCTCGCCCACGTCGCGAAGCTCGCGAAAGGAATGGGTGGCCGTGATGGGGGAAGTGGTGGTTCCGTCTTCAGCATTGGGGGCCAGGTTGAGCACGTAGACCTGCCCGTTCGCCGCCAGAACGAAACCAAACTGCCCCGAAAGAGCATGGTAATTGGCATTCGTTGCAATCGGCTGCAGGTCCGCGAATGCCACATCTCGCGGTAGTGGCGGAGGGCTGTCCGGATTCGCGAAGGTCGGGATGCGTATCCCCGGACCACGCGCGAGAGGCCTCCGAGGTGCGGACCCGATGGGCAAGCACGCCTTCACTTTCTGCTCGTTCGTGGCCAGGATGTTGACGTCGCATTCCACCGGGGTAGTCCCGCCGACATCGAGCACGCGAATGGAGTCGTCGCCCGCGAAGGCGTAGAGGAAGGCGCCACGGCCTCGCAGGAACTGGCCCGCGACCACGCCCGTGCTGCCATCCGCGCGCGTGACTTCGGTCGTGAGGGAAGGATCGACGCCAAGGCGCAGCCGGCTGACGCCACCGGCATTTTCGGCGAGCTCGACGCGCGCGGGGTTGACGAGGCCGGCGGCGCCGATATCGAAGAACGTGACCGCGGTGTCGAGAAGGCTTGCCACGTACAGCCGCGTGCCGTCGGGGACCACGGCCAGGGGCTGCAAATGGAAGGCAGAGGCCCCCGCGCTCGTCCCGCCATCAATCGCCACCGCGTTTCCTCCGTCGACTCCAGCGTCGACGCTCACGTCGGTCGAAGTCGGCGCACACTCATCAGGGCACACTGGCTCGCTGCCGGCCGCCTGGTATCCGCCCGGCAGATCGGGGCGAACGTAGTAGGCACTGGCGATATTGGCCGTCCCAGTCTCGAATGACAGGTCCAGCACGGCCACCAGGTCGCAACCGGGAAAGGTAGCCACGGCGCGAGGGCTGGCCCCGGCCTGGCAGATGGGTGACGACAGGGCGGGTGGGAGAAAGGCTATCTCTCCGGTCGATGCATGAAGCGCCCTGCCCGATCCCGTGCGCACGATCAGACGGCGGGATTTGTCCCCTGCCCCGGTGGCGGGTTCGGCCAGCGTCGACTGCGTGGAGAACGTGTCGGCCAGGAGTCGGGCAGGATCCACGAGGGTGAAGTCGCACGTTGTCCGGTTGGCGGTCGCGACCCAACAGCCGTCCTGGCTTGCCGCCATCGCCTCGGGATCTCCACCGACCGGGAGCATTCCATATCCGGGGGCCTCGGGGGTCAGGTCGAGCAGACGACCTCGGTCCATGTCGGCGACGGCGAGCTCGCCGCGCCCCACATTGGGGATGAAGGCGAACGTGCCGAGCGTGCGCAGTCCGTTGGAGGTGATGGCCGGATCGACGGCGCCGCGTGGGTGGCAGGCGTTCATGCCCTGCCCGGACAGCACGGCCGTTCCGTTCGCGTCCGGCGCGACCATGCCCAGGCAGACGAAGGTCATGTCCACCGGGCGGTCGAGATTCTTGGTCGGGACAACCGCCGGCGGCGTGGAACACGTGGCGAGCACGAGGAACGCAAGGATGCCCAGGCGATGGAAGCCCATCCGGGGGGCGCAACTCAGGCAGGGAGGATGGCTCATTCGCCGTATCCGTGGGGGAGTCCGACGCGAAGAATGACGTGATTCTCCGTCGGGCTTCCCGGTTCAAGATCGATGACCGAGATGTGACTATTGGCGAATCCCGCGATGTAGGCGATGCCGGGATCGCGGGGAGAAAACACGAGGCTGTTCGGTCCTGCCCCGACTTCGATGATTGCCGATACCTTCAGCGTGACCGGATCGATGACCTCGATCTCGCTGTCGTCGTAGCAAGTCACGTAGATGCGGTCGCCGCGGCCGGCGTCGTGCATCTGCATCGCAGTCGGGCCGCCACAAACCTCCAACACCGCGATCGGAATGTTGCCCGGGGTACCATCGGCAAGCGGGCTGCGGTCGAGCACGGCAATCGCGGCCGGGTTGGACGCGGTTTCCGGATCGTTCCGGTGAAGCACGTATGCCTTGCCCCCGTCCGTAGAGAAGAGGATGCCGCGAATGTCGGCACCGTGGGGCAGGAACGCCGAGGAGAAGAAGGAGTCGGCCGGAACCAGGGTGAGATCGCGTCCCGGAGCACTGGGGGATGGATCGCATGCGGCCTGGGAGGGATCACGTAACACCATCCCGCTGATGGCAGCCGAGTATCGTGCCGTGGCGTAGATTCTGGTTGCGGGCTGCGCAGGATCCGAAGGCGAAAGCTCAGCCACCGATTGCGACAGTGTGGCAGGAAGAAACGCGGTGCGCGCCAGACCGGCGAAACGAACGGAATTGTCACTTTGAGGGTTGCACACGTCCACCGTGGAGACGCCTCCTCCCTGAACCTCCGCGTTGGCGGTTACCGTCAGGTGTCCCACGTAGAGGATTCCGAGGGCGTCATCCAGGCCGAGCACATGCGGCTCCTCGGGTAGCACCAGCGCGCCGGGGGTGACCCCGGCCGGACGACGCAGTCGCCAGTTGTCGTCGCAGTAGCTCTCGGGTGACGGGGCCGGGCCACCTTGCCGCGGGCCGGTGCAGCGTATCGACGCCCTTCCGTTCTGTACGGTAACGTCGGCGAAGGTGATGGAGGGCTCGGCGCGAACTGCTACGAACAAGCGCCGGACCACCTCGCCATCGCGCACGAAGCGCTGCAGTTGGATGGCACTACCGAAGCTGCCCAGCGCCACGGTCGCGTCGCTCTGAATGAACTGGGGCTCGTTGCAGTTGATCACGTTGCTGTCGACGAGATCGACACAACAGTAGTCGTCGGCCACTGGCTCGGTTCGAGAGAATCGGGTCTTGGTGCAACGAGGAGGCGAATTCACGGTGGCTTGCGCGCGAAACTGGCGGGCCTTTGCCATGTCGACGGCGGCGATGGTCCCAGCGTTGAACCGGAGATCCGAGTTGGAGTTGACCACGTAGACGAGATCTTCGTCGGGATCGGCCACAATGCCCGCAGGCAGAAAGACCCTGTCGGCCGGGGGTGCGATTCCGCTTTGGCCGAAATCGCATCCACCGCCCAGTACCGCCGCCAAGAATGCGGCAAGC
>Ga0210133_1000526_pt1 | contig 13194 bp, 10 predicted proteins | sample Joice_ThreeSqC_D_2_FD_184874 | JGI IMG/M metagenome (GOLD analysis project Ga0210133, IMG submission 184874) | Wetland microbial communities from San Francisco Bay, California, USA, that impact long-term carbon sequestration - Joice_ThreeSqC_D1... | ecosystem: Environmental > Aquatic > Marine >...
GCCCACCCCGCCGCCCGCTGCAGCGCCACCACCGCCACCGCCAGCAGCGTCTCCGCCACCGCCCGGGGCCCCGGTCGTCCCGCCGCCACCGCCCGCGCCGGCGCCACCCGCTCCGCCGCCACCCGCTACCGTTCCGCCCGCGCCACCCTCCCCGCCCGTACCTCCTCCTCCGCCGCCTCCTCCTCCGGTCGCGGCACCCCCGCCGGCTCCGCCGCCGCCGCCAGCCCAGGCGCCCCCACCTCCGCCACCCCCGCCTCCCGCGCCGCCGCCCTACATCCCGTAGCGCAGGCCGCGAACCTCCGCGGCTGAGCAAATCTTCGTCTCGGAAAGCCACCCCCGCGGATCGGCCGTGCTTCGTGCTCGTCAGAACCCGGCGGCGAGGAAGGCTCCACCCAGCCAGATGGGCCGTCCCACGCTGCCGAGATAGATGTCGCCCGCGGTGACGCGCACCCGGCTTTGTAGCCACAGGGCTCCTGCCCGAAGCTCCAGTGCAAGGTAGGGCAGCAGGGTAAGCGCGAGGCCCAAGGAGGTGGTGGCTCCTGGGCTTGACAGGTCGACGGAGTGCCCCACGTTTCCTGGCGCGGGCGTGCCCTGCGCGGAGACCCAGTATTCACCCGCACCCAGCTCGAGGATGGGCTGCAGCCGACGCCAAGCCCGCCCGCGCAAGGCAAGGTTGGCTCCGATGTAGCGTTGGTCCAGGCTCACCCGCCCGACCTCGCTGTCCCGTCCTGGCTCGGTCCCGAGGCCAAGCACGGTGACGCCGATATGCAACCATGCCGTCAGCCGATAGCCCAGCGCGATTTGCGCGGCCAGCGACGGTGAGAACCCCGCGCCGCCTCCGAGCACGCCGAGGCCCGCCGCAAGCTGGTAGCTCTGAACGTGTGCGACCTGTTGGCGCCGTGGCGGGGCTGGCGCGGGGGTGACCGGCCGGCTCGCCAGGGTGTCGAACATGCGTGCGCGGATGAAGTCGACCGCCCGCACGGCGATGACGACGTCGGCCCGGTCCTCCGCGTCGGTGGATCTGTCAGCGCTAAGGTGTGCCACCGAGGTCTTGCCGCTCGCGCGGTCGAGAAACCACACGTCGAGCGAATGCGTCGCCTGCCCGCTGTCCTCGGAGCGGGAGAAGGCAACCACCGCTGCCGGCCGCAACCCGGCGGACAGGCCGTCGAGTTGAACCAGCGACAGGGACTCGGTCGAAGCGTCCACCAGGCGAACCTCGAAGCCCACCGAGGTCGCCTCTCCCCGCAAGCGATTGAGCGCTTCGAGGATCGCGTGGTTGGCGTTGGCAGGAAGGGCCACGACGACCAGCGCATGCAAACTGCTGTCGGGAACAGCCGTGTTGCCTGCCACGGCTGCCTGAAGCAGACCGAAGAGAGCCAGCGCTGGTGGGAAGATCACTCAGGAACGGATTCTAATAGAGACTTGGCCAGTTCGGCGTGGGTCCCGTGCGGAAACCGTAACAGATAGGTTTGTGCCGCCTTGCGTGCACGGCGACGATCCGAGCGCATGAGCAGGGTGATCTCCCGTCCCAGGGCTTCGCCCGCGTAAGGACCGGCCGAAGATTCCGCGAGGTAGGCCTCGTACCACGCCAGGGCCGCACTGGGGGTGGCAGGCGGCATCTCGGCCAGGCGTCCGAGGAAGAAGGCCGCTTCGCTCGCCCGGGCCGTGCCCGGGAAGCGAGCACGCAGTCCGAGCAGTGCCTGGCGCGCGAGATCGTTGCGTTGGGTGTATCGGGCCGCGTCCGCGAGGGAAATCAAGTCCGCCGCCGAGGCGCCGGCCAAGGTGGCATCGATGCCGCGCCCCTGCGCATCCTTGACCACCGCCGCAAACTCGCCGCGGCCGATGAGCCTGGCCCAGCGGCCTGATTCGACCCTGGCTCCCGCGCGTTCGACCGGGGCGATCCGCCGATGCGTAGGGGCAGGGGAAGGTCGCGGGGCTGGGGGCTCGGGGACGACAGCCGGGACATCGGCCGGGGCCGTGGACGGCGCCGGCGCCTCTGGCAAAAGAGCCGGTGAGGGCTGCGCAGGCGAGCCCGCGAAGAGCTCCAGGGACTCGCCAGCACGCAGCGTAAAGACGCGATCATCCGCCGACCCGCGCGCTTCCACCACGCCGGTGTACATCTGCAGGAACAGGCGGCCGTGCTCGGCCTCGAAAACGAGACGGAACGACGTTCCCCTCACCTGCACCGTGAACGGACCGGCATCGAAACGCCACGAGGTGTCCTTCCGGTGCTTGACCCGCACATCCAACTCGCCGTCGGCCAATACCACCCGCGAACCGTGCGCGTCGAGCGAGGCGACCGACACCTTCGTCGAGGGTGCAACACGGATCTGCGAGTCATCCGAGAAGACCAACCTTGCTGGAGTTGCCGGCCCGGCCTCGATGGTTTCACCCGGACCGAGGGACGCGCCCTCCACCACGTAATGAAGCGGCGACGCCGAACGCACCACGACCAGCCGAGGGGTTGCGAACCCAATCATCAGCGCGACTGCGGCCAGGGCAAAGCCGCGCAGCCACCAGCGTGGGGTGGTGGCAAGGATGGGCACGGAGGGGGACTTGCCGTCGGCCAGAGCGCGTTCCAGCTTCTGCCAACCAAGATCCAATTCTTGGGTGGACATCTTGCCCATCCCATTCCGGGTCACGCTCGCGACAGAATCGACGATCTTCTGTGTCCGATCGTCGCTCATGCGTTGCCTCCGGGCAGGTTGGCGGACGCAATGCCCACCAGGCTTGCCCGCAATCCGTCATCGCGCAGAACTGCCTTTTGCAGTGAGCTCATGGCCTTGACCAGGTGGCGTTTCACGGTGGCCAGCGAGATGTTGAGCCCGGCGGCGATCTCTTGCAGGTCCATGCCCTCCACATGGCGCAGGACGAACACCGCGCGGTGCTTGTCCTTCATGCCGTCGAGAATGTGTTGGATGCGAAACAAGGTGTCGCGCGACTCGAAATCCGCGCCGGAGTTGCCGCCGTCGGGGGCGATGAGGATGAACTGGGCGCGCGCGCGCTGAAGCACCTGGAAATGGCGGATCTCCTCGCTGACCACACGAACCGCGACCGAGTAGACGAAGCTGCGCAACGCCGACGTGTTCTCCAGGGTGTGCAGGCGGCGGAAGACGCGCAGGAAGACCTCTTGCACCAGGTCGTCGTGGTCGTGGCGCGAGCTCAAGGAGCGACGAAGTAGCCCGTGTACCATGGGCGCGAAGCGGTACCAGACCTCCCGCTGCGCCCAGCGCTTGCCCGCCAGGGTCTCGGCCACCAAGGTGTCGTCATCCGTCCTGGCGCCCACGCGCTCGTCCGGTCGCTGGTCGCGGGACGCCACCGCCTTCAGCCGGGGCGTAGACCCGCTGGCGAGCGAACGGATCCCCGATGCAGGGCCGTCTCCGCGCGAGCTGTCCTGGGACACGGTCTTCATTGTGGCATACGCTGGGGAAAGCATGGTGGGTAAGGAGTGCGCCGCGAAGGCCCGATAATCTGCTGGTTCGTCTTAGCCTGGCAGTGCGGGCAGCGGCGCAAAAAGGCTCAGCTCAAAAACAGCGTCTCGTAACGCAAATTACATGAGCCGCGCCCTACCCTTCTATGCACTGCGTTCGAGGGGACGCTGCAATCCGCAGCCCGTTCTTCGGCACACGCCCCAAGGAGTCACAATGTCGAGATGTTCCGTCGTCATTTCGTGCCTTTGTCTGCTTGCGGGATGCGATGGAGGGGGCGGCTCTGGGGGGAGCGTGACGGACGGCTCGCCACCCCCGGACGTAGCGTCATCCGTGGGTAGCGGTGGGCTCACCGGCTCCGGCGGGGCGGTTAGCAGCGGGGGCAGCAACGGCACCGGCGGCACCACGTCGACCACCGGGACCACGATCCCCACCGGGTTCGGCGGGGTGATTGGAACCGGCGGCAGGGCCAGCGGGACCGGCGGCAGCGCGTCGGGAGCCGGCGGTACCGCGTCCAGCGGCGGTTCAGGAAGCGGGGGCCGTATCGGCGGCACCGGCGGCGCCCCGGGAACGGGAGGGGCCGGTACAGGTGGCCGAACCAGCAGCGGCGGCGCGACCGGAACTGGCGGCGCGACTGCCACGGGGGGAAACACCACGGGCAACTGCACGACGCCCCCGGATCCAAGCCCGCTGCTTGGTTGGGCCAGCCAGTCGGGCTCGACCACGGGCGGAGGCAGCGCCACGCCGACGACCGTCACGAATCTTGCGGCCCTTCAGGCGGCGGCCCAGGGCAACACGGCGGCGGTCATCTACGTCAGCGGTGTCATGGCCGCCGGCTCGGTGTCCGTCGGGTCGAACAAGACCATTGTCGGTCTGTGCGGGGCGGAGATCCACGGGCACGTGGGAATCTCCTCCAGCAACGTCATCGTTCGCAACATCAAGATCGTCGGCTACGCGGTCGGCAACTGCGCGCTGGATCCCAGCTACGATTCCGGCGTCGGCTGCTCGTCGGGGGCCGACGCGGTTTCGGTCTCCGGTGCAAACCACGTCTGGTTCGATCACTGCGACATCTCCGATGGAACCGACGGCAATCTCGACATCAACAACGGGGCCGACTTCGTCACGGTGTCCTGGACCAAATTCCACTACACGCCGCGCTCCGACAACAGCGGCAGCGACTCGACGGGCGGCGCCGGGCATCGCTACAGCAACCTGGTGGGGGGCGGAGACAACAGCCCCGGCGATGTCGGCAAGCTCAACGTCACCTGGCACCACAACTGGTGGGCCGATAACGTGATGGAACGCCAGCCGCGCGTGCGCTACGGCAAGAATCACGTTCTCAACAACCTCTACACCTGCGCCGGCGACAACTACTGCGTGCGCGCCGGCATGCAGGCCCAGATCCTCGTCGAGAGCAATGTCTTCTCCGGGGTCAAGAATCCCCAGCAGTTCAACAGCACCGCGGACCAGGGCACTTCTTACATCACGGCCACCAACAACCTCTACTCCAATTGCTCCGGCACCCAGTCCACCGGCGGCGGCGGCACGCCCTTCACCAATCCGCCGTACGCTTACACCGCCGATGCGACCTCCGGCCTGCAAGCCGCCATCCAGAGCGGCGCCGGGCCTCAGTAGTTCGCGCGCGGGGTCGATCGGAGCATCCGTGGTATGAACAGAGTGGGTATGTTCCACCCTGGAACGATTGGCGCCGTGGTCTTGGTTCTCCTCGCTGGCGGAGCGGCGGCCTGCACCAAGGCTGGCCAGTCGGGCCGCGACTCGGCGGTGTCCACTGGCGGTTCCGGCGGTACGCCTGGGATGGGCGGCACGACCGAAGCGACGGTCAGCGCTGGTTCGGGAGGAGCGAAGCCTTCGGGCGGCATCACCGGCGCCGGCGGCGCGATCGGTACCGGCGGCGCGACGGCCTCGGGTGGCGCAACCGGCATGGCCGACGCGGCCGGGAACGCGCCCTCGGATGCCGCCACGACGCTGGCCCCGGATTCCCTGGCCGTGCGCTTCGCCAACGCGGTGATGACCCGCTGGCCCGATCCCAACAACATCACCACCACCGCCGCCTTCGAGTACAACCACGGCATCGTCCTGCGCGGCATGGAGCAGGTCTACCGGCACACCTCGGACGCGCGCTACCTGACATACGTCCAGCGCTACATCGATTCCTACGTGAGCGGCAGCGGCGCGATCAACCTTCCCTCGGCGCACAGTTTCGACAACATCCAACCCGCGGTTCTGGTCCCGTTCCTGTACCGGCAGACCGGTTCGGCCAAGTACAAGACCGCTGCCGATAGCATCCGGGCCCGCTACGACAGCATCCCGCGCAACCCCGACGACGGCTTCTGGCACAAGCAGCAGTACCCCAATCAGATGTGGCTCGACAGCATCTACATGGGCATGCCTTTCCTCGCCCGCTACGCCGCGGTCTTCGGCACCTGCGGCACTTTCTGCGGCACCACCATCACCGAGCAGGTGCTCTTGCTCGCGCTGCACGTGCAGGACACGGCAACGGGACTTCTTTACCACGCGTGGGATGACAGCCCATCGGGACAGAAGGCAGCGTGGGCCGATGCAACGACGGGGCGATCGCCGGTGATCTGGGGACGCGCCATGGGCTGGTACGCGATGGCGCTGGTGGACTTGCTCGACGATCTCCCCGCAGGTCAAGCCAGGCGGGACGAGATGCTGACCGTCCTCGCCAACATGGCGGCCGGGATCAAGAGCACGCAGGACCCGGTCACGGGATTGTGGTACCAGGTTGTCGATCAAGGCAGCGAGAGCGACGACTGGCCGGAGACCTCGGCGAGCGGCATGTTCGTGTACGCGCTCAAGGTGGGTGTGGCTCACGGGTACCTCGACGCGACCTACCTGGCCGTGGCCAACAGTGGCTGGCAGGGACTGAAGTCCAAGGTCACCACCGACAGCAACGGCTTGCCCACCATCAACGGCGCGGTCCAAGGCATGGGGGTGCAGACGAACTACGCCGGCTACATCAGCCAGACCGCCTTGTCGAACTCGCCCCACGGATTGTGCGCGATCCTGCTTGCTGCCGCCGAGATGGAAGCACAGTGACCCGTATCTCGCCCGCCCGAATCCGTGAACTCTTGGGCCTGGCCTCCCTGTGATCTTGAGGCTGGTGGCTCCCGTCGCCAGCGCAGCGGGTGCAATCCACGACGAACCCGGGAACCGACGCATGAGGCCATGTGCCGACGGCCGGGGTCAAGGCCAGTTTGCAACCGTTGTCCGCTAGCACAGTTCGATCGCCCTCGCTCCTGCTGGGCGATGACCAAACTGTCGCAAAATTTTGACCCGATCCTCGCTCACAACGCTACTGCCCTCGGTTGAGAGACTTGTCGATAGCATTGATATACTGCTGATCGCGTTATCCTCCTCCCGGCATGGCGATTCAGATCCCGGGAGCGAGGCAGCAAGTGTTGCTGGTATCCTTCCTGGCAGGGAGATTCGATGAAACCATTCGCACCCGTTTCGATTTTCGTCGCGGCATTGACCACTTCGATGGGCTGGTTGCTTTTTGGGGGGTGCCAGGCACCCAAGACACTCCCTCCCCCCCCCACGTCCATGGGCGGCAGCAGTGGAGGGCAGGGTGGTGCTGGCGGAGAGGGTGGAACCAGCACGGCACAGACGACCACCGTGGTTCCACCCATCATCGACCTCGACGCAAGCGCGTTCAGTGGAGCGGGCGGAGCGTTCGAGGATGTCGCGCCTCCTCCCCCGACGGGTGACGCAAACTGCGGAAACCTGACATCGAACACCACGCGCCAGCCTGCGGACGTGTTGCTCGTGCTCGACCGTTCGGGCTCGATGGACTTCGACACCTCGTCCGACTCGAGCTGCAACAATGGCGCCACCAACTGCACGGCAAGATGGCCGGCGCTCACCTCGGCGGTGGACACCACCTTGACCAGCACCGGCGATACGGTCAATTGGGGACTCAAGCTGTACTCGTCTCCTGGTGGGGGCGCATGCACGGTGGACAGCGGTGTCGAGGTTCCTATTTCGGCGACATCCGTCGCGGACATTCAGACCACGATTTCGAACACCACACCCGGCAACAATACGCCGACGGCCCAGGCCATCACCGCCGCCACCGAATATCTGAGCTCGCTCACCGACACCAATGGAAAGTTCATCCTCCTGGCCACGGACGGCGAGCCCAACTGCGGCGGCACCGGAAGCCGGGGCAACACGACCGCCAACGTCCAGGGTACCGTCGATGCCATCACGGCAGCCAACGCCGCAGGGTTCCCGGTCTACGTCATCGGCATCGGACCGAGCGTCGGCAACCTGGACAATTTCGCCTCGGCCGGGGGCACCACCAACTACTACCCAGCCACCTCGCCGCAGGATCTCGCGGACGCCTTCGCTTCCATCAGCAAGCTGGTGGCGACCTGCGTGTTCACCTCGACCACGCCGCCACCGGACAAGGACAACATCGCCGTGTACCTGAACAAGAATCTCGTGGCCATGGACGACACTGACGGATGGTCGTTCGGCGCCGACACGTCGACCATCATCCTCAATGGCGCCCCGTGCGACGAGGTCATGGCCGGAGCAGGCTCGACCGTGCAGATCCTCTTCGGCTGCCCAGGTGGTCCGCCACCGCCTTCCGTGATTCCCTAGACCGACGATAGCTGAGGCGCCTCTCGCAGGTGAGGCGGGTTGGGGCTTGCCTGACAATGCCTCGAATCTGGGACAGAATGCCTGCCATGCGAAGCTTTCTCGTGCACTGGTTCATCACCGCGATCGCACTGGCGGTAAGCGCCAGGCTGGTGGCCGGAGTGCATGTCGCCTCACTGCCTGCGCTTGCCTTCTCGGGGTTGGTGCTCGGGTTGGTGAACGCCTTCGTGCGTCCCGTGCTCGTCGTGCTCACGCTACCCATCACCATCCTCACCTTGGGACTGTTCTATCTCGTCGTGAATGCCGCCGCCTTTGGCTTGGCAGCGGCACTGGTTCCGGGCTTCACCGTCGCGTCGCTTGGCTCAGCCATGGTTGGCGCGCTCGTCGTCGGGCTGGTGTCCTGGGCGCTTGGCTGGCTTTTGCGCCCGCCCGAGCAAGTTGGCTAGAAGGTATCGGATTCGACGAGTCCCGTTCCGCGTGTCAGGGAAGGGGTGATTGCCCCGCAAAGGAGATGGATATGTTCACCTTCACCCCCAACCCCAAGATCGTTCCCCATCTGTGGTTCGCCGACAAGGCGGTCGAGGCGGCCCAGTTCTACGTATCGCTATTTCCCGACTCCAGCGTCGACAGCATCACGCCCGTTCCCGCCGATACGCCCAGCGGGCCGGCCGGCTCGGTGCAGGTCGTGGAATTCACACTCGCCGGTCAGCCCTTCATGGCCATCAACGCCGGACCGCTCGATCCCTTCAACCATGCCATCTCGTTCGTCGTGAACTGCGCCGACCAGGCCGAGATCGATCACCTGTGGGACGCGCTGGCCGACGGCGGAACCATCGAGCAGTGTGGCTGGCTCAAGGATCGCTTCGGGCTCTCCTGGCAGATCGTGCCGGCTTCGCTCGGCGAGATGATGAAAGGCCCCGACCGCGCTCGCGCCAAGCGCGTGATGGAAGCCATCCTCGGCATGAAGAAGCTCGACATCGCCGGGCTGCAACGCGCTCACGCCGGGGCCTGAGCATGTCGTCGCGCCGGCGCGGCGCCGCGAACGGCTTCATTCGCTCAGGACTGGCAATCCCGTCGGGAGCGTTGCTGGAAACTCAGTACTGGCAACCCTCCGCGACGGAATCCGGACAGGTGCGGCAGCGCACGTGGAGCTGCGTCCCGGGCGGCATCCGCGGCTGGCTGGCGATCTCCGTGCTGGTCCGCAGAATGTCGAGCACCTGGCCGCTGGCCGGGCAACGGCCCGGGTTGGACAGGATGCGCCAGCAGTCTTCCGCCACGGTACCGTTGGTCGCGCCCGCCGGACACTGGGGAAGCGAGGTCGCGCTCTCCTGGTAGCTCGTCTTGCTCGGGTCAGTCGCATCCGGTTGCGGAATTCGCCAGAACACACTGCACTCGGGTTGTACGCCGTCGGTGCCGGGATCGGTGTCGGCCAGCTTGAAATCGAGGCACAGGTTCAAGAACATGCCGGCCAGCCGGTTGCCAATGGTCGTCATGGTGTCCGCGAAGTCGCGCTGGCAGATGCTGAACTTGAGGCCATGGTTGCCGAACTCGTCGAGGAACGCGGCCTCGCGCAGCCCACCCTGGGCGGCCATGCCCCATGCGTTCAAGTCAGCGCCGGTGGCGGGATCCGTGCTGCTGGCCGAGGGTCTGTGGTCCGGGTTGTAGCACACCGGCCAGTATTCGAAGCGCTGTGTGTTGTTGAGCCAGGGGACGGGCGCGATCTTGTATTCGGCCGTGGCCATGTCGGCGTCGTTCAGGGGCCAGCCGAAGATGCCCGCCGCCAGGATCTGGTGATCCGGGTCCGCCTTGAGGGCCTTGATCTCGTCGGCCAGGTGCTTGATGTTCTTGAGCGGTGAGCAGTCGGTGGGCACCGAGGTGTCGGTGTTGTGATCCCAGCCATCGGTCGTGTTCGGGCAGGTGTCGGTCCTGGCCCGGCAGTCGCTGAAGGCATGCGAGAACGACGCGACGGTGGGATAGCCAGGGGGCGCATCGGTGAGATTCCTACCGCCGCACGCGTGGCCGCGGGTTGCGCAGCGCAGGCCGAGCGTTTCGCCGCCGAGATCCTGGTTCGCGTAGAATATGCCGTCGTTCGGCACGGCCGAGCAATCGTCCGTGTCGGTGATGAAGATCAGCGCCAAGAAGGCATCGGGGCGCAGGAAATCCGCCTGCTGCCAATCGTTGCCGACCCCGCGCGCGACCAGTGCGAACTCGAAAGCCTGGAGTTGGTGCTGGTAGCTGCACCCAAAGCAGCCCAGGTTGCCCAGGTTGCTGGTCAGGCAGGCGAACACCGTGCTGATGTCGCCCGTGTAGTTGAGCGGCTGCCCGTTCTTGTACTCGAGGAAGGTCGCCCCGGCGTAAAAAGAGCACGCCGTGGGCGAATTCAGCATCTGGAACCGGCCGAGGTCGCCGAACTGACTCTGGGTGCCGTCCGGCAACGTCTTGGGGCCGCAGCTACCCGACGAATAGGCGCCGCCGGTGCCCAGATCGCTGTCGATGATCGCGATGCGCAGGTCGGGCAAGGTGCCATCGACCGGATCCACGAGCGCCGCGATCATCTTCGGGAATTGAGCGTTCATCATGGTTAGCTTGCTGCACAATCTGTTGTCGATGTCGAACACCATGTCGAGCGTGCGATTCGGCACCGCCCCGAGAAAAACGTCGGTCCATCCCGACGAGGTGTCCGGCAGATGGCAGTTGCCGTTCCCGTCGTCGTAGTAGCCGTCCGCGCAGGTCCCTTGCAGTACGCACTTGCCCTTGCCTCCATCGTGCTGCCCGCTCGGGCAGACGAGCGTCTTGAGCGCGTGCGACTCGCTGCACGCGGTGGTCAGCGCCAATCCGGCCACGAGACGCCACGCCCGCGACAAACCACGCTGCGAACCGCGCATGCGCCCAGCCTAGCAGCAATCGCCGCTCGACTCTGCCCGATCTACTCGGGCGCAGTCGTTTTGACCGGACCCAGAGGTCAGCGTGGTGTCGGAACAAGGGTGACCTGGGGTCTGCGAAGCGCAGGGGAATCGCGGCCGGGTGGTCTCTCGGGCGGGCGTTCTTGCGAGCGGGACCACACACGGGCGGGATCAGGCGGGGTGCGGGCCGGGCATTTCCAGCGCATAGGTGCCGTCGCTCCATGGTCGTTCTAGTTGGAGGTGCACGCGATGGTCGGGCAGGCGCTCGAGGCGCTGCCGCGCTAGCGGTGGCCTGAGCACGTAGCGCAGGAGGCGGGCGCGCGCGAGGTCGTCGAACGTGCCAGCGTGGGTCTTCGCGTGGAGATTGAAGGGACAGGAATTGCCACCCACCGAACCGGACCAACCGCTCGTGGCATCCGGGTATTCGTCGAGTGCAGGGTGCCGCGCTGGCTAGGGCATGTCGAGGTCGGTGCAGAAGCGAGTGAAGGGCAGCACCGTGATCTTTCCGCGCTGGTAGTGGCGGTCGCCGCGATGGACCTGAAAGAAGCGTGGGATGGGGGCTCGCTCGGCGAAGTAACCCAGGGAGGAACCGATGGCGCGTTCGCCGCTCTTGCACTCCACTGCGAATTCTGGCCGGCCGTCGCGCAGGACCACGAAGTCGACCTCGCGCCGATCCGTGTCGCGGAGGAAGCGCAGCTCCATGCGCACGCCCTTGGTGTCCTCCAAGAAGTGGCAGTACTTGAGCAGCTGGCACGCCACCAGGTTCTCGAAACGTGCGCCGGCATCGGCCACGGCCGACCAGTCCCAGAGATAGAGCTTCTTCTCCTTCTTCACGGCGCGGACACGGGGCGGCCCGAACGGAGCCAGGCGGAAGCAGACGTACATGTTCTCGAGGATCGTCAGCCAGCGTTCAGCGGTCTTGTGATCGATCTCCAGATCCTGCCGTAGGTTGGCCACCGAAAGCGGCGAGCCCACCCGGTCAGGCAGAAGGTCGCAGAGGTGCTCGACCAGGCTCACCTCGCGCACCCGTTCCAGATCGCGCAGATCTTCGCGCACGACCCGCGCCAACCGGTCACGCTGCCAAATGCGGTGCTCGTCCCCGTCGCGGCGGAAGAGCGGTTCGGGGAAGCCGCCGAAGCGCAGCAGGTCGTCGAGGTGCGTGGCGGTTGGCTCGGGGGCAAGCTCGCGCAGGGAGAACGGATGCAGGCGGAAATAGCGGTAGCGGTTGGCGAGCGAGTCGCCGCCCTTGCGGTAGTAGTCGAGCCGCGCGGAGCCGGTGACCACGATGTGACGGAGGGACTTCTCGGTGTCGTAGATACCCTTGAGCAAGTTGCGCCAGCGCGCGTACTTGTGCACCTCGTCGCAGACGAGCAGCGGCTGGTCGGGCGGCAACTCGGCCCGGCGCAATCGTGCCGCTGCCCGCGGATCGTCCCAGTTCAGGTAGGCCGGGTGCCGCTCCGTGGCCCGCGGTCCGAGCAGCGAGAGCGCGAGGGTGGTCTTGCCCACCTGCCTGGGCCCACCGATGAAGACCATCTTGCCGCCGGCCAGGGCCTTCTCCACCACCGGCTTGAGCGATCGCGGCTTCCGCATGGACTGGAGTCTACTCCATTTTACTCATGAGTAAAGTGGACTGCATGCCAGGAGACTCAGATCGGTTCGTGGCTGTGTAGGCGGGACAGGGATTGCCAACGACCGAACCGTCCAGACCCTTTGCACCCACGTCGAGGCCGGTCCGAGGCGGGCAATCCGATGAGGCGGTTGTCTGCCACCGGCCCCGAAATTCACCTGAAGGGGCGTAATTGAATCGAACGGCTCCCAGGAGGTTGAGGACGGGCGGAAGGTAATTTCAAGCGCCGGGGGCGCGGAGGGAGGCACAGCTGGATGGGTCCTCGGGCGGGCGTTCTTGCGAGCGGGACCACACGCGGGCGGGATCAGGCAGGGCGTGGGCCGGGGCGGGCTCGCGTGGCGAGGAGCAGAGGCCCTGGTGACGGAGGAAGCGCTCGACGCTGTCTGGGTCGTGGACCAAGGCGCGCAACTTCATCTTTCCAGGGCTGGCCGGGGAAACAAACCGGCCTCTTTCACGATGCGGGGAATGACGTCTTCCCAGGCCACGGCCATGATGTGGACGCCGTGTACCCCCGGCACGCGTTTGAGCCGCTCGATCTGCTCCAGGCACACGCTGATGCCAATCTCCTTGACCTCGTTTGCGTCCTTAG
>Ga0210133_1000529_pt1 | contig 13140 bp, 9 predicted proteins | sample Joice_ThreeSqC_D_2_FD_184874 | JGI IMG/M metagenome (GOLD analysis project Ga0210133, IMG submission 184874) | Wetland microbial communities from San Francisco Bay, California, USA, that impact long-term carbon sequestration - Joice_ThreeSqC_D1... | ecosystem: Environmental > Aquatic > Marine >...
TCTTAAATAATTTGTAACAATTTCTGTTACAGAATTATCAAAATCTTTGCTATACCGCTTCATAAATTCTTCATTTAATTTCCGTACGAAATACAATTCCATATCCACTTTACAGAGGAGTTATTCCATGTCAGATTACGTAAAAAGCCTAATGGCTGAAATTAAAGCAAAACATCCTGCCCAGCCGGAATTCCACCAGGCAGTAGAGGAAGTTGCAGATTCAATAAACATAGTTCTCGATCGTCATCCCGAATACCGTTCGGCAAAAATTCTTGAAAGAATAATTGAACCGGAAAGAGTATTAATTTTCAGAGTTCCCTGGGTAGATGACCAGGGTGAAGTTCACATTAACATCGGCTATCGCATCGAGATGAACAGCGCAATCGGTCCGTATAAAGGCGGATTAAGATTTCATCCTTCTGTTAATCTCGGCATTTTAAAGTTCTTAGCTTTCGAACAGGTATTCAAGAACAGCTTAACCACATTGCCGATGGGCGGCGGTAAAGGCGGTTCCGATTTCGATCCTAAAGGAAAAAGCGATCTTAAAATCATGAGATTCTGCCAGGCATTTATGAGCGAATTGTTCCGTCATATAGGTCCAAACACAGATGTACCAGCAGGCGACATAGGCGTTGGCGGTAGAGAGATCGGTTATCTTTTCGGACAATACAAAAAACTAAAAAATGAATTCACCGGTGTTCTAACTGGTAAAGGATTGAACTGGGGCGGCTCACTAATCCGACCAGAAGCAACCGGCTACGGCGCAGTATATTTTGCAGCAGAAATGCTGACAACAAAAAAAGAAACACTTGAGGAAAAAACCTGTCTTGTTTCTGGAAGCGGAAACGTTGCACAATATACAGTTGAAAAGATTTTACAGCTCGGCGGAAAAGTAGTTACTCTCTCCGATTCAAACGGATATATATATGATGAAGAAGGGATCAATAAAGAAAAACTTGCTTACGTCATGGAACTGAAAAACGTTAGAAGAGGAAGAATAAAAGAATACACTGATAAATATAAAAAGGCAGTTTACACAGCTCTCGATTCAAACATGGATCATAATCCTTTATGGGACCACAAAGCTCAGTGTGCCTTCCCAAGTGCAACTCAAAATGAAATCAATGCAAAAGATGCACAGAACCTTGTTAAGAACGGATGTTATGTTGTTAGCGAAGGAGCAAATATGCCTACCACGCTTGACGGAGTTAAAGTATTCCTGGATAATAAAATTCTTTACGGACCCGGTAAAGCTGCTAATGCAGGCGGTGTTGCTGTATCCGGACTCGAAATGTCTCAGAACAGCCAGCGTTTACCTTGGACACGTGAAGAGGTTGACAACAGACTGCATTTAATTATGAAGAATATTCATCAGACATGCGTTGAAATGGCAGACAGGTTTGGAACACCGGGCAATTACGTTAACGGTGCTAACATTGGCGGTTTCCTGAAAGTAGCAGATGCAATGATTGACCAGGGAATAGTATAATTTTTATGCCATGATTAATAATTGCAGATGAAAAAATAATTATGATTTTGATAATTTATGGATTTTTATGAATTACGGCTTTTTTAATGCCAATTGGTATTAGAAAATATTAGAAAAATAATTATGTTTGTGGTGACCTAATTACAGCAAATACAGATAGGTCACCCTACAGCGGCGAAGCAGTTCCCACCTCCTCCCCTGCTTCGCCGTTTTTTTATTTTAAAATGAAAAAGCCGGAACTTTTTGTCCGGCTTTTTAATGTGTGAAAAATATTTTTGTTTTACTTAACAAGAATTAATTTTTTCGTTGCCGAGAAATTTCCGGAAGTTAATTTGTAAAAATAAACACTGCTTGGTATTACACCTTCTACGGAGTTTGCGTTGAATTCTACTGAATAACTTCCTGCCTGCATCTCTTCATTTACCAGGACAGCTATTTCTTTTCCTAACAAATCATAAACTTTCAAAGTAACAAGCCCGCGTTCTGCAATCTGAAAATTAATTTTCGTAGAAGGGTTGAACGGATTAGGATAATTCTGCTCGAGTGAAAATAGTTCAGTTATACCTGTTTTAACTTCTACAGCATAAGAATATTCAAATGAACCATCGTAATCAATTTGCTTTAATCTGTATAAATATTTTCCTGCTGCAACATTATTATCCTTATATAAATAAGAATGAGAAATTGTTGAAGTTCCATTGCCATTAACAAAGCCGATCGCTTCCCAATCGTTTATACTTTCTGCAGGTAAGATTTGTTTTCTTTCTACTTCAAATCCACGGTTATTAATTTCTGTAGCAGTTGTCCATTTCAATACAATATTATTATTATTATTCACATCTGCAGTAAATGATGTTAGCTCAACAGGAACAATTGTCGGATCATCATATACTCCATTATGCATTGTGTTGTACTGGAACATCGGGACCTGAACTTCAGGAACCGTGTATGGATCCTGAGTATTCCATAGATAAAGATACGTAGGTGCGCTTGAACCAAAACCATCTGTTCCTGCACCAATCATATCCATCACCCCATCTATATTAATATCTGTAATACAAGGAGTATGAAAAAAAGTTGATCCCATAGTTACTAACGGCCAGCCTGTAACTGCAGTACCATCGTGGTTAACTGCATGATAGGAGCCGCTTCCAGAGACATTAGTATTATCATCAAAGATAAGTTCAGTTGAATTATCATCATCTATATCGGCAAGTATAATTTGTATATTTATTGCGTTAAGAGAACTAACAGGAAATCCCGGAAGCAAAATGCCGTTTTTATCCCAGGCATAAACTTTATCAACCGGTGTGCCGCTTAATACCTGGTCACCAACTGCAACATCAAGCTGGTTATCTCCATCAATAAATCCTACTGAAGGAGGTCCGTAAATCCAATATGATGTATAAACAGGCCAGCCTGATAAAGAAGTACCATCACTATTTAGGCAGTAAATACGTCCGCCGCCGGCACCGCTTAATTCATGTACACCGAATAAGATTTCATTAATATTATCATTATCAAGATCAGCCAGAACTGGTGATGAATATGAAGTAACAACATCTGTAGGCAAATTAAACGGGAATCCGCTAAGAAGGTTTCCATTAGCATCCCACACATACAGTGAACTATAAGCTTCAAAAATTATTTCCGGAATATTATCTCCCGTTATATCGCCGACTGCTGCACTTGCTGCGGGTACCGTTCCTATGTCTTTGGGCCAGCCCGGATACATAGTTCCATCGCCTTTGTAAACAAGTACCTGCCCGGTTGGATAAGATCTTTTACTAACTATAATTTCCATTGAGCCGTTATTATCAAGATCTGCAAGTGTTGCACTTCGGGTTACATAACCGCTATTTACGGGAAAGCCTGTAACTGTTGAACCATTTTTTTTATACGCATAAACATAACCAACAGTTGAACCGGAATAACTTCCAATTACAATTTCACCTTCGCCATCGCCGTCAATATCTCCGAAAGCCGGAGCGCCCGAAGGCTGCTGGGATATGCTTATTGGCCAGCCTGCAACCATGCTGCCGTCCATATTATAAGCGTAAATACTTAAGCCAATACAGAATACAATTTCCATATCAGCATCGGCGTCCATGTTACAAAAAATGCCTCCTTCAATAGAACTGCCTGTCTGGTTTAAAGGAAATCCCGGGAAAAGAAGAAAATCTGTCCGTGAATATATTTCTGCATCTCCGGTATTTTGATTTATTGATAAAATATTGCCCATTACATCAGTCTGTGAAAGACTGAATCCATTTGGGGATTGAAGAACCTGAACCTGGTCCTGGGCAAAAGAAAGCTGTATCACCCCGAATAAAAATACTGCGATAAAGTTGTAAATGTTTTTCATACTTCCACCTTTTTATTGGAAATTAAGTTTAAGCTGATCACAAATTAGGATAACTAAATATTGCATTCAAATTTATTTTATCTTAAAATAATTTTATTATAAAAATTAAAAGTACTTTTTGTTAATTAATAAATATCTGTTCTCTTTTATATAATAACTTATGAATTTAAATAAGCCGCAATTCTTAATATATTTCAATTCAGTTTAAATGAGTTTTTAGAAATGGATTACATAAAAGAATTCCGCAGTAATCCTGAAGCGCAGTGGGTAGAGCACGGATACGGAACCCGCTTCCAGGGTTTCCAGAACCTGATGCGCATCCGTGTTACAAATATCCTTCTCGTTTCAAGCCTGTATGATCTTTATCTTTTTGAAGAAGACGGAAGATTATACGAACTAATCCGCAATGAATACATGGGGCTTAACTTAAGTCATTCTCCCGAACTGACGAGAGTTTCAAGCGGTTACGATGCCATTAACCGTGCAAAGGATGAAGGCAGGTTCGATCTTATCATTACGACAATGCATATTGAAGATATGAGTGCACTTAATTTTGCACGTCTTGTAAAACAATCCGGACTTGATATACCCATTGTGCTTCTTGCACATGATAACCGCGAACTTAAATCCTTACTTACAAATCCGGAAAGCTCTGTCTTTGATAAAGTATTTATCTGGACTGGAGACTTCAGAATAATAATAGGTATAATAAAATATTTTGAAGATAAGATGAACGTTGAGCACGACAGTAAGATTGTCGGCGTTCAGAACGTAATTGTTATTGAAGACAATGTACGTTATTATTCTGCTTTCCTCCCGATAATTTATTCCGAAATGCTTAAGCAGAGCCAGCGTCTGATTTCTGAAGGAATAAATCTTTCGCATAAATTTCTGCGAATGCGTGCACGCCCGAAAATTCTTCTCTGCACCACATACGAAGAAGCATGGAACTATTTTCAAAAATACAAAGATCTTGTACTCGGTATAATATCAGATATCGAGTTTCCGCATAACGGTGTATTAGATGACAGTGCAGGAATTAAATTTGCAAGTGCGGTAAAAGAAACAGTTAGCGATATACCAATACTTCTTACTTCAAATAATTCCAAGCACAAAAATGATGCGAAAGAAGTCGGGACGGCTTTTGTACTTAAAGATTCCCCGACACTGATTTCTGAAGTTCAGCAATTTATGAATAACAATTTTGGATTTGGAGACTTTATTTTCAGAAACGCAGATGGAATTGAAGTAGCAAGGGCAAGCGATCTGAAAAGCCTCGAAGACGCATTGAGAGCAGTACCTATTGAAAGTATAAAATATCATGCATCGAGAAATCATTTTTCTAACTGGCTAAAAGCAAGAACAGAATTCTGGCTTGCACACAAGCTGAGACCAAGAAAAGTAAGCGATTACCCAACAGACGACGATTTAAGAAACCACCTGCTAAATTCAATTAATCATTACAGGATGGTAAGGCAAAGAGGAATTATTGCAGATTTTAACAAAGAAACATTCGATGCTGAAAGCAGCTTTGCACGAATAGGCGGCGGATCGTTAGGTGGAAAAGCAAGAGGTCTTGGGTTTGTAAATACATTAATAAACGATTACCAGCTACGCGACCAGTTTGAAGATGTACTTATCTACGTTCCGCCTGCAGTGGTTGTTGCTACAAATGTGTTCGATGATTTTCTGGATATGAACGGTCTTCGTGAATTTGCACTTAACTGTGAAGATGATGAAGAAATAACAAAAATGTTTTTAAATGCTACAAAGTTTCCCGAGGAAATTCTCGGTGAGCTTGCAGCATTTCTCGATATAATAAGAACGCCGCTTGCAGTACGCTCATCCAGCCTTCTTGAAGATTCGCAGTATCATCCGTTTGCAGGAGTATACCAGACTTACATGATACCGAACAACAATTCCAACCCGCTTATCAGGTTGAATGATCTTCTTACGACAATAAAAAGAGTTTATGCATCTACATTTTACCAGAATGCAAAAAACTATATCCGTATTACTACTTACCGCTCGGAAGAAGAAAAGATGGCAGTAATTATTCAGAAGATGGTAGGGATTAAACATAATAACAGGTTTTATCCTGATTTTTCCGGCGTTGCCAAATCATACAACTTCTATCCGTTGCCACCGCAGAAACCAACCGACGGAACAGTTTCAACAGCTTTGGGTCTTGGTAAGTGGGTTGTTGAAGGCGGTAACACCGTACGGTTTTGTCCTAAATATTCGGGCGACCTGATCCAGTTTTATTCAGTAAATGAATCTTTAGATAGCAGTCAGCGAGAATTCTTTGCACTTCAGCTTGATGATAAATCTGATTTTGGAAATATTACCTATGATAAGCTCGTTAAAAAATTCGGACTCGATGTTGCTGAGAAGGACGGACCTCTTTATTACGTCGGTTCTACTTACGTTCCGGAAAACGATGCTATTTACGACGGGCTTGGAAGAAACGGTTCGCGTGTGGTTACATTCGGACCTATACTGCGCAACAAACTTTTTCCTCTTGCAAATATTCTCGAGCTTCTGCTAGAAATGGGAACATGGGGAATGGGCACACCAGTAGAAATTGAATTCGCAGTAAACCTTACAACTGCTCATGGTGAAAAGAAACAGTTCGGTTTGCTGCAAATGAGACCGTTGGTAATCAGCCATGAATATGAAGAGCTGAAGATTGAAATCGGCAAAAAAGAAAATGTATTATGCTACAGTACACAGGTTCTCGGCAACGGAATTATTGATGACATTTATGATGTAGTTGTTGTGGATTATCATCTGTTTGAAAGATCTAAAAGTCATGATGTGGCATTAGAAGTAGCCTCTTTCAATAATAAATTACTTAAAGAAGAAAAGCCTTACCTGCTTATCGGAGTTGGAAGATGGGGCTCACTCGATCCCTGGCTTGGAATACCTGTTAACTGGGAACAAATAGCCGGTGCAAGAGCAATTATTGAGACGAGCTTTAAAGAAATGACTGTAGAACCTTCACAGGGATCGCATTTCTTTCAGAATATAACTTCTTTTATGATAGGATATTTTACTGTAAACCCTGTTCAGAACAACAGTTTTGTAGACTGGGACTGGTTGTTAAATAAAGAGTCCGTAGAAAGTAAAATTTATACAAAACATATTAGATTTAAGAAACCTATCATTATTAAAATGAACGGGCACGATAACAAGGGATTAATATTAAAGCCGGAGAATTAGATTGCTAAAAGATAACCCGTTAAACCGTGAACAGGTTCCCGAAGCTTGCCCGCACTGTGGCAATAAGCTTACACCATGGCAGCAGGTACTGCTGGCAACAGACAGGGCATTAGTCTGTAAAAAATGCTGGTACAGAATTATTCTTGATATCATTACCGATACTTCCACAACACATATAAAATCTAATCCGTCTCCTGATCAGAAATCTGTAACGGAAAAAAATAAGGATAAGGAATAAATCCTATGGAATCTTATAACTCATTTAACGTTGCTAAGGGACAGGTTCTAGAAGCTGCTAAAATTCTAAACCTCGATAATGCAACAATAGACCTGCTGAGTACACCGCAGCTCGAAACAATTTTTTCATTACCGGTTAAAATGGATAACGGTGAAACAAAAATATTTCCCGGCTATAGAATTCAATACAATGTTTCGCGCGGACCTGCAAAAGGAGGAATAAGATTTCATCCTGAAGAAACAATTGATACCATACGTGCGCTTGCTTGCTGGATGACATGGAAAACAGCAGTTGTTGATCTTCCGCTCGGTGGGGGTAAAGGTGGAGTTAAATGCGATCCTAAAAAATTATCTGATACCGAACTCGAAAGACTCTCGCGAGAATATATACGCGCAATATCTCCGCTGCTTGGTGTTGATGTTGACGTTCCTGCAACAGATGTTTATACAAACCCGCAAACAATGGCGTGGATGATGGATGAATACGAAACAATAACAAAGAAACACAGCCCCGGTGTTTTTACAGATAAACCTTTACAGGTTGGAGGAACTGAAGGAAGAAGAGACGCAACGGCAAGGGGCGGAATTGTAACAGTACGTGAAGCATGCAATACTTATGGATTCGATCCGACGAAAGAATTTGCTATACAAGGTTTTGGTGACGCAGGACAGAGAGCGGCACTTCTTCATACTGAAATTTTCGGTGGTGGAAAATTAATTGCAGCAAGTGATTCACGCGGTGCAATATTTAACAAAGACGGATTTGATCCTGAAGATCTTGTTCATCATAAATTAAAAACAGGAACTGTTCTTCATTTCCCGGGTGCGAAGGAAATTCCTCATGAAGCAGTTCTCGAGCTTGATGTTGAAATCCTTTACCCTGCTGCACTTGAAAATGCAATCAATAAAAAGAATGCACAAAAAATTAATGCAAGAGTAGTCTGCGAACTTGCAAATGGACCAACTACACCGGAAGCCGATATTATTCTTAAAAAGAAAAATGTGCATGTTATTCCGGATATTCTTGCAAGCGCAGGCGGGGTTATTGTTTCTTATTTTGAAATGGTTCAGGATAAGTCTCTTTTTTTCTGGGAAGAAGAAGAAGTTCATAAACATCTTGACAGGAAACTTACACTTGCATACAAACGTGTGCAGGAAGCAATTAAGGAAAAAAATGTACATCCGCGGTTAGCTGCAATGCTGGTAGGTGTTGCAAGAGTTGCACAAGCCTGCAAGCTAAGAGGGTGGGTGTAGAATAACGAATATCCAATGTTGGATCTAGATTTTCGAAAAAGAAATTCAGTATTCGTGACTCCTTGTTCATTATTCGATATTTAAAAAATTAGAGATCTAGAAGGAACATTTTTCTTGCAGGCTTGGTTAAAGGTTTAGTATTAACTAAACCGGAGGCAGCCATGGCAGCTTTGAAAAATCCAAAAGCGGATTTAAGAAACAAGTATAACCGTTATCTTAAAATCAGCTTTATGTTATCTATCGCACTCATTATTCTTGCTTTCAAATTTTCTCCCGAAAAAGGGAAAGTTAAAATCATTAAAGAAAAAGCACAGGAAAGAATTATAGTTGAAGAGACTATAAATACAACCCAGGAAACGAAAATTCCCGAACCTCCTAAAGCGCCGGAAATTATTATTGCTAATACAGAAGACGATATTACTGATATTGAAATGGACGATATAAGCATTGATGAAAAAGAAAATATGGATAAGCCGGGTCCTCCTATTGATGATAAACCAATGCTGGAAGATGAAAATATTGTTCACATAGTTGTTGAAGAAATGCCGCAAATAATCGGGGGAACAGAAGCTTTATATGAAAAATTATATTATACTGAAATTGCTAAGAAAGCCGGGATCGAAGGGAAAGTAATTGTAGAAACAGTAATTGATAAAAATGGAAATCCGACAGAAATAAAATTAATAAAAGGCATTGGCGGAGGATTAAATGAAGTTGCACTCGATGCAGTCAGAGATACTAAATTCACTCCCGGGATTCAGTCAGGAAAGCAAGTGAGAGTCAGGATGGTAATTCCAATCAAATTTGTTCTTAAATAATTTTATGGGAAAATACCCAAGGCAATATATGCGCTAGCAATTTTTTCTATTGCAACAACAAAAGCAGCGGTGCGCAGATCGGGTATTTTTTTATTTTTCTTCCAGTTTTCTCTAATTTCATTGTAAGCATGGATCATAGTTTCCTCTAACCCTGAATTAACAAGGTCTTCCTCGTCGGCTCCATGCATAATAATTTTTTTAGCTGATTGATCAAGTGATTTGCCTGCAGCTTTTTCAATCGAATCAACAAGAGTTTTATAAACAAACTCATCATAACGCTTGTCCATCCTGCCTAATCTTACATGCGATAAATTTTTTAGCCATTCAAAATATGAAACTGTAACACCTCCGGCATTTAAAAAAAGATCGGGAATTATCATTATTGCTTTTTCCATCAGGATTTTTTCTGCTTCAGGGGTAACCGGCCCGTTCGCTGCTTCGGCTACAATTTTTGCTTTAATGTTTTTTGCATTTCCGGAATTAATCTGGTTTTCGAGAGCTGCAGGGATTAATATATCGCATTCTATCTCTAAAGCTTTTGTTGTTACCGTAATGTTTTTTGCTTTTTTAAAATTTAGTATTGATCCTGTTTTTTTCCTGTGATTAAAAACTTCATCAACGTCCAGACCTTTGGGATTATGTATTGCGCCTTCGTATTCGGATATAGCGATAATATCTGCGCCTGCTTCCTGAAAAAATTTAGCGGAATGATATCCTACATTACCCAATCCCTGTATTACAACTTTTTTCCCCTGAAGTCCTGTTGACAGCTTTAACTTTTTCATGTCTTCTTTACTTGCAACAGCTTCACGCACTCCGTAAAAAACACCCCGCCCGGTAGCTGCTGTTCTACCTCTTATTCCTCCCTGGCTTACAGGTTTTCCGGTAACACATGCACCTGCATCAATTTGTCCCGGGTTGAAGGCAGCATAAGTATCCGCAATCCAGGCCATTTCTCGTGAGCCGGTTCCGTAATCCGGCGCAGGTACATCGATACCGGGACCGATAAAATTTTTCTTTATTAATTCTGCTGTATATCTTCTTGTAATATGCTCAAGCTCAACTTCTGTGTGTGCCCTCGAATCAACGCAAACACCGCCTTTTGCTCCGCCGAAAGGCACATCAACGACGGCGCACTTATAAGTCATTAAAGAAGCCAGAGCCATTACTTCATCCTGGGTAACTGCAGTGCTGTATCTAATTCCGCCCTTAACAGGAAGCTTGTGATGACTGTGTTCTACACGGAATGCAATAATAACTTTTATTTTATCTTTTAGCCTGACAGGAAATTTTATCCTGTAAACGCTGTTGCAATATTTTATCTGGTCGAGTAAACCGGGAGGGTATTTTGTGAATCTTGCAGCATTCTCGAAATAATTTAATACGTCACTGAAAAAACTATGTTCACGCTGAGAACCGATATCATGATTCTGTATCATCATAGCTCCTTAAACAATTAATATTATAACAGGCTTTATTGACTTTATTCTCTTTTGAAAATAAATAAATGCTTTTTTAACGGCAAGTATTGTCAGGTAAATAGAAGATTAGTATGCAGTTATTAATAATATAATGTCCCATGTTTATTATTATATTTTAAACTGCATCCCGGGTTTCACGAAGGCATTTCTATATTAAATAAATTATGTTCCGTTTAATAAATCGAAGTGAATGATTTTAAATCCGAAATTTTTTCAATAACAAAGTCTGGCATTTCAGGAACAATTTGTTCTTTAGTTCTGTAACCATAAATTACCCCGCAGGTTTTTGCCCCGGCATTTTTTCCGCACCTGATATCGAGCTCTGTATCGCCAACCATAAGGGTTTCTGCCGGACTTAATTTCAGCTCATCACAAATAATCTGCAGCGGTTCAGGAGACGGCTTCCACGCAATACCATCTCTTCTTCCCATTACGTAGTTAAGCCCGGCACTGTTATGTATTTCTCTAAGCCCGAAATGATCTACTATTTTATCTGCCTGGTCCTGGGCTTTTGTTGTAAGTAAAGAAGTTTTGATTCCCTTCCTTTTGAAATATACAAATACTTCGGTTACGCCTGGGAACAAAACAGAATCATTAATAAAATTAAAATAATATTTTTTATAAATTGATATGAACTCGTTAAAATCCGGAATGCTGATCTTTAAAGAATCAAAAATTTCATTGAAGTGTTTTCCGATCATTCCCATAAATTCATTTTCAGGTATTAGTACTATAATATTCATTCTTTGCAATGCAGCCTTAACGGCTTTGTAGATAGTGGTGCCTGATTCTACAAGCGTCCCATCAAGATCGAAGCAAATATGTTTAATTAAATCCGTATTCTTCATCTCTGCCGAATAATTTGACACATAGGAAGCTTGTTCTCCCGAACAGCATTCATCAACATTTTTACCGCATTTACTACACTGTCCATGCCCATGAATCCATATAACAGTTGTAGTTTGTCCGCACCAATTGCAAATAATACTTTTATATTTATTCATCCTTAAATTTTCATTTACGTTCGATCTTCAAAATTAAAATACAGCAATTGATAATACATTAAACAGAAAAATATATATTAATTTTTTTTATCAGCACTTGATTTTTACATGTAAAAAAATGCATCTTAGCAAAGAAAGCTAAACTTCTTTTTGTTTTTTAATATATAAAAGCTGATACCGTTAGAATCAGCTTTATAAGTTTTTTAATTCTGAATAAAATACCAGAACTGAGTAATATAATTACTTTGAATTAAAATTCCTGTAAACAATTGTTATTTTTCGTTCAATATTTAAATATGCCGAAATTGGTACAATTTTTTATATAGTTAACCACAAATAAATTCAACACATTAATAAAAAGGAGACTACTAAATGAAAAATCTTTACTACTTTCTTGCCCTTTCTATGTTCCTTGCATTCTTTGCAATGAACACTGCTGTACATGCCCAGTCTGAACCTGTTATGTATTTCTGTGAAAAATACGGTAATAACGGCGAAGTTGGCGTAAGCGACAGATTTACTACAGGATATCTTACCGTTATGGTTAAATGCGATGATGCACTCGGGTTAAAAGATGTTGCTATCCAGTTTGATAAATATAATTTCAGAACAGGTAAGTTTGATTATTATAAAAAGTTCTATTATACAGTTGACAGGGATATGAAATATATTTTCTTTGCAAAGAACGATGAGAGTGATCTTGAATTCGAAGATCCCGGTTTTTACCGCGTGTTTTTACTAGACGATGATGATAAGACTGTTGCAAGCGCACTTATTGAAATCATTCCGTAAAGTACACACATAATAATTAATTTCAGGCGGTAATATTCTTTGCCGCCTTTTTTATTTTCCATAAATTTCATCACACTGCTTTAAATATAAAATTCCTATCTTTTTATAATTAACTTTCAATTTTAAAATTATGAACAATTACGATGTGATAATTATCGGCGCAGGTCCGATCGGAATAGCCTGTGGCATTGAAGCTGTTAAACGGAAAATCTCACACCTGGTTCTGGAGAAAGGCTGCCTTGTAAATTCTCTTTTCAATTACCCTACAAACATGACTTATTTTTCAACATCAGACAGGTTAGAGATTGGTAACATTCCATTTGTATCACACGGCGACAAGCCGACAAGAAGAGAATCTCTAGAATATTACAGGCGTGTTACCGATGCATGGAAAATAAATCTGAAAACTTATGAAAAGGTTTTAAATATTAATGAAGAAGACCCTGGTTATACCGTTAAGACAAATAAAAATGAATAC
>Ga0210133_1000530_pt1 | contig 13132 bp, 11 predicted proteins | sample Joice_ThreeSqC_D_2_FD_184874 | JGI IMG/M metagenome (GOLD analysis project Ga0210133, IMG submission 184874) | Wetland microbial communities from San Francisco Bay, California, USA, that impact long-term carbon sequestration - Joice_ThreeSqC_D1... | ecosystem: Environmental > Aquatic > Marine >...
CATCAGCGTGGAGCTCCCGGACGCAGCCGGCCGAACCTCGGCTGCGGGATCCAACGGCACTGGGGTGACCTGCGGTAACGGCGCGCTCGACGACGAGGAGTCCTGCGACGACGGCAATGCCGTGCCCGGGGACGGCTGCAGTGGCCTATGCCAGGTCGAAGAAGGATTCGAATGCCCGACCCCCGGGCAGCCCTGTGTGCCCACGGTGGTCTGCGGAGACGGCGAAGTGGGCAAGGGCGAGCTCTGCGACGACGGCAACACGGAGTCCGGGGACGGTTGTGTCGCGACCTGCACCAGCGCGGAGCCCGGGTACGTCTGCCCTCCCGAAGGAGGCGCGTGCACCGAGGTGCTGGACGTCTGCGGCAATGCCCTCATCGAGCTGGGCGAAGAATGTGACGACGCCAATTCGGTCGCTGGTGACGGCTGCTCCGCGGACTGCCGGCAGGAGCCGGGGTGGGTGTGTCCCGAGGTGGGGCAGCCCTGTCGCCCGATCGAGTTCTGCGGGGACGGCATCGTGACTTATACCCGCGGCGAGACCTGTGATGACGGCGGCACCGATCCCGGGGATGGCTGCAGCGATCTATGCCGCATCGAGCCGGGATGGGTCTGCACCGGGGAGCCCTCGACCTGCACCTACGACGTCATCTGCGGGGACCAGCGGATCCGTGGCAATGAGACCTGCGACGACGGCAATACCGACGCGGGCGACGGCTGCAGCGACACCTGCCAACTCGAGCCCGGCTGGACCTGCCCGGTACTCGGAGCCGCCTGCCGTGCCTTGTGCGGCGATGGTCTCATTCTCGGGCGGGAGCAGTGCGACGACGGCAATACCGACGACGGCGACGGCTGCTCCGCCAACTGCCGGCAGGAGCCGGGCTGGGTCTGCCCCGAGGGCGAGGCCTGCCGAGCCACGGTGTGTGGCGACGGGGTGCGCGAAGGTTCGGAGGCCTGCGACGACGGCAATACCCAACCGTTCGACGGCTGCTCCCCCACCTGTGTCAACGAGCCCACGTGCGGGACCGAGACCAGTGCCATCGGGGCGTGCACCTCGACCTGTGGTGACGGCATTCTGCTGCGAGGGGGCGGCGAGGTCTGCGATGACGGCAACAACGTCGACGGCGACGGCTGCTCGGCGGACTGCAAGACCGTCGAGCCGGGCTACGAGTGCAGCTCGGCGTACGACAACCCGCCCGAGAACATCAACATTCCCATCGTGTACCGGGACTTTCCACAGTACCAGCCGGCCAATGCCGACACGCCTGCCGTGGGCAACGCCGATTTCGGCACCTCCTGCTGCGGCAGCCCCAAGGGCATCGTCGAGGATCTGCTCGACGCCAATCGTAAGCCGGTCTACTCCGGGACCGACGCGGCACCGGTTGAGACCACCTCGGGCAAGACCAGCTTCGACCAGTGGTACCGCGACACCTCCGGCATCAACCTCCGGTTCGACCAGAGTCTGACGCTAACCCGACTGGCAAGCGGGTCATATTCGATGAACAGCGACACGGACGAGCCGTTCTTCACCCGCTGCGGGTTTTATCCCCTGGAAGACACGCCGCGCCTCGACGCCAACACGGGTCTGCCCGTGACCTACACCAGCAACGGGTACGACGACGATGGCGATCCGAATACCCCCATGGTCACGCGACAATGTTACGCCGGCGTGGGTTGGGGTTTCGGCGAGCAGTGGCTCAACCACAACTATCTGTTCACCAGCGAGCTGCGCTACTGGTTCGAGTACCAGGGTGGCGAGGTGCTGGAGTTCAGCGGTGACGACGACGTCTGGGTCTTCATCAACGGCCGGCTCGCGGTCGATCTGGGAGGCGTGCACGATCGGCAAGAGGGCGGCGTGACGCTCACCCTCGGGGCCGACGGCGCGACCAACGCCCAGTACGGCCTGACCAAGGGGCAGATCTACGAAGCGGTTCTGTTCCAGGCCGAACGTTGGTGCTGCGACTCCAACTACTGGCTCACCCTCTCCAATTTCTCGTCGGGGAGCAGCGAATGTGCTCCCCAGTGCGGCGATGGCGTGGTCACGGCCGACGAAGCCTGTGATCTTGGCACCGACGCCAATGGAGTCAGTCTGAACACCGGAGAGTACGGCGGCTGCACCCCCGATTGCCAGCTTTCACCCTTCTGCGGCGATGGCGTCAAAAATGGCGGCGAGGAGTGCGACGACGGTTCGAACATCGTGCCCTACGACAGCACCGGCCAAACTTGCGCCCCGGGCTGTGTGCTATCCCATTATTGTGGGGACGGCGTGCTGGACACCACGTACGGAGAAGCCTGCGATGCCGGAGCCGCGAACTCGGCGTCCGCGTACGGACCCGGCTCCTGCGACGCCACCTGCCAGCCGGGGCCCTTCTGCGGCGACGGATTTCTCAACGGCGACGAAGACTGCGACGACGGTCCGCAAAATGGCAGCGTTGCCAGCGGATGCGCCACGGACTGTCGCATTCAGTGCGGCAACGGCGTGGTCGACCCGGGTGAGGAGTGCGATCTGGGAGCGGACAACAACGTGGGCGGCTACGACGGCTGCACCTCGAGCTGTACGCTCGGCCCGCACTGCGGCGACGGCATCAAGAACGGATCGGAAGCCTGCGACGACGGGACCAATGACGGCAGCTACGGCACTTGCATGCCCGACTGCACCCCGGGGCCTTACTGCGGGGACGGACACGTGGACGGCCCGGAGCAATGCGACCAGGGCTCGGACAACATCACCCAAGGTTACGGTCCGGACTTGTGCACCACCCAGTGCCAGGTCGCGCCCTATTGCGGCGACGGCATCCTGCAGGATCCGGAGGAGTGCGACGGCGGCTCGGACTGTGACGCCGAGTGCAAGTGGAACCCGGTCGAGTGAGGCGCGCCTCAGCCCAGGATCACCGGGTGAACCCCGGCTAGCGAGCGTGCCTTGAGCGCTCTTGCCTGGCCCTGATACCGGCACTGATAGCGGCCCGGCTGGGCAAAGGTAAGTGCATTGTCCAGGAACCTGGCGCAGCCATTTTGGTCCGACAAGACCAGATCTACCAGCGCCGTGGGCGTCTCGATCACGAGCGCGCCATCGGCCAAGCTCACGCCCAGGGGCGCCGGAAGCCCGAGGCGCAGACTCTTGGGCTCGCAGAGAAGCATCGCTGCCGACAGGGAGCCGAGCCGGGCCACTGCCAGGGCCGGTTGGGGATCGACCGAACCGAGCTCGTGGCACAGGGCACGCGCTCGCTCGCCCACCTGCAACGATACCTCGGCGTCGGCCTGTTGAAGCAGCTGCCCTGCGGGCAAATGGTAGATCGAGAGTGTGAGCTTACCCCGGAGCTGCTGGCTAAGCTCCTGGTTGTCCAAGACCACCCAGACGCTTAGCTCGCTGCCCTGACGTACCAGGCTCAGAAGCCCCGGAGCGAACAGCCGCGCAAGTTCGTAAAAGGCGGCCTTCGGTTGATCCAGGCTGTCGATGAGTGCCCAGCTCTGCACGGGCCAGCAATCGTTGAGCTGCCAGATGAGCGCGCCCTTGCAGAATTCCGAGCGACGGAAATGCTCGACCCCTGCTCGGATCGCATCTCTTTGATTGAGCTGTGAATGATAGATCCAGTCGTCGAGGTTGAGCGATTTGGGATAATGCAGCTCTACCAGATCGACGAAGGTCTGGGTGCCCTTGCCGGTCTTGTCGTGCCAGCGCACCACCGGATCTCGGTACGAGTCGCGCAGCGACTCCAGATCGATGGGGTGCAGGCGGGCGCGATCGCGGCCAGCATCGGGCAGGATTCGCTCGAAGGCCTGCCTGGAGCAAGCCGAGGCAAATCCGAACTCCGAGCAGAAGCGCGCGGTGCTGTCGCGGTAGTGGATCCAGTCGCCTCGGCCATGCCACACGTCCCAGTAATGCTGGTCCCCGATCCCGCCGCAATTCGAGGGCTCGCCACCGTGGGGTGAGGTGGGGATATAGGGCCGCTCGGGATCGAGCTCGCGCACGATCGAGGGCAGCAGCTCGTCGAAGAGGTGTTCGCCGAAGTAACGGGGAGGGTGCCGATCGCGCTCTCCCCAGCGATTGTCCCGCATGGTGAGGTTTTCGTTGTTGCCGCACCACAGCGCCAGGCTCGGGTGGTTGCGCAGCCGGCGCACGTTCTCACGGGCTTCGACGCGAACCTTCTCCCGATAGACGCCCGTGTCCGGATAGTAGGAGCAGGCGAAGGGGAAATCCTGCCACACCAAGAGGCCGAGCTCGTCGCATAGATCGTAGAACAGATCCGACTCGTACAGCCCACCGCCCCAGACCCGGAGCAGGTTGAAGCCCTTTTCTTTTGCCTGAGTCAGTAGTCTTCGCAGCGCCGATTCCGAGACCAAGGACGGGAAGCTGTGATGCGGGATGAAGTTGGCGCCGAGCGCCCACAGGGCACGGCCGTTGACCTCGAGCTCGAAGGATTCGCCCCAAGTGTCTGCGCGCCGCACCAACCCAATCCGGCGAAGCCCGATCCTCTGGGTGCGGATGTCGTCGGCTGCGGCCTCGAGCCTCATGCGCAGCGTCTCGGGATCTCCTCCGTCTTGGCCGAGGTCCAGATCGCTCGGACACAAATACGAGGTCAGTGTGAGCAGGGGCTGAGCTCCGAGGCCATTGGGGTACCAGAGCTTGGGCCGCGAAAGCTCTGCCAAGAGGCCGTCTTTTTTCGGAGCCGGTTCGCCTTCGAGCCAATGCCACACCGTACCCGAGCCCTCGACTTGGCTCTTTGCCGTCAAGCGCACCGAGCCGTCGTCGAGATGCGCCTGCTGCACGTGCACATCCAGCAAACGCGCCTGGTACTCGATGAGCCACACCGGTCGCCACAGGCCCGCGGACACCAGCCGGGGACCCCAATCCCAGCCGTACATGAACTGCGCCTTTCGCACCAAGGCCCGTTCGTCGAAGCGCTCGGTGTCCGGGGGTAGCCCCTCGGCCGCGAAATATTCTTGCCGCCGCTTTCTGCCTACTGCGAGCGCCGAGGCGAAATCCACTCGGAGCTCGTGCTTTCCCGGGCCCAGGCGGTCGCTGACGTCGATCTCCAGCGGCAAGAACATGTTGTCGTGCTCGGCCACCTGCTCACCGTCGAGCCAGACCGTGCAGATGGTGTCGAGCCCCTCGAATCGAAGTATCCGCCGAGGCAGCCGGGGATCCGCCGGGGCCTCGAAGTCGAGGCGATACGAGAAGTCAGCCTCGTCCACCCAACGGCAGCCGAGCTCCTGCATGCGCTCGAAGGGATCGCCGATGACGCCGTTGCGCACCAAGTCGCAATGCACGTGTCCCGGCACCTCCGCCGGCAGCCACTCGAGCTCGGACAATCCGTGGTGCGCGCCGTCTTGCCAGCTCTTTTCCGCGAATGTCCAGCCCGAAACCAGAGAAGTCCTTTGCAGCATGCTCGCGCTCACTTGGTAACGCGATACCGAGCAAGAGAGCCAGGCAGATTTTTCTGTTGGCGCGGCGTGGCTGACGGCGCGACGCTCTTTTTGCTTGGACGGCGGCTGGGTACCTTGTGTCCGCAAGGCTCCGGGTACCCCAAACTGGACACCTGAACGCATGCTGGGTAACGACTAGCGCGGCTGACTCTTCTTGCGGCGGGTAAATCAACCCTCAGGTGGGCGCTCTGTACACGCGCATTCGCTTGGCCAGCTCTGCGCGTGCCTTCATGAGGATATCCTTCTTCGGCTTGTGGCTCTTCGCGTAGGGGATGCCGGTACGACGAATTCGGACCTCGCAGTGTGCGTCGTTCTCGTCGTTGGGGTCATCGGCTGCGAAGAATTCGTAAGGCTCACCTGACGTACGCGGAACGGGCGAAGGAAGCTCCCCGGGCGTGATCTCTACGATGCCGTTTTCGGTTGGATATTCAGGGACGATTACGTCGTCGGGCCGCGAGTACCTGCTTCGGTTGAATGAACAAGCGGGCATCTCGATGGCCGCAGCCAAGACCCCATGCCCATCCATGTGGTCCTTTGCCACGCGTCGGTAGAGCGGTTCGTCCTGCGGGATGGTGGGGCTAGGGGTGCGTGCCATGCGGTGAGCCAAGGAAAGAGCGAATCTTCCGTAGCGCCGCGGTGAGCCCGGTTGATTCAACCACCCAAGTCTCGGCTTCCGAATCAGACGACCGATCGCACAGCAGCCCGATCAGCGCGCCCTCCTCATCGGACTCCAGCATCGCGTAGCGTGCCTCATCGAGAAAGACGAACGCAATCCCAGAAGTGCGCGAGAGAACGATCCTATCCGGTGCATCGCCGAGCTGATCGAGGACACGCTCGACGGCCGATGCGGCGCAGAAGCATCGGGAGCTGACGCGCTCGCGAAAATCGTCAACCTTGGGGCCGTCGCGAGCGTCACTCCGAGACGGCTGCTCCGGAACACTTGCCAAGTACGGGCCGGCCACCGTCGTTTTGACGAGCGGTTCAAGGCAATCCCCGGTCAAGAACATGTTAGCTGCTGGCATCCCTTCTTCCCCATGATCGATGCATCTGTGGCGTCGTGAACGACGCAAAGCCTTTGACGATGTACTCGCGACCGAGGTTGAAAAATGCCAGGACTCCTTCGACGTCCGTCCCCAGGGGCTGGCCGCGAGCCGTAAGAGTAAGGCGCAGAGCCTTCTGCTCCGTCTCTCGGTTCACCACGATACTGCCCTGCACGTGAAGCCGGCCGACGGGCTCCGGCTGCTGCTGTCGGGTCATGATGAAGTGAGCAGCAACCTCGGTGGCCTCGGGTTCACGAAGGAAGGGATCGCTGTACGTGCCGCTCCACGGGCTAACGACCGAGCTTACGTCTTGGAGCGCTCCGTCGGCTAACGGGATCAAGTTCACGTACGTGACCTCGCACTGGTTGGGTACGAAGCTCCCGAGCTGGTGCTCGCGGAGAAACTCGACAAGTGCGCGCAGATCCCTTGCGAACGGCTCACGGACAGCCTCGTACCGAGGATACTCGGTAACCGTATCCGACTTCGTCCAGTTCCGAATGAAGCGATCCGCTTGGTAGTGCTTGGCCTCCGTCCCCGCGTCGTTCCGCAAGAGCGCACGAGGCAGAGGCAGAGGCATCAGCCGAATTCTAGCGCTCGGCAATTTCGGACCAAACGACTCGAACGAAGGGGGGATGGGAATCTGATCACGCCAGTCCGGGAAGTCCTCTCGACATCGCTGCCACAGAATCGCAAGGTGCTTCGTTTGAAGGGGAAGTGGCTCGAACTGCACCGATAAGGCCACCTCGACCACAGGCGGGTGCTCGAAGTCGGGCAAGTCGGGGGAGCGAGCTGTCACGTTCGAGGCCAGCATAGACGATGGGGAGCCCGAGGGTGTCGATTTCTTTGCGTGTTTTCGGGGGCTTATCGGAAATTTCGCCCATGCAAAAGATGGACCACGGCAAAGCTCACCCCGTGCAACTGTGGACCGGTTGCAGGTGTTCCCAGCGTCCGTCTCGTCGAACGATCAGACCACGCTCATCTCGCTACCGCGGCGGAGGAGAAGGGATTCGAACCCCTGGTACCCGTAAAGGTACGGCGGTTTTCAAAACCGCTGCCTTCGACCACTCGGCCACTCCTCCAAGTGCTTGATATCTCGATGCTTTCTGGTGATTTTTGCCCGTCTCGTCAAGAAGAAAACCGACGTATCCGACGCTATGCCGACAATTGAGTCTGGCGTGTTGCTGCGTCTTGGAAATGATAGCCCTTGTCAGTGGGCTTGGGCACCACAACGAGGCTGAAGACGACCTGGACGGCGTTTCTGGTCAGCAGGTCGGACGTCGTACACTCGCCCGTGCTCCCGATCCCGGCAACGCATGATCCCCCGGCCTGCGACAGAGCTGGCCTCTCAGTTCCGACGGGAAGGCGAAGTGGCAGAGTAGCCGCCGGCGTTCGGTGGACCTGTGACAACACCGTGGGCTGTCAAGCGCGAGGCTCATGCAGCGCCAACTTGAGCACCTTTGCGTACTGTCGAAAATCCCCGTCCGTCGTGTACATGGCCAACTTTCGCCGCATCGCCACTGCGCAAAGCAAGAAGTCGGTATTCGACCCCTGAATTCCGCGCTCGCGACATCGATTGAACGCGACAGCGGCTTGCTCGTAGTCCGCTGTCTCCAGTTCGAGATCAGGAAACGAACGTAGGTGATCTCGCAGAAGCTCGAATTGCGCCTTGATCTTGATTCCCGATAGCAGCTCCTGGCGAACCGGGCCCAGTAGCACGACCCGTCCCTCTCGAATCAATTCGGTCAATTCGCGCGAGGTGCTTGCGTCGACCTGCTTCGCCCTCCGGAGCGCCAGCGACCAAACCGACGTGTCAACCAAAACGTTCATTGGCGTCGGCGCTGCCTCTTGTAGTCGTAGGATGAGTCAAATTCGATCTTGCCGAACAAATCGACCACTTTGGCTTGCCGACGACGTTGAATGTACTCCCGAAGAGCTTCATTGACCGTGTCCTTCTTGGTTCGATGGCCGCCGACCTTCTGTGCCTCGCCAAGCAGGTTGTCGTCTATCGCCAGGTTGGTCGCCATGTGTGAAAGTATACACATATAGATGTGTAAGGCAAGCCACTTTCAGGACCGAGTACGCGCTTGCCAGCGATGCCTCAGGCAGGCGCCTCTGTTAATGACTGGCCGTTGCCGATCGCGCCGTCAATCGTGAGCGGCGCGTCGAGCACCACGAATACTAGACCTTGTCCCTGTCTAGACAGCACGGCAATAACAGGTCGACGAGCGGCTGGAGCTCCTGCGACCGAAAGAAGTGATTCAAGGTTTCGTAGTACTCTTGCTTTGGGAATTCCGGCACGACTGGAGGCAATCCGAGGCGGATCAGAATGGCGTCGAGGAGCAGGCGCGAAACCCTTCCGTTGCCATCTTCGAACGGATGGACCTGGATAACCCTGGCGTGAACCCACACGGCAATGTAAAATGCCCCTCGTTCATAGTTGGCGTCGTCGACGTTGCTATCGCACGAGCGAATACAACGCGCCGCCTCCTCGAATATTTGCCGCAATTCATCGGTGACTTTGCTCCGATGGCTTGAGCGATTGGGACCAAATTCCAGGTATTCTGAACTTCCACTCGGGCCGCGGCACTGACCGGAATGAAAGCGTAGATCGTCAAACAGACGCGAATGCAAATTGCACAGGAACTTGGTACCAATCTTGTGCTCGAGATAAGCCCCGCCGTGGACGTCTGATGTGACGGCTAGTAGGCGCTCGGTGAGCGTTTGCTTCTCTTGATCGGAATAGGTGCGGTGGTCTTTTTCCAACGCCCTGGCTCACTCCTCATTCGCACCCACCCAGGGTCGCGCATCGATCCCTTCGATGCGTTGGCTCGCGATGACGGAGCGAGCGACTCGCCGCGGATTCATCTGTGGCTTACCGGACCTATTGGCTCGGTCTTGGCGTAACTGCTCATACAGCTTGCTGCGGGAATCTTCGGAAAGGGCGACATTTTGGACTGACCGCGCGAAGCCGTGGTCTTCCAAGATGGCGACGGTGTCAGCGATAGGCAGAACGAGAATTTCTGCAACCTGTTCTACTGACGACTGCCCAAGGACGTAGTCCATGCCAACGACCTTGAGGCGTTGAGACATCCAAGCATCGTTGCGTCGCGTGAAGTGGTGAAGGCCCTCAAAGGAAACCTGGCATCGCGATCCGTGCTCGGTCATTTGAAGACTGGTGGCAAGCTTGATGAGATCCTCCGAGGGGCTTGCCTGCAAAATGCTGTTGACAGCCGACACTACCTTCTCCAACTCAGGGATGGAATGCGACTGCGCCACGCTTGCCTTGGCGTTGACGCTCTGAATCGCCGTGATGAGCGTGGCATTCTCCTGGAAGACGTCGTCCGGAGAGAGCTTCGTCAGTGCGCCAATCTCTCGAAAGAATCCGTCTGCGTTGGCCGCGATATCTTCGAAAGTGCCGTGGCCATGACGATGGGCCACTTCAATTCCAACCGCCGACAAGTAGAGAAACTCGAGAAATGAAGTGATAGAACCTATGAAATCGCGTGCGGCTTGTTTGGTGCCTGTCGGAATATTCCGGTAGTCGAGACGCAGACGGGTTTGGGTCTCAACCAGCGAGTCAAGGAGGCCCGGGGTACAGAACCCCAACCGTGATGCTGGATCCACTACGCTGACTGTCCGCATGTTCGTCCTAGATGCTACCGCTGTGGCGGCGTCCTTGTACTACTTTCTGCTGCCGGATCGCTTTACGGCCAGTGCTGCTCGCGCAATACCGGCGCCTTTTGCCAACTCGAAAGATCTTGAGTGCAGCCGGCATGCCAGGTCGCAAGTCCAGTGTTGAATTTTGCGCATTCAGGGGGGGCGTGGAGTTGGGGCAGTTGGCCGAATTTGGAGCTCCGGGTATAGACTACAGCTGTGAAATGACTCACCTCGCTCCACGCTCTGCCACGGGAAGGAAGCGATTCTAGCCCGCTCAGGGCACCTCGGGCCGCTCGCACCGTTACCACCAGTCTGCAGAGCGCGCCCTCGGCGATCAGCGGCGGACTCGCCGACTTTTGTCGTTACAACCGTCGATGGGCTCGCGCGTCCACCCTCACCCCCCGCGCCGACCGATAGCACGCTCGAACGAGGGTCGATCCTGCACCCGCGCGATGTAGTCGCGCAGGTAAGGCGCGTCGGGGATGAGCTGGGTCGCGTGAAGCGCCCAGTTCAGGCTGGTCGCCAGCTCCAGATCCACCAGGGTCAGTCGCTCCCCCAGGACGTAGCGTTGGGTGCTCAGGGTACGAGAGATGTACGCCATCACGTCCTTGAATTTTCCGAACCCGGTCTCGCTCGAGTCGTAGCTCCAACCCTTGATGCCCGCGCACAGGGCCGGGTCGTAGACCGTGCCGAGATACACCATCCAACTCAGGTACGGCCCCCGCCTCGGATCGGACACCGGCACGGTCAGCTCGGGCTTGGGGAAGCGATCGCCGAGATAGATGGAAATGGCGGGCCGCTCGATGATGGTCACGTTGTCGTGCACGATGGCCGGGACCTTCTTGTGAGGATGGATGGCGCGGTAGCTTTCGGGGGCGCCGCCCTCGGCTCGGATATCGACCAGGCGAGGCACGTAGTCGACTTCGAGCTCTTCCAGGATCCAGTGAATGATGCCGGCGCGGGATTGGGGTGCGTAGTGAAATTCGAGCATTTTTTGGTCCTTTCTTTTGGCCTGGGCCACGCGACCACGGCACCTTGCCTGAGCCCAATGACAGCTGTATGTCAGTTAATGTCGTGCAGCGAACCGAGCGCCTCTTTGCCCTGGTGGAGTACCTGCGGGCACGCCGCACCGGGGTTACTGCCGAGGCCCTCGCCGAGCGCTTCGAGGTGACGATTCGCACTATCTATCGGGACCTCGACGCTTTGAGACGCGCGGCCCTGCCCTTGGCGGCCGAGCGGGGTCGGGGGGGCGGTTATGCCCTGGACAAGAGCTACTGCCTGCCTCCGGTCAACTTCACCGCCCGCGAAGCAGCGCTGTTGATGGCGCTGGGGCAGCAGGCCATCGCTCTGCGCTGGGTACCTTTCACCAATACGTTGACCAAAGCGCTGGACAAGGTACGAGCGGCGCTCGGCACCTCCGCGCAGCGTGAGCTGCTGCAGCGACTGGACGAGCTGAAGTTCGTGGACGTGCCCGCGCTGCCGGTAGACGAAAAGGTGCGCGCGGCCGTGGAGCGAGCCTGGTTCGAGCGCCAGCCGCTCTGCATCACTTATGTGAATGCGAAGGCCGTGGAGACCAAACGCCGGATCCGTGTGCTCGGCGTCATCATGAACCGCCACGAGACCCGCTTGGAGGCTCACGACCTGGACAGCCAGGAGCACCGCCACTTTCGGCTCGACCGCATCGTGGCAGCTCGGATGCTTTGACGGCGCGCTCAGCTCTCGAACAGCCCTGCGATGGTCTCTTGGATCGCCAGGGCGGCTGCCCGGGGATCGGGGGCTTTACGGATGGGACGCCCGACCACGATGTAGTCGGCGCCGTTCTGGAAGGCTTGGGCCACGTCTACGGTGCGCTTCTGATCGTCCACCGGCTTGTTCTGTACCGGGCGGATCCCCGGGGTCACTACCAGCAGCCGGTCTCCCAGATCCGCGCGCAGCCGCGGAGCCTCGAGACCAGACGAGATGACGCCGTCGCAGCCCAGCGAAAGCGCCCGCCGGGCTCGGGACAGCACCAGCTCCTCCACGTTGCATTGGAAGCCGAGGGCGTCGATGTCGCCGCGATCCAGGCTGGTGAGCGCGGTCACCGCCAGGATCTTGACCGAGCCCTTTTCGCGGCAGGCTGCCTGCAGCATGGCGTCGTTGCCGTGCACGGTGGTGAAGCTTACGTCCCGCCGGGCCAGGGCGCGCACTGCCGAGGCCACGGTCTCGGGCACGTCGAAGAACTTGAGATCCACGAAGATCTTTTTTCCGAGCGCCCGCATGCGATCCACCAGCTCGAAGTAGCCGCCCACCATGAAGAGCTGCAGCCCCATCTTGTAGAAGACCACCGAGTCCCCCAGGCGATCGACGAGCTTTTCTGCTTCGTCGATGCTGTCCACATCTAGGGCCAGCATCAACCGCTCACGGCGTGGGATGGGCTTTGCCGACAAGAGCGAGGCTTGCCCCGAAGCAAGGGTTCGAGGTCCGGAGTTTTCGATCGAGCTCATGGTGTTCTCCGAGCGTTTCTTGGTTGGTTCGAGCGCTGCAACGTATAGCAACGTATGGCATGCGGCAAGGACGAACCTGGCCCGCCCGAGGGTGATCCTGTTCCTCATCCACGTAGCCGCAGGGAAATGGGGAGGTATCGTTTGCGGCCAGAGCCGGTTAGGATGAGCTGGCCATGGTTCGATTTCTCGGGGCAATCGCGGCCTTGGTGCTGGTCTGTGCGCTCGATACTGGCTGCAGGGTTCGTCGCGAGCGGCCCGCGCCCAAACCGTCCGCGTCGGTTGCGGTTGCGTCCGCGCCGTCAGCGCGTCCCTCTGCCGTGCCCGCGCCGCCCCGACCCAAGCCAGAAGAACCGCTCAAGGACGCGTCCGGGGACGCCGAGCCCGAGTCCCTCGACGCTCCCGAAGGCGCGCTGGTGTTGGTGTTGGGAGCGGTGCGAGCCTCCCCGGCGACTCTGGAAGGAGTGCGGGTGGCAGCGCGCTTTGCCACCCGTGGCCTGCTCTCCGGAGGTGAGGCCAGGGTAGCGGCAGTGGCGG
>Ga0210133_1000533_pt1 | contig 13111 bp, 9 predicted proteins | sample Joice_ThreeSqC_D_2_FD_184874 | JGI IMG/M metagenome (GOLD analysis project Ga0210133, IMG submission 184874) | Wetland microbial communities from San Francisco Bay, California, USA, that impact long-term carbon sequestration - Joice_ThreeSqC_D1... | ecosystem: Environmental > Aquatic > Marine >...
GGGTGGTCTCGCCCGAGATGCTGGCATTGACGACGTTATAATCTTTTTGCTCGCGCTTCAGCCGCGCCTCGAGCAGCGCGACCCAGCCGCGCTGCTGCGCGATTCCGTAGGCAGACGAAAGACTGTCCCCGTACACCAGTAACCTCGGCTCGGCTGGCGCAGCAGCGGCCGCAGCGATGGCGACCATGGACGCTAGCCAGAAGATGATCGAAACAACGACGGTGCTGGTGGCGCGCGGCATCGGCAAGACGGTGAAAAGCGGTGATCGCGATCTCGACATTTTGCGCGACATCGACCTTTCGGTCACGCAGGGCGAGGCGGTCGCCGTGGTCGGCGCCTCGGGCTCGGGCAAGTCGACCCTGCTCGCGATCCTCGCGGGCCTCGATCAGCCGAGCACCGGCGCAGTGATGCTCGACGGGTCCGAGCTCGGCGCGCTCGACGAGGACGCGCGTGCCGAGCTGCGCGGGCGCACCGTCGGTTTCGTGTTCCAGTCCTTCCAGCTGCTGCCCGCGCTCACCGCGCTCGAGAACGTGATGCTGCCGCTCGAGATCGCAGGCATCGCCGGCGCCGAGGCCGCCGCGCGCGCGGTGCTGGTCCGCGTCGGACTCGCCGAGCGCCTGCAGCACTACCCGAAGCACCTCTCGGGCGGCGAGCAGCAGCGCGTGGCGCTCGCGCGCGCCTTCGTCGTGCAGCCGAAGCTGCTGCTCGCCGACGAGCCAACCGGCAGTCTCGATGCGGATTCGGGCGCCGGCGTGATCGAGCTCATCTTCGACATGAACCGCGAGGCAGGCACGACGCTGGTGCTGGTGACGCACGACGAAAGCCTTGCCCAGCGCTGCACGCGCATCGTGCGCCTCGCGGCGGGACGCATCGTCGCCGAGGCCGCGCGATGAGCCGAGGGGCCGACGTCGTCGCGACCCTGGCGCTCGCCGTGCGCATGCTGGCGCGCGACTGGCGCGCGGGGGAGCTGCGCGTGCTGGCCGCGGCGCTCGTCGTCGCGGTCGCGAGCGTAACCAGCGTCGCGTTCTTCGCCGATCGCGTCAGCCAGGCGCTGGTGCGCGACGCGCACCAGCTGCTCGGCGCGGATCTGGTCATGGTCTCGGATCACGCCTGGGACCCGGCCATGCGCCGCGCGATCGCCGCGCGCGGGCTGCGCGATGCCGAGGCCTGGAATTTCATCAGCATGGTGCGCAGCGCAGAGGCGCCGGCGGCGAACGACCAGAGCCCGCGCAGCCAGCTCGTCGGCGTCAAGGCGGTCAGCCCGGCGTATCCGCTGCGCGGACGGCTGCGTACGGCGCGGGCGCCCGGCGCGGCCGATGCGCCGGCGGCCGAGGGCCCGGCGCGCGGCACGGTGTGGATCGAGGAGCGGCTGGTGTCCGCGCTCGGCGCGCCGGTCGGCACGCGGTTGCGCCTGGGGCGCAGCACGTTCACCGTCGCCGCGGTACTGACGCTCGAGCCCGAGCGCAGCGCGAACTTCTTCAACATCGCGCCCCGGCTGATGATGCACCTCGAGGACGTCGCCGCGACCGGCCTGGTGCAGCCGGGCAGCCGGGTGCGCTATTACCTTTACGCCGCGGGCGCGCGCGACGCGCTCGCCGATTTCGAAGCCTGGGCGGCGAAGCGGCTCGCGCGCGGCCAGCATATCGACACGCTGGAAAACGGCCGGCCGAACGTGCGCGCCTCGCTCGATCGCGCACAGCGCTTTCTCGGCCTGACCGCGCTGCTCGCCGCGGTGCTCGCCGGCGTTGCGGTCGCGCTCGGCACGCGGCGCTTCGTCGAGCGTCACCTCGACGGCTGCGCGGTGATGCGCTGCCTCGGCGCAGGCCAGGCGCGGCTGCTCGCGCTCTACGCCGCCGAGTTTTCGCTGCTCGGCCTCGCCGCCTGCGCGCTGGGCAGCGCGCTCGGCTTCGCCGCGCAGGGGGTGATCGCGGGAACGCTCGCCGACCTGCTGCGTGCCGAGCTGCCGCCGCCGACGCTGCTGCCTGCGCTGCGCGGTTTGCTCGTCGGCCTGGTGCTGCTGCTCGGCTTCGCGCTGCCGCCGCTCGTGCAGCTGAAGAACGTGCCCGCGCTGCGCGTGATCCGGCGCGAGGCTGGCGGGCCGAAGGCGGGCGCCGCGGCGAGCTATGCGCTCGGCCTCGGCCTGCTTGCGGCGCTGCTCGTCTGGCAGGCGGGCGACGTGCAGCTCGGCCTGACCATCGTCGCGGGCTTCGCCGGCGCGGTCATCGTGTACGCGCTGGTCGCGTGGGGCGCGCTCAAGCTGCTCTCGAGCAGCGCGGTCGCGCGCCGGCTCGGCGCGCGCAGCCTGGCGCTGCGCTACGGGCTGGCCAACCTGCGTCGCCACGCGCGCGCCAATGCGATCCAGGTCGCGAGCCTGGCGATCGGGCTGACCGCGGTGCTGCTGCTTTCGTTCACCCGCAACGACCTGGTCGATGCCTGGCGGCGCGCGGCGCCGCCGGACGCGCCGAACCGCTTCGTCCTCGGCATCCAGCCCGACCAGCTCGCGCCGGTCAAGGCGTTTTTCGCCGCGCAGGGGATCACCGTGCCCGATCTCTACCCGATGGTCCGCGGACGGCTGACCGCGGTAAACGGCGTGCCGGTGGACAGCGAGGCCTACGAGGGCGAGCGCGCCAAGCGCCTCATCGAGCGCGCGTTCAACCTGTCCTATGCCGAGACGCTGCCGGCGCACAACCGCCTTGCCGCGGGCCGCTGGTGGTCGCCCGCGCAGGCCGGCGCGCCGCAGGAGCTGTCGGTCGAGGCGGGGATCGCCAAGACGCTCGGCTGGAAGCTCGGCGACCGGCTGACCTTCGCGGTCGGCAGCGACGCCTTCACCGCGCGCGTGACCTCGCTGCGCACGCTGCGCTGGGATTCGATGAAGGTCAACTTCTTCGTCATGGCGCCGCCGCAGCTGCTCGCGGATTACGCGGCGAGCTTCATCACCGCGTTCCGCCTGCCCGAAGGGCGTGAGCCGTCGATGAACGCGCTTGCCGCGCGCTTCCCCAACCTGACGGTGGTCGACGTCGGCGCCGCGGTGCGCCAGGCGCAGGCGGTGATCGACCAGCTGATCAACGCCGTACAGTTCGTGTTCCTGTTCGCGCTCGGTGCGGGCGTGCTGGTGCTCTATTCGGCGCTCGTCGCCACCGAGGACGAGCGCCGGCGCGAAGCCGCGCTGATGCGCGTCGTCGGCGCCTCGCGCCGCCACGTCACCGGCAGCCAGCGGGTCGAGTTCCTCGCCATGGGGCTGCTGGCCGGCGTGCTCGCCACCGCCGGCGCGGCGGTGATCGGGCAGCTGCTCGCGCGCCGGGTGTTCGAGCTCGACCTGCCGCCGAGCGCGATGCTCATCGTCGTCGGGCCGCTCGCGGGTCTCGTGCTGCTGTCGCTGAACGCCTGGCTGTCGTCGCGCAAGGTGCTGCGCGCCTCGCCGGCGCTGACGCTGCGCGAGGAGACGTAGAATGCGCCATGGCTGAGCTCGCTCTCGTCGTTGCAATCGTCGCGCTGATTGCGATGGCGTTTGCGTTCTGGTACCTGCAGCGTGGCGCGAAACCGGGCGACGCGCTCGAGCGCGCGCTGGAGGACAAGCACCGTGCGATGCTCGCCGACCTGCACGGCGGCCTTGCCGGGCAGACCGACCGTCTCAACACGAGCCTCGCCGAGTCGACCGACCGGCTGCGCAACGCGGTCGGCGACGAGCTGCGCCAGACGCGCGAGACGCTGCACGCGCTGCAGCTTTCGATCGGCGCCAACCTGAGCGAGACCGGCGAGAAACTGAACGCGAAGATCGACGCACGCCTCGGCGAGATCTCCACCCGCGTGAACGAACGTCTCGACGAAGGCTTCAAGAAGACCAACGAGACCTTCGTCAGCGTGATGCAGCGCCTGGCGACGATCGACGAAGCGCAAAAGAAGATCGACACGCTCACCGGCAGCGTCGTCAGCCTGCAGGAGCTGCTCGGCAACAAGCAATCGCGCGGCGCGTTCGGCGAGGTGCAGCTCGAGGCCCTGGTGAGGAACGCGCTGCCGCCCGCGGCCTTCGAGCTGCAGTACACGCTGCCGAACGGCGCGCGGGTGGACTGCGTGCTGCGCCTGCCCGATCCGACCGGCCTGGTGTGCGTCGATTCCAAGTTCCCGCTCGAGAATTACCATCGCATGTTCGAGCCCGACGTGAACGAGGTCGACCGCGCGCTCGCCCAGCGCCAGTTCCGCGCCGACGTGCGCAAGCACGTCGACGACATCGCGAAGAAATACATCCTGCCGAACGAGACCTCGGACGGCGCGGTGATGTTCGTCCCGGCCGAGGCGGTGTTCGCCGAAATCCACGCCTACCACGCCGAGGTGGTCGACTACGCCAACCAGAAGCGCGTGTGGATCGTCTCGCCGACCACGCTGATGGCGGTGCTCAACACCGCGCGCGCGGTGTTGAAGGACGTCGAGACGCGCAAGCAGATCCACGTCATCAAGGAGGCGCTGGCGCGCCTCGCCGTGGAGTTCGGCCGATTCGACGAGCGGCTGCGCGACCTCGCGCGCCATGTGCGACAGGCGCACGAGGACGTCGAGAAGATCCAGGTCACTGGCGGCAAGATCAGCCAGCAGTTCCAGCGGATCGAATCGGCCGAGATCGACGCGCCGGCGGCGGACAACGTCGTGCGGCTGCCTGAAGAGCGCAAGTCCTAAGGCGTCGACGCGCATGCTGTGGAGCTCTCTCGTCGGCGCGCTCGTCGCGGTGGTCGGCGGCCACTACTTCACCGTCTGGCTGCTCGACGTCGTCGCCGGGCAGTTCCGCGCACGCTGGGGCGGCCTGCCGCCCGCGCCGGGGGGCATCGCGGACGACGTCTGGCAGCGGAACTTCATCGAGCGCCAGCCGGGCGGCGAAGCGCTCGGTTGCCTCGAGCGACTGCTTTTTTTCGCCGCGTTCTGGATCGGCGGCGGCTGGTTGCTCGCCGGGGCCTGGCTCGCATTCAAGGCGGCTGCCAAGTGGCATACCTGGAGCCAGGCCTCGAGGCTGCTCGACGCGGCGCAGCGCAGCGACCAGGCAGCGCTGCTTGCGCGCGCGACGATGGACTACCGGTTCTTCGTACTCGGCACGGCGGCAAATCTCGTTGCCGGGCTCGCGGGGCTCAGCGTGGGCGGGCTGTTCCTTTAGCCGGGTTCGCCTATGCGTCTTTGCGGCGACGCGGCGCCGGGAATTCGTCCTCGGCAACCAGGCGGTACTCGCGCCCGCCCCAGCGTACCGGACGGCTTCCCGCGAGGTCCGCGGCCCCTTCCCAGAGCATCCGCGCGACGAGCGCGGCGCCCACCGGGCTCGACAGGACGTCGCGCACTCGGGATCCGCCGGTACGGTAGAAAATCCCGAGCGCCACCGCCTGCGTGACGATCGCGGACAGGACCACCACGAGCGCGATGCGGAGCAGGGGATTGCCGGCCGCGGCGCCCGCGATGAGCGCCCCGGCCTGCGCGATGGGCGCGCCCACGCCGAGCAGCACGACGAGCCAGGCCTTTTCGCGCAGCGCTTTCCTGCGCCGCCGGCAGGCCTCGATGAAGATCCGCTTCCAGCCCTCGTGCAGCGCGGCGTACGAGGCGTACATGCGCACTTCGAGCATGTCCACGCCGAACGCCAGTCCGACCCGGGCGCCGCTCGCCTCGACGAGACGGGCGAACGCGATGTCCTCGAGCAGGTCGTTCTTGGTCGCGGTGTGGCCGCCGATGCGCTCGTAGACGCTGCGCTCGAACAGCATGAACTGCCCGTTGGCGAACGGCCGCCTGTGGCGTTCCCGGTTCACCTTGTCCATCGGGTACATCATCATCAGCGTGAACGCCGCGATTGGCTGCACGACCCGCTCGACCCAGGTGGTCGCGACCACGCGCGGCAGGAGCGACAGCAGTCCCCGCCGGTCGCGGCGCAGCAATCCGACGGCGGCGCGCACGAGCATGGGATCGAAGCGAACGTCCGCGTCGGTGAACAGCAGATAGCGGCCGCGCGCGGCCTCCGCACCGACGCGTGCCGCGTTGCACTTTCCGGCCCAGTCGGGCGGGCAGGCGTCGTTCTCGATGACCCGCAGACGCGGGTCGCGCGCGGCAAACGGACAGAGAAGCGCACGCGTACGGTCATTGCAGCGGTCCAGGACGACCACCGCTTCGAGCGCCGGATAGTCGCTCGCCAGGAGGCTCGCCACGCAATCGGCGATGACGCGTTCCTCGTTGTGCGCGGGAACGATAATCGATACCAGCGGCCAGCCCTCGGGCGGGGCGGCTTCGGCCAATCCGTCGCGCACCCGAGGACCGTGTAGCAGCATCCGGACGATCCGGACGATGACGAAGGCATAGAAGATCGTGACCAATCCACTGTAGCCGATGACGATCCAGCCGAGGAAGGAAACCGCCGCGTGCATCGTTGCGAGTCTAGCCGAGAGACGAAGTCGCGGACGCGCCGCGTATGGTCGCCGCAGGCAAAAAAAAGGGGTCAGACCCCTGTGGATAAGTCGGCTCATCCACAGGGACCTGACCCCGAATGAGGCTAGGGCTGCTCATCGGATCTTCACCAGATCCTTGAGCACCGCGTCGAGGCCGCCGAAGACCGAGATCTTGTCGATCTTTTCGGTCACCTTTTCCAGCGTCTCCAGCTCCTTGAGCCGCAGCGCGGTCGGGTTGTCTTCCATCACCCGGGCGGTGTTCAGCAGCGAACGCGTTGCCGCAGTCTCCTCGCGACGACGGATCACGTTGGCCAGCGCGATCTTGTCCGCTTCCACCACCTTCGCCAGGATGGTCTTCATGTCACCCGGCAGGATGATGTCCTTGACGCCGACCGAGTCGACCTCGAGGCCGAAGCCCTCGACGCGCCGCTTGATGTGCTCGGCGACGATCTGGTCGATCACCACCTTGTTCTCGAGCAGCTCGTCCAGAGTGCGCGTACCCACCGCCGCACGCAGGCCGAACTGGAGCTCCTTGTACAGGAAGTCCGCCGGCTTGGCCTGCTTGGCGAACGCGGTCACCACGTCGGTGACGCGGTAGCCCGCGTTCAGGTTCACGCGCAGCGGCACCTTGTCCTTGGTCAGGATCTCCTGGCCCGCTACTTCGATCACCTGCAGACGCAGGTCGACGAACTCGACGCGCAGATCGCGGCCGAAGCCCCAGAAGGCGTGTGCGCCCGCCTCCAGCACGGTGTGCAGCTTGCCGTTCACGTACAGCACTGCAACGTGGAACGCCGGTACCTGCACGCCGTACACGCCCGAGCCGCCCTTCACCAGCGCCTTGAAGCCCTGGCCGGCGAAGGCGATCAGCTGCGGCAGCAGCTTCGCGTCGACCGCGAAGTCGGTCGCGACATCGATGCGCTCGAAGCGCAGCTCGATGTAACCCTTCCAGTACAGCTGACGGGTGTTCGGCGCCAGCACTTCGATGAGCACGCCGTCCTCGTAGCGCAGGCCGACCTCGGTCGGACCGAGCTCGACGAAGTGGAACTCGCGTTCCACGACCTCCGGCTCGGCCTTCACCAGCCAGTCGTCCAGGCGGTGGTCGAAGCGCGGCTCGGCGAGCGCGAACTTCTCCAGCGCGAGACGGAACAGCGGGTCGAAGCGAACGTGCTCGCCCGGGCCCAGCACTGCGACGAAGTCGCCGCGGTCGAAAAGCAGCGCGCGTTCGTCCTTCTTCACACGAAACTTGCGGATGAGCATCATCGTCTTCTCCTTTCGTCGTCAAAAAACCTTCTTCAAAAATCGAGCAGGCGCAGCTCGATCGCCCGCATCACCGCGGCTGCCGCGCAATGCACGTCGAGCTTGCGGTAGGCGTTCTTGATATGCGTGCCCACCGTGTTGACCGACATGCCGAGCTGGTCGGCGACCTGGACGTAGGTGCAGCCGCGCGCGATCAGCCGCAGCACCTGCGCTTCGCGGCCGGTCAGGCAAACGTTCTGTCCTACGTTTTCCATCAGCATCGTTCTGCTCCATGCCTCGTCAAAACTTCCGGACCCCGGCTTCCCGTTCGCCGGCGGGCCCCGCCGCGCGCGCGGGGGAAGGCGGCCGCGCCTTGCGCTCCTGGCTGCTCGCCCGCTGCTCTGGGCGAAGAACCTTCGGCGCTCGGCTGTTGCCGCTTCGCCCACGCGCGCCGCACGGCGCACGCGGCCGGACGCGCGGTGCCGGCATCGCGCTGCTCTGCGCTGCCGGCTGAAGCCGGTCCGGTACTGCGTTAAAGGCTTTAAACGCCTTGTGCTGCGTTGGAGCGGGGATCGAACCCGCGACTTGTCGATTCACAGTCGACTGCTCTACCAGACTGAGCTATCCACACCACGTGGTGACGGATACGGGATTTGAACCCGCGACCTCGGTCGTCCGGACCGCGCTCTACCAGGCTGAGCTAATCCGTCCAACTTCCGACGCGTTGGCGTCCGCGGTACACGCACAGCCGATGTTTCAGGCCGAGCGCGCCAGGGAGGACTCACGAGCCTCGCCCGCTGCGATCGCTTTCGCGACGAAACCTTTGCGCCGGCGGCTTGCGACCGCCGGCGTCATGCTGGATGTGGCACCTGGGATGGGGTGATCTGCCGGATTCGCACCGGCGCTTGCGGAGTCACGTTCCGCCGTGCTGCTGCTACACCAAGATCTCCATCGAAGCTGGCTGTCCAGGCAGGCTTCGAACCTGCAGCCCTCGCGTTAACGGCGCGCCGCTCCACCGGTTGAGCTACTGGACAATGGCTGGTACCGGCCCGTGGATTCGAACCACGCGCCTCTCCCTTATCAGGGGAGTGCTCTCGCCGCTGAGCTAGACCGGCGTTGTTGCGTTGTACTGGCGGGGGCGCCTGGGATCGAACCAGGGACATCCGGATTCAGAGTCCGGCGTTCTGCCGCTGAACTACACCCCAGGGTGATGCAAGTACTGGCAGGGGCGCCTGGACTCGAACCAGGCCAACCGGTTTTGGAGGCCGGCGTTCTGCCGCTGAACTACACCCCTGTAGCTGGCGCTTCCCGTTCGTTTCGAGCGAACCTCTCCGGCTTTTCAGGCCGGCGCTGTCACCAGACCAGCTAGGGAAGCGGTGAATCGTGTTGGTGCCCCGGGCGTCGATTCGAACGCGCGTCCTCCTGCTTACTAGGCAGGCGCTCTTCCGGCTGAGCTACGCGGGGCGTGGTGGTTCCGCTTCGATTTGAACGAAGGATCTCCGGGTTATGAGCCCGGCGCTTTAGACCGCTGAGCTACGGAACCGGTTGTCTGGTACTCGGTGATGGTCTCGAACCATCGGCCTCCCGTTTGTAAGACGGGCGCTCTGCCCTCTGAGCTAACCGAGCATGGTCGGCGCGGCAGGATTCGAACCTGCATCTCGCTGATTAAGAGTCAGGACCTTTCGCCGTTAAGTTACGCGCCGTGTGGATGCTGGCGACGCTGGCGGGATTCGAACCCGCGGCCTCCTGCTAGACAGGCAGGCACTCTGGCCTCTGAGTTACAGCGTCGTTGTTGGTACCCCCGGAAGGATTCGAACCCTCGACCCCACGGGCCGTGACCGCGTGCTCTCGTTTCCGCTGAGCTACGGGGGTGTTGGATGAGCGGGAAGGATTCGAACCTTCACGGATCGAGCCGACCTCGGAGTTACGGTCCGGTGCCCTGCCGCATGGGCGTCCGCTCAGTTGTTGGTCTCGCCGGCAGGATTCGAACCTGCGGTCTCCTCGTCCCGAACGAGGTGCGCTGGCCAGCTGCGCTACAGCGAGTTGGTGGAGACGGTCGGAGTCCAACCGACGCCCTCCTGCTTGCAAGGCAGGCGCTCTCGCGATTGAGCTACGTCCCCGTGGAGTTCCCGGCCGGACTCGAACCGGCATACGCGGCTTGAAGGGCCGCGGTCCTCACCCTTAGACGACGGGAACAGAATCTGGTGCAGACAGCGGGGGTCGAACCCGCGTCTCGACGCTGGCAACGTCACGCTCTGCCCGTTAAGCCATGTCTGCACATGCGTCATCCACGCTTCGTCGCGCGCGGCAGCCTGCCCGCGCGGACGAAGTTGTGCCACATCCGAATTGTCAAAGAGCAAACCGCGTTCCCCCGGACGCTGTGCCGGCGCGGGTGATGCAAAACGTCTGCTGCAAACTCTGGTACCCCACCCGGGATTCGAACCCGGAGTCGCGCGTTTCTGAGACGCGTGCGTATGCCGATTCCGCCAGCGGGGCATTCGGGACGAGGCGCAGTGCGCGCCGTCCCCAATGTCCTGCCGAGGGCAACAAAAAAGCCCGGGGCCTTGCGGCGCAACCCGGGCTTGGAAGGAACGTGTGCGCGGTTTCGCGTCACGTCTTCTCCATCGCCTGGATTGCGTTCCTGCGCCGATCGCCATGCGCGAGGGCGAGCGCGGGCAGGGCTGCGCCCTGGTATGGCGCCGCTTGGCTGCAGTTCGAGTTGTTCGGTATTCCTGTCATCGCTTCACTCGTCATCGTTCACGTTCGTCACGTTTCGCCGGCACGCAGTGCGCCGGCCCCAAAAACAAAAAACCCGGAGCGCTCGCGCGGTCCGGGTTTTCGCTGAGCGACGCTCGGCCTACAGCCGGTCGCTCCCGTCGTCCGGACGAACGCGGTCCTCGCCGTTGCACGGGCGCCGCGCACCGAGAATCGGCAGATTCTCGGCATGCGCGACCGCGTACGCACCTGGCGCCTGCGCTTCGCATTCCATTCGCGTTGTCGGGTCCAAATTCACTCTGCTCTGCTGCATGTCCGTTCAATGAGGGGGCGGATTATGAATAGCCGAGATCGCAGGGTCAACAAAAAGTTTCGGGATTCGCGCGAGTGGTTGCGCGGAGGCAACACTCGAAGCGTTACCATGCGACGCAGATATGTCCACATCCCTGCAGGAACGCGAAGCGCCCTACGCCTGGGTGATCCTCGCCGCCACTGCGGTGATGATCGGCATGGCCTTCGGCGCGATCGTGAACATTTCGGTGTTCCTCAAGCCGCTCGCCGCCGAGTTCGGCTGGCCGCGCGCCGAGCTCGCCGCGGCGTATTCGGTGGTCACCGTGGCGACCGGCCTCGGGGGCATCGTGATGGGTCATTTCTCCGACCGTCTGCCGGTGCGTCATGTGGTGCTGGTCGGCTCGATCGTGCCGGGCCTGGCGTTCTTCCTGCTCTCCGGTCTGAACACGCCGGCGGAGCTGTACGCCTACCACGCGCTGATGGGCCTGCTCGGCTTCGGCGCGATCCTGGCGCCGCTCACCAATGTCACGACGTTCTGGTTCACGCGCAATCGCGGGCTCGCCATCGGCCTGACCTCGGCCGGCGGCGCGCTTGGCCAGGGTCTGATGCCGTTCCTCGCGCGCCAGCTGATTCTCGAGCAGGGCTGGCGCGACGCCTATCAGACCATGGGCCTGATCTATCTGGCGGTGCTCATCCCGCTTGCGCTGCTGATCCGCAATCCGCCGCGCGCATCGGGCTGGGCTGCGGCAGGCGAGGGCGCTGACGCGCCCAATCCCTATGCGATTCCGCGCCGCTGGCTGGTGGCGCTCGTCTGCCTGGCGGTGATCTTCTGCTGCACCTGCATGGCGACGCCGATCGTGCATGTCGTCTCACTCGGATCCGACCTCGGCTTCGGCCCACGCGAGGCTGCCGGACTGCTGACCGCGATGATGATCTTCGGCGTCGCCGGGCGGATCCTCACCGGGCGCATGGCCGATCGCATCGGCAACCTGCGCGCCTATGTGATCGTGTCGCTGGCGCAGACCGCCCTCGCGCTGTGGTTCCCGCATGTGCAGTCGCTCGCCGGACTGTACGCGCTGGCGGCGCTGTTCGGCCTGGGCTATGCCGGCGTGATGACCGCGCTGATCCTCTGCGCGCGCGAGTTCTCGCCGCCGCGCAACACCGGCCTGTCGATCGGGCTGGTGGCGTTCTTCGGCTGGGTCGGGATGGCGCTCGGCGGCTGGCAGGGCGGATTCTTCTACGATCTCAACGGCGACTATGTGCAGGCCTTCCTCAATTCATCCATCGCCGGCGTGATCAACCTGCTGATCCTCGGCCTGCTGTACCTCTACACCGAGCGCTGGGCGCCGCGCCCGCGCGTCGCGACGGCCGCCGCGTGATCCCGGCGCAGGCTCGCCGCCGCGTCGCCTGGCTCGCAGTGCTTTTCAGCGTGCTGGTCGCCGCCGCGCTCTGGTACGGCGTTGCCCGCCCGCGCACGCTCGCCGTCGAGTGGCAGGGGCCGCTGAAGAGCGCCTCCTTCGCCCCGTTTCGCGACGGGCAATCGCCGCTCGAGGAAATCTTCCCGAGCGTGCGCGAGATCGAGGACGACCTGCTGCGCTTGAAGAGGGTGGTCGAGGGCCTGCGCACCTACAGCGCGACCCGAGGCATGGACGCGGTCCCGGCGCTCGCGGCGAAGCACGGCTTCGCGCTCACCCACGGCGCCTGGCTCGGCCGCGAGACGGCGCGCAACGAGGCTGAGCTGCGCGCCCTGATCGCGACCGCCAATCGCTACCCGGACGTCGTCAAGCGCGTGATCGTCGGCAACGAGGTTCTTCTGCGCGGCGACTTGAAGCCCGATCAGCTGATCGCCGACATCGACCGCGTGCGGGCCGCGATCCGGCAACCGGTGTCCTACGCCGACGTCTGGGCGTTCTGGCTGAAGTATCCGCAGGTCGCGGCGCATGTCGATTTCATCACCATCCACGTGCTGCCGTACTGGGAGGACGAGCCGGTCGCGGTGGCGGACGCCCCGGCGCACCTGCTGGCGCAGATCGAGCGCATCCGCAAGGCGTTCCCGGGCAAGCCGATCCTGGTCGGCGAGACCGGCTGGCCGACCGAAGGCCGCAGCCGCGGTCCGGCGAAGGCGAGCACCCTGGCGGCTGCGGACTATGTGCGCACGCTGCCTGCGCTCGCCGCGCAGCACGGCTTCGACTACAACCTGGTCGAGGCCTACGACCAGACCTGGAAGGCGCGACTGGAAGGCACGGTCGGTGCGCGCTGGGGGCTGTTCGATGCCGAGCGCAGGCAGAAGTACGGTCTCGCCGGCCCGGTGTGGCCGCTGCCGAACGGCGCTTTGCGCGCGGGCACGGCGGTCGTGCTCGGCGTCGTGTTTGCCCTGGTGCTCGTGCCGCTGGCCGGCAGCGGACCGGCGGCGGCAGCGCTCGCGCTTTGCGCGCAGTGGCTTGCCGCCGGTTTGGTAGAAAGCG
>Ga0210133_1000534_pt1 | contig 13110 bp, 12 predicted proteins | sample Joice_ThreeSqC_D_2_FD_184874 | JGI IMG/M metagenome (GOLD analysis project Ga0210133, IMG submission 184874) | Wetland microbial communities from San Francisco Bay, California, USA, that impact long-term carbon sequestration - Joice_ThreeSqC_D1... | ecosystem: Environmental > Aquatic > Marine >...
TCCTTTATCAGCAGAAGGTGGTTGACGCCCTCCTTGATGATGGGCTCGCCGCCCGGCGTTTCGGCCGCCTGGTAGCGGCTGCGGACGGACGCCACCTCACCCGTGATCTCGAGGTCGTGCTCGACTTCCCACTCGAAGAAGGCCGTCCCGGCGATGCGCGGCCTCGCATCGGCCTGGAACTCCTCCTCGGTCATCACGCCGCGCACCCGGTCCTGGAACGCGTTCGGAGAGACCCGGGCTTCCGGGTGAAACAGCGACAGGCAGAGGTCCCAGTCACGCTCGCTGTCGTCTCTGCCCGAGATGGACTCGTACAGGTGCCGCATCAGGGCGGCGATCGCCTCTTGGTCGGCCGGAGTCGTATGGCTCATGAGATGAATGCTCGCGGGCAAGAGTTCACTTTCGAAGCCTGAATCTCGCGCGCCCTGTCCCCGCGGAGCAACCAGCCTGGCGAACGTGTGCTCATTCGGGCGGCTGCTACTATCTTGATTCGACCTGCGACTTCCAGGTGGGGCCGGCCAACCGGTTCGTCCACGGAAGCGCCCGACCAGAGGAGGACTCATGTCTCTTGGCCGTCGCGCGGTCGCCGAGCTTCTCGGCACGTTCTGGCTCGTCTTCTTCGGCTGTGGAAGCGCGGTGCTCGCCGCCGGGGTGCCTGGAGTGGGCATCGGCTGGGTCGGCGTGGCGTTCGCCTTCGGGCTGAGCCTCATGGCCATGGGGTTCGCCATCGGGCACATCTCGGGGTGTCACGTGAATCCGGCGGTGAGCGTCGGGCTGTGGGCGGGAGGCCGGTTTCCCGGCAAGGAAATCCCGCACTACGTGGTGGCACAGGTCGTCGGCGCCGCCCTGGCGTCCGCCGTTCTCTATTTCATCGCCAGTGGAGCAGCCGGTTTCGACCTGTCCGCCGGCTTCGCCGCGAACGGCTACGCGGAGCACTCGCCGGGCGGGTATTCCATGGCGGCGGGGCTGGTGGCGGAGATCGTGCTCACCTTCACGTTCCTGATGATCATCCTGGGGGCCACCGACGTGCGGGCCCCGGCGGGTTTCGCGCCGATCGCGATCGGCCTCAGCCTGACCGCGATCCACCTCGTGGGGATCCCGGTCACCAACCTGTCCGTGAACCCGGCCCGGAGCACGGGCCCCGCCCTGTTCGTGGGTGGGTGGGCGGTCTCGCAGCTGTGGTTGTTCTGGGTCGCGCCGATCGTCGGCGGCATCCTCGCGGGGACCGTGTACCGGTGGCTCGGTCGGGAGGCGGCCGCCTCGTGATCAAGAAGCTGCTGCAGCGCCGCGTTCCGCAGATCGTGGGGGGGTATTTCGCCGGCAGCTGGGTGTTCCTCGAGTTCGTGGACTGGACGGTAAACCACTACTCCCTTTCGCCGGCCCTCACGAACTTCGTGGTCACCACGCTCCTGCTGCTCCTGCCGGCGGTCTTCGTGCTCGCCTGGAGACACGGCAAGCCGGGAGCGGACGTATGGACGAAGGTGGACGCGGCGGCCATCGGACTCAACCTGGTCGTCGCGGGCGGGATTCTGACGGTCGCGTTCAGCGGCCAGGAGCTCGGGGCGGCCACCACGGTGCGTCTCCTCGAGGACGACGACGGAAACACGGTGGAGCGGGTGATTCCGAAGGCCGCTTTCCGGCGCGACGTGATGGTGTGGGACTTCGAGAACGAGTCTGGCGACCCCGGGCTCGACTGGCTGCGCAGCGGCCTGCTGATCGGTCTCGTCCAGGACCTGTACCAGGACCTGTTCGTGATTCCGTCCGACATTCAGGACGAGCGCGTGCGCGAGCCGCTCCGGGAGGCAGGGTTCGAGCTTCCGTACGGCGTTCCGCTGGCCCTCAAGCGCCAGCTCACCGAAACCCAGGGCGTGGGGTACTTCCTGACAGGTCAGATCCGGGAGCGGGACGGGGACACGCTCGTCGTGCAGACGCACCTCTACGAGACGCGGAACGCCCGACAGGTGGCGACCCGCACCTATCGCGGCAGCGACCCTCTCGAGATGGCGGACAGAATGTCGGTCGATGTGCGACGCGATCTCGGAATCCCCGACTGGCAGATCGAGGAAAGCGTCGACCTCCCCGTCAGCGAGATCTTCACCGGCTCGCCGGAGGCCTTTCGCCTGTTCAGCGGGACGCGGATCGCGATGCTGGAAAACCGGCTGACCGACGCCCGTGCGGCGGCCGATTCGGCGTTGTTGATCGATCCGACGTTCGCTTTCGCCTACGGCGCGTCGGCGTCGGCGGCGCTGCTGCTGGGGGACCAGGCAGCCGCCCGGGACGGGATCGCCGAGGCCCTGCGTTATTCCTACCGGCTGCCCGAGCGCTCCAAGCTCCTTCTGCAGATGCTCGACCGGCTGCTCTTTCGAACGGATCCGGCCGGGGCGATCCAGACCGGCAACTACTGGACCGAGCTCTATCCCCAGGACCGGATGGCCCGGCAGCTGCTGGGCCAGGCGCACGCGATGCAGGGGGATCTGGACGGGATGATCGCGCAGTACCGCGTGCTGCTCTCCATGGACTCCACGGACGTCCAGTCCCTGCAGGCGATCGCCTCGGGCTTTCGCGGGAAGGAGGAATACGACAGCGCGCTCGTCTATTACGCCCGTCTCGCCGACCTCCAGCCGACCGACGTCCAGACGCAGCTCGATGTCGCCGCGACCCAGAGCAGTCTCCTGAGGTTCGATGAGGCTCGCGCGGAGCTGGAGAGGGCGAGGGTCACCGCCCCCGATGACCCGGACGTCCTGGGCCGGCTCGCCAGGCTCGACATGCAGCAGGGACGCTACGAGGATGCGGCCGCTCACCTGGAGGAGATGGAGAGGCTCCCGCGCACGCCGCAGGAGCGGGACCTCGTCGCGGGCGTAGAAGAGACCTACTACTACAGCCTGGGGCAGTACGCCGGCCTTCGGGCCGCGTTCGCGCGGCGACTCGCCGCGGTCAGGGAATACGCGCCCCCCATCCAGGCGGTGCAGACCGTCCTGGGCTCGGAAGCGCTGGTCTACGCGGCCGACTGGGGCCAGACGGCGTTCGCTCTGCGGCAGATCGACAGTCTGCGCGCCACCGTCGAGCCGCCCTGGAGCTTCACGCTGGCCGTGCCGGCCGTACAGATCCAACTCGATCGTGGCGATGTCGAGTCCGCCCGGGAGTCCCTGGCGGACCTGCGCGCCCTGGACGCGGCATTCGGCGATGCTCCAGGGCGGCAAGCACGCATCGTCTGGGTCGAGGGCAGGATCGCCGACCTGGAGGACGGAAACTGTCGGCGCGCCGTGGACAGTTATCAGGCGGCGCGGGACCTCGCTCCGCGCTCGGCTCTGTATCGCGGTTGGCTGGGCGTCTGCCTGACGTCCCTGGAGCGCTGGGAAGATGCCGAGGCCGAGGTGGCGTGGCTCCTCGAGCACGTCCCCGGGAGCGCCGAGATCAGGCAGCTCGCGGGGTGGCATTACGCGCAGCGTGGCCGGACGTCCGATGCGATCGCCCAGCTCGAGATCGCTCTCGGGTACTGGTCCACGGCGGACCCGGATTACCGTCCGGCCCGGGAGGCGCGCGCCCTGCTCGAAGAGCTCGAGCAGGGTGGATGAACGGGACCCCCCGGGAGACATCCGAGGCGGGAGCGGCAGGCGAGAAACAAACCGGAGGAAAGCATGCTGAGACGGGTATCGGGTGTGGTGGTGGCGGTTGCAGGAGTTGCGGCGACCCTTGGGGCGGGACCGGTACCGAGGGAGGCAGACGGACTGGCGCCGGTTCAGGCGCCGGTGAGCCCCGCGGCCGACGAGGCCCGCTGGCTCCGATACCCGGCGATCTCGCCTGACGGATCCAGCATCGTGTTCAGCTACCGCGGTGACCTGTGGAAGGTCGCCGCAACCGGCGGAATCGCCACGCCGCTGACCCTGCACGAGGCCCAGGATACGTGGCCGGTCTGGTCTCCGGATGGCTCGACGATCGCCTTCGCGTCGGACCGGTACGGCAACTTCGACGTGTGGACGATTCCCGCCGAGGGCGGTGAGCCGACCCGGCTGACGTTCCATTCGGCCAATGACATTCCGGAATCGTTCACGCCCGACGGCTCGGAGATCCTGTTCACGTCGGCCAGAATGGACGCCGCGACCAGCGTGCAGTTTCCGACCGGTGCTCAGCCCGAGCTCTACGCGGTGTCCACGAGCGGAGGCATGCCTCGCCAGGTGCTGTCGACGCCTGCGCTCTACGCCTCCTACGACCGGGAAGGCGGGCGCCTCGCCTATTCAGACCTCAAGGGCTACGAGGACGAGTGGCGGAAGCACGACAACTCGTCCTTCGCGAGAGACGTGTGGATGCTGGACGTCGCGACGGGGCAGCACCGCCGCCTGACCGAGTTCGGGCACGATGACAGGCATCCGGTCTGGGCGCCCGGAGACAGCGCACTCTACTTCCTCTCCGAGCGGAGCGGTTCGTTCAACGTGTGGCGCATGGACCCGGAGAACCCCGCGGCCGCCACGCCGGTGACCCGGCACGAGACTCACCCGGTCCGCTTCCCGAGCGTAGCGAATGACGGGACGCTGGTCTACGCGTTCGACGGTTCCCTGTGGGTGCTGCCGGTCGGCGCGGCCGAGAGCCGCCGGCTCTCGGTGCGGGCCCCGGCCGATCATCGCACGAACCGGATCCAGCCGGTCGATGTCGCCAGCGAGGTCACGGAGTTCGACGTGTCTCCCGACGGTGACGAGATCGCCTTCGTGGCGCGCGGCGAGATCTTCGTCACTTCGGTCGAGCATTCCGATACCCGGCGCATCACGGACACCCCGGAGCAGGAGCGGTCGGTGAGCTTCAGCCCCGACGGGAGAAGCCTGTTGTACGCGTCCGAGCGGGACGGGAGCTGGAATCTGTACCGCACGGACCTCACGGACGACGGCGAGCCCGATTTCTTCAACGCCACGGCCCTCGAGGAGAAGCCGGTGCTCGTCGGGCCCGCGGAGACGTTCCAGCCGCGGTTCTCGCCGGATGGCTCCGAAGTCGCGTTTCTGCAGGAGCGCACCGAGCTGCGCGTCCTCGACCTCGAGTCGGGCGACGTGCGGACCGTGCTTCCGGGCGACGTCAACTACTCCTACGCGGATGGAGACCAGTGGTACGCCTGGTCGCCGGCGGGCGACCGTTTCCTGGTGAATTTCCTCAGCCCGACCCGCTGGTCCGAGGAAGTCGGCCTGATCTCGGCTGACGGATCGGGCGAGATTTCCAACCTCACGCGGAGCGGCTACGAGGACGTTCGGGCCGAATGGGTGCTCGACGGCAAGGCGGCGATGTGGCTCACCGACCGCTACGGCACCCGCCAGCAGGCAGGCTGGTCGGCACAGTACGACGTGAGCCTCGCCTTTCTCACTGAAGACGCCTGGGACCGCTGGCGTCTCTCGGAGGCCGAGCTCGGGCAGGTCAAGAAGAAGGAAGAAAAGGCGAAGGAAGAAAAGGCGAAGGAAGACGAAACCGACGAGGACAAGCCGAAGGCCGACGACGAAGCCCCGGAGCTTCCCGAGCCCGTGGACATCGACCTGGAGGGCCTCGAGGATCGCACGATCCGGCTGACCACCCATTCTTCCCGGCTCGCCGACGCGGCCCTGACGCCGGACGGAGAGACTCTCCTGTACCTGGCCCGGTTCGAAGAGGGCTACGATCTGTGGAGCTACAAGCCGCGCGAGGAGAAGATCGAGCTGCTCGCGAAGCTCGACGCCGAGCGGGTCGGCGGGATCCAGATCGATGACGAGGGCGAGTACGCCTACCTGCTGGTGGACCGCTCGCTTCGCAAGGTGACGATCGACGGCGGCAAGGTCGAACCGGTGTCGATGTCCGCTTCGATGGAGCTGGACGCCGAGGCGGAGCGGGCCTATCTGTTCGAGCACGTGTGGCGGCAGACGCTGAAGAAATTCCACGACGTGGACATGCACGGCGCGGACTGGGCGGGCCTCAAGGAGTACTACGTCGCCTTCCTGCCGTACGTCAGCACCAATTACGACTTCGCCGAGCTCCTGTCCGAGATGCTGGGTGAGCTCAACGCCTCGCACACGGGCTCGGGCTACCGTCCCGATCGAGCGGATGCGGACCGCACGGCGTCGCTCGGGTTCTTCCCCGATCCCGGGTGGCATGAAGCTGGAGTTCGGATCCTCGAGGTCCTGGAAGGCGGGCCGCTCGAGAAGTCCGGCACCAGGATCGAGCCGGGAACGGTGATCGTGGCGATCGACGGACAGACCATCGCGTCCGGGCAGAACTGGTACCCGCTGCTGAATCGCAAGGCGGGCGAGCCGACGCGCCTCAGCCTGCGCGATCCGTCGGGCGGGGACGCGTGGCAGGAAGTGGTCAAGCCGATCAGTCTCGGAGACGAGGCGCAGCTGCTGTACGAGCGCTGGGTCAGGTCGCGCCGGGCGGAGGTCGATCGGCTGTCCGGCGGCCGCCTCGGGTACGCTCACATCCGGGGCATGAGCGACGGTCCGTTCCGCCAGGTGTTCGAGGACGTGTTCGGAAAGGAGCTCACCAAGGAAGGGATCGTCCTCGATACCCGGTTCAACGGTGGGGGGAATTTGGTGGAGGCGCTCACCCAGTTCCTGTCGGGGAAGACATACATGAGCGCAGAGCCACGCGGGCAGTTCGTGGGCTCGGAACCATCGCTTCGGTGGACGAAGCCGTCAATCGTGGTCCAGAACGAGGGTAACTACTCGGACGCCCATTGCTTCCCGCACGCCTACCGGGTTCTGGGGATCGGCGAAATCGTGGGCACCCAGGTGCCCGGCACCTGCACGGCCGTATGGTGGGAAACACTGCAGGACCGGTCGCTCTATTTCGGCATTCCCGAGGTGACGTGGACGGATCCCGACGGCGAGGCGCTCGAAAACCAGCACTTCGATCCGGACTACTGGGTGGACAACGACCCGGCGCTCGAGCCGCAGGGGCGCGATCAGCAGCTCGAGAAGGCGGTTGAGGTGCTGTTGACGGAACTCGGTAACTAGAAGTCGGGACACAGGCCCGTCCGGCGAGCCGCCAGCGGCAAGCGACAGAGGCGTTTCAGCTGAAACGTCCTGCCGGGCTCACGAGCCCGGCTTCATGGCGGCGGCCGGCCGTCCCGAGAACGTGTAGCACCAGGTCTCGCCCTCCAGCACCACCTCCCCGTCATCTCTCACGACCTCGATCGCGAGCTGCGTGACCGGCTTCACATCATGGACCTTCAGCACCTTCGCGGTGGCGGTGATCGTGTCTCCGATGAAGACGGGTGCCGTGAACTTCCAGTCCTGGCTGAGGAAGACGGTCCCGGGACCGGGCATGTCCATCGCCACCAGGGCGTGGAGCAGTCCCGTGGTCAGTCCCCCCTGCACGACCAGCCGGCCGAACTTCGTGCCGGCAGCGAACTCCTCGTCGAAGTGGAGTGGATTCCGATCGCCGGTGATCCGGGCGTAGGACTCCACGTGCTCGGCCGTCAGGGTGAGGCTGCGGGTAGCGGTATCTCCGACTGCGACCTTCATTTGCGACCTTCCTCCGGTTGTTTCGCGGGTGAGCCGCGAATCAGCTCGCCCGCGAGACCTGCAGCGCCGGTGCGCCCACGACCGCCTGGCCGAGAGAGCGAGTGGCGTCCACGAGGGTATTCATCTCCCGGGCCAGGGCCAGGTGCTGGATCTTGACCTGCTCCATGTTCCATTCGAACGATGCGATCTGGTCCGTCACCTCGAACAGTCCCTGGACTCGCTCGTCACGCGACGCCTGATAGGCGGCGAGTGCGGCGTCACCGCCCTCGAGCACGGCCCGGGACAGGAACTCCGATTCTCGAAGCGCATCGGTGATGCCGTGCGCGGTGAGCGGATCCCGGAAATAGCCGGCATCCCCCACCAGCGCCCAGCCCGGTCCGGCCGCCGGGCGCAGAAAACCGCGCTTGCCGGCGAACGCCCTGAGCCTTCCCGGGCCCTCGCTCCGCGCGACACGGCGCGCCAGGTCCGAGGATACGTCCCCCAGAAGCTCGTGGTAGAGCGCCTCCAGTCCGTCGGCGCGGCCGCCCTCGAACCGGGCCTGAGGCATCGAGGCGAACACGCACGTCTCGCCGCCGTTGGTCGGGATGGAGCCGACCGCCGCTCCGGTTTCGTAGTACCAGTGATACCCGTCCAGTCCCAGGTCCTTCCAGTACCCGTAGATCGAAGCCGTGGCGTGGCCGGCGGTACGTATCGGCTCGAGTTCTAGGATCCGAGCGATTCGCGACCTGATGCCGTCCGCTCCTATGACGAGGTCGGCCTCCACCCGGGTCACCCGCCGGTCGGCTCCCGAGAGCTGCGCGCCCCGGACCCGGCCGCTGTCATCCCGGATGAGGTCGACCACCGCCTGTCCGTGGACGACGGCCGCTCCGGCGTCGGCGGCGGCGTCGACCAGGATCGCATCGAGAACGGTTCGGCGTGGCGCGTAGAGGGTGTCCACTCCGTCCCGTTCCTTTATCGGGATCTCGACGGTCTCGTCGCCGTAGTGGAAGGTGGTCTTGCCGATAGCCTGGGCTCCGGACGCGCGCACCGCTTCCAGAAGGCCCCAGCGGTGCAGCTGGAGCACGCCCCCCCGCATCAGCGCGTGCGTGGACAGGGTGTCGCTCCCTCGCCGGCTCGGGTCCACCACCAGCACCCGCAGCCCGCCTCGCGCCAGCAGCATGGCGGTCGACGCACCCGCGCAACGCGCGCCGGCGATGATCACGTCATAGCGAGTCCGCTCCAGTCGCCTGGACATTTGCTCCCTCCTCAGGCTGTTCGGGCGAGCAGCGGCCCGGAAGCCGCGCGATCCAGGTAAGCGGCCAGATGGCCGCTCAGGTCGCGCGCGTCGGCGCCGGCTCCGTCGATCAGGCTCGACTTCCGGCGCCGCAGGAACGGCAGGCCCAACAGGTAAACGCCCGGCGATTCCACGACGCCTCCGTCGTGCCGGATGCGGCCCTTGCGATCCAGTACGTCCAGGTCGAGCCACGAGTAGTCGGGGCGATAGCCCGTCGCCCAGAGGATCGTCCTGATCCTGCTGAGGTCCACGCCGAGCGGAGGGGAGGTTTCGACCCTCGTAGGCTCGAAGCGGTGCGGCGGATCGACCTCTCCGTCCAGTCCGTTGTCGGTCGCCCATTCATCGATCCTGTCGAGCAAACGGTTCATCTTCAGGTCGGACATCGCGCACTGGTTCGGCAGCGATCCCGAGAACTGCGCCCGGTCGCCCTGAATGCCCGCGAGACGCCCGACGAGTTCGACGCCCAGCCCGCTCAGGGTGTTGAGGTCGAGGTTCCTGCGGTCGTCCGAACCGACGAGTTGCAGGGAGGGCACGTTGCGGGCGCGAACGATGCTGTCCACCTCCTCGTAGCCCTCATCGAGCACGCCGGTCTTGTCCATCCACCACTTGATGTCCCGTCCCCGGTAGACCCTGGGCACCCGGATGTGCTCACCGACGGCCAGGGTGACGGGCCGGCCGGAGCGCTGGAGTTCTTCTGCGATCTGCGTCCCCGAGGCGGAAGCCCCGACGACCAGGACGCCGCCATCCGCCAGCTGGGCCGGATTCCGGTAGTTCATCGGAGTCAGCATGTCGATCCGGCTCGGGACCGCCCCGGCGATGGCCGGGACGTTCGGTATGTTGCAGGCGCCGGTCGCGATGACGACGGTCTGGCAACGCCAGGTGCCGCGGTTCGTCACCACCTCGTATCCATCGTGTGCCGGGCGCACCGAGGTCACCGTGGTCCGGGTCTGCACGGGCGCGGAGATCAGGTCGGCGTACCGCTCGAGAAACTCGATCGTCTCGGGCATCGTCCGATACCCGTCCGGATCGTCTCCCTGATAGCGGTAGCCGGGCAGCCGGCTCTGCCAGTTCGGTGTGAGCAGCCGCAGCGAATCCCACCGCTCGGTCCTCCACGTGTTCGCCACCTCACCGCGCTCGAGGACCACGTGGTCGATCGAGCGCTCGGTGAGGCAGCGGCTCATGGCCAGCCCGGCGTGGCCGGCTCCGAGGATGACGGTTGAAATACGCATGACCATTCTCGTAATCCGAGCCGGAGCTCAGTTTACCTCGACCGTGACGTTGGTCGGGTTCGTGATGACGTCGTACACGGCGGAGCGCTTCTGAGACTGGGCGACGATGGCCCGGATCTCATCCGGCGTCGCATCGGCATCGATCTCGTACTTCACCTTGATGCCGCTGAAGCCGTTCCGGACGTCGGGGTCGATCCCGAGGATGCCCTGGATGTCCATCGCGCCCTCGAGCGTGGCCTTCACGGAGCGGAGCTGGATCTCACGGTTCTGCGCGACCGCGGCGATCCCGGCCGACAGGCAGCCCGCGAGGCCGGCCAGCACGAGCTCCACCGGAGTGGCCCCGTTGTCCTCGGAAGCGAAGATCTCCGGGTGGTCCGTGTCGTACTGGTACGTCGTGCGGTGGCTCTGCTCCTGCCCGAGGCCGAAGAAGCGCTCCACCGTCGAGCGGCTGTGCGTGCCCTTCACCCACTCACAGGTGGCCCGCCACGAGAACTGGGCGGCTTCCGGCATCGCGGTCAGAGCCTCACGTGCCTCGAGCAGCGCTCCGACGTTGACTCCGTTGTCCACAGGTGCGGTCATCGTGCTCATGTCTTCCTCCTGGTTGCGTACTGGTTCGTGCTTCGGTGATCGACTCATCCAGGTATGCGGACAAGCCGCTCGAAACCGGACACAGCCCGCTTGACTCGAACTCTGCCGGGGGGCGTTATTGGGGCGGCTCTGCCGTCCCGGCGCTGCCGGAAACCCGAGGAGGAGAGACTGCGATGCGGATGATGCTGAGATGGACGGTCCCGGTGGAGAGGGGCAACGCAGCCGTCGAGGATGGGTCGATGGGCCGGGTCATAGAGTCGCTGGTCGAGCTGCTGCAGCCCGAGGCGGCCTACTTCATGCCCGAGGGTGGAGAGCGGTCGGGGATGATGTTCTTCGACATGGCCGATCCATCCGAGATTGCACAGATCGCGGAGCGACTCTTCCTGAGCTTCGATGCGGCGGTCGAGTTCGTGCCGGTCATGAACTCGGACGATCTGAAGAAGGCTCTCGCGAAGCTGTCGTCGTAGTCGCTCCGGACATTCACGAAGAGGAACATGCGACTGCCGCCTGTCTGGCCGTTCGCGATACTGATGGCCGGATCGGTGGCGGCGTTCGGTCCGCACGCCACGTCCGAGGGTCGAAAGCCCGTCCTGTCCCAGCCCGATCGATGACTTCGTCTGCCTGCGGGTACATCACTCGGGCGATAGCACACCAGGAATCATGCTCAACCCGCACGGAGGACGGTCCGCCATGATCGAGTGCACGAAGCGAGACGATCTTCGACCCATGTGCCCGCATTGCTCGACCGAGCTGCGGAACGTGTGGTATCAGCCACTTTCGGGGATCATGGGACGACGGTTCATCTACTTCTGCGGCACCTGCCGGAAGGTGCTGGGGATCTCGCACCGCAAGGGCTTCTGGATGGGGTAGCCGACCGCTCACGGTCGGCCACCCTGTCCTGCCGGACCCCGACTCAGCCGGCTCGCGCCTCGGCAAACGACGCGTCGGCGGGAATCTCGTCCGGCGGCAGGCCGGAGACCGCCTCCATGCGGCCGCTGAAGTTGAAGAAGGACGCGAGGGCCGTGATCTCCCAGATCGCCGACTCGCTCCACCCGCTCTCCCGCAGCGACGCGATGTCATCCTCGCCCACGAAGCTCGGCGTCTCGGTCAGCTTGCTGGCGTAGCGGAGCAGGGCTCTCGTGCCCGGATCCAGGTCGTACTCGGGCCACGTGGTGGCGAATTCGTGGCCCAGGTGCTCATCTCCGGTGAGGCGACGAACCGCCGCCGAATGAAGGCCCAGTCAGGGCGCGCCGCCCACCTTTCCGTTGACGACCGTCGCCAGCATCTCGCGTTGCAGCCGGCTGAGCGGTGACGACCCGCGAAGGTGCAGGTAGCTGTACAGCGAGCCGGCCGGCCGGGCGACCCGGAGGTCCACCGCGAGTACCTGATAGACCCCCGGCACGACGCCGCCGTACTGACCCCGTACCCACCGAAAGAAGAGCTTGCGCAGACCTCCGGCCTTTTCCGGAGGGACCGTCAGGATGTTCGTCATGCGCTTCTCCTCAGGTGGCCTCGCGGCGGACGAACGACTCGAGCGATACCGTATACGCGTCTTCGTCCGGCAGATAGCGGATGCAGTACTTCGTCGGATACGAGCCGGCTACCTCCCACGCCGCCGACTGCGCGATGTCGAAGCACTGGTCGACACCCTCGGTGAACTCGGACAGGGCGATCATCGGCTCGTAGAAGGTAATGTGCCCATCATACGATCCGAATATGAACGTCTCGGTGAAATCCGCCGGCGGATCGGCCAGCTCCGGCGCCGTGGAAGGGAGCAGATGATTGCCCTCCTCCGCGGCGGCCGCTCCCACCTCGATGTAGGTCGGCGGCATGTACTTCTCCGGCACGGGCACGCGCGCCCGCTCGTACACGTCGCAGTCCATCAGGAAACCGCACGTGCCTGTCCGGAGCGCCTTCACGGCGTCCTGGCCGACGATGTAGAAGTGGAAGTCGAAGTGCGGCACGGCGTACACGGGAGGAGCGGGCGGAGGATGACCCTTCGGGTTGTAGTTGAACTGGACGTACCCGAACGGGGCGGTCGCCGCGGACGTCTGGGTCGGCAGATGCAGGTCGCGTCGCAGCATCACGAAGCATTCCGTCATCGGATCCTCCACCCCGTCTCCGTTGGCGTCGAAGCACGGGGCCGTTCCATCCGGCTCGGAGGGGATGTCCGTCAGCATCGAGGCGGTGAAACGCACACCGATGGCCGCCAGGTTCCCGGTCGCATCCGTCTCGACGTAGGTGTTCACGGTGCCGTTGCCGAGCTCCGCCGGAGTGCCTCGATACACGTGCGGCGCGGCGGCGCTCTGCGATCCGTCGTCGCTCCTGGACGCGTCCGAGTTCTCCGACGCGCACGCCGAAGCGCTCAATAGCAGCGCCAGCGGGATGAGCCAGGATCGGGGAGTGGGAAGCGGGGACAACATACGATCTCCTTTCAGACTCAAGCTGAGTCAGTGTTGCCATCATGAACACTACTGTTTATCATCACCAAGCCAACCATCGTTGATTATGACGTATCTGTCAACCAGTGATAAACAGTGATGTTCATTTCATG
>Ga0210133_1000536_pt1 | contig 13075 bp, 13 predicted proteins | sample Joice_ThreeSqC_D_2_FD_184874 | JGI IMG/M metagenome (GOLD analysis project Ga0210133, IMG submission 184874) | Wetland microbial communities from San Francisco Bay, California, USA, that impact long-term carbon sequestration - Joice_ThreeSqC_D1... | ecosystem: Environmental > Aquatic > Marine >...
CGAACCAGCGCCACGCGGGCTCCCGGTGGTTTCCTGCTCTCCGGCATCAAGCAGTTCGTCACGAACGCTGGCTTCGGCGACGTGTTCATCCTCTACGCGCGCACGGACGCCTCCGCCAAGGCCATCACCGCGTTCATCGTGGAGACCTCGAGGTCAGGGGTGTCCTTTGGACGGTTGGAGAACAAACTCGGCATGAGATCCTCTCCTACCGGGCAGCTCATCTTGGACCAGGTCTTCGTCCCGGACGACAACGTCCTCGGTGAGGTCGGGCAAGGACTCGTCCACATGATGAGGAACCTCGAGATCGAGCGCGTGGTCTTGGCTGCGCAGAGTCTTGGCATCGCCAGACGCTGCCTGGAAATCGGAGCCAGGTACGCCATCTCCGAGCGGAAACAGTTCGGTCAGCCACTCGCCGCGTTCGGGCAGATCCAGAAGCTGCTGGCCGACGGGCTTTCCTCGTACGAGGCGGCGCGAGCGCTGCTCTACTCCGTCGGCAGTCAGATCGCCTTCGCGACTCGCAACAGTGCCGGTGCGGCTTCCGCGAAATTGGTCGCTTCACAGATGGGAGAGCAGGTAAGTCGCAGCGTCCTGCAGATTCTCGGCGGGTACGGGTACTGCAAGGACTACCAGGTCGAGCGTTTCTTTCGCGATGCCGTCCTTCTGAGCATTGGGGGAGGGACCAACGAAGCCCTGCAAAAGAACCTGGTCAGGGACATGATGGGTGCCACGGAGAAGGATTGAATCCCAGGTAAAGGGGATCATTTGCCGCACACGCATGTTAAGTTTCAAGTTTCGGACCACGTCGCGGAGCTGACCATTGCTCGTCCGACCCACCTGAACGCACTCGACCACGATGCGCTGTCAGCGATCGATGATTCGTTTTCCGCGCTGGAGTCTCGTGGCGATATTCGGGCCGTCGTCATGACCGGGGAAGGTCGCGCCTTCGTATCGGGTGGCGACATCGCGTACATGTCCAGGCTTGACGACGTTGGCGCACGCGAGTTCATCCGCCTGGGTCAGAAGGTTCTCAATCACCTCGAGAAATCACCCCTGCCGGTCATCGCTGCCATCAACGGTTTTGCTTTCGGAGGCGGCTTCGAGCTCGCGCTGGCGTGCGATCTTCGGATGGCGGCGCAGGACGCGGTCCTCGGGCTTCCCGAGGTCAGCCTCGGGATCGTACCCGCCTTTGGTGGAACCCAGCGACTGGTCGAGCTGTGTGGGTATGGAATCGCCAAAGAATTGATCCTCACCGGACGCCACGTTGATGCGAAAGAAGCCTTGTCTCTCGGGCTGGTCAACTCCGTGCACGCCAAGGACCAACTCTTGCCAGCCGCCCGTGCGAAGGCTGCCTTGATCTCCTCCCGTGCGCCCATGGCGGTATCGCTCGCCAAAGGGCTGGTCACGAAAAGCACGGAGACTGGACAGAGTCGCGAGCTCGACGCGTTTTCGCTGTGCATGGCACACGAGGATTCCCGCGAAGGTCTTCAAGCCTTTGTCGCAGGGCGCGCGCCGGTCTGGGGAAAACCGACGGGGTAGAAAGGGCCGTTCATGATCAGTAGCACTGCAGTCGTGCGCACGAAGCAAGTGGGCAGCGGGGTAGACATCCGGGACTTCGTGGTTATCGCCGACGGCGCAGTCATCGGGCCCGGTTGCGTGATCCATCCCCACGTGGTCATCGAGGCCGGCGTTCAGCTCGGTGCCGAGGTCGAGGTCTTTCCCGGAGCCGTGCTGGGAAAGGAACCGAAAGGGGCGGGCGTTCTGTCGAGGACTCCGACGTTCGATCGACACGTCACCATAGGGCCCGGTTCATCCATCGGTCCCCATGTCATCGTCTTCCAGGATGTGGACATCGGTTCCGGCTGTTTGATCGGCGACGGCGCATCCATTCGCGAAAAATGTCGAATCGGAAGCGATTGCCTCATCAGCAGGTACGTCACGCTGAACTACAACGTTCAGGTGGGATGCCGGACCAAAGTCATGGACCTCACGCATCTCACCGGGAACATGATCGTCGGGGATGACGTCTTCATTAGCATTCACGTATCGACCACCAACGATAACGCGTTGGGAGCCTCCGGCTACGATCCAAGCCGGATCATCGGACCGACTATCCACGATCGCGCGATGATTGGAGCCGGCGCAAGCCTGCTGCCCAAAGTGTCGATAGGGCGCAGTGCCGTGGTCGCGTCCGGGGCCGTGGTGACGGCAGACGTACCGGATGGAGTCTTGGTAGCCGGCATTCCGGCCCGGATGGTGCGGACGGTGAGTAGGTAGTCGGTTCACCCGGCGCCAAGGGAATTATCGTCCAGCCCTGCTAACCCCCGCAGCCGCCGGAGGCCTTTTTCGCGCCGGTGGCGCCCAGTTTCACCTTGGCAACGAACTTCGGTAGGGTGAGGTGATCGATGTCGGGAAAGCTGGCGGGGTGGCGACCGCCCATGGCACCCGCCAGCAAGGATCCGCTCCACGCGTCGGGCGCGAAGAGTGTCAGCCAGGCCGGGATGCCTCCGGAGAGGATGTAGAGCTGCTTGGTGCCCATGCCCGCGAGCGTGCGGTAGGCGCGAAGCGCGACGTCGTCGCTATCCGCGACCAGCATCTTCACCGTCTTGTCGGGCAGCGATCGGATGTCGGCCAGACTGGTGGGGCGCTTGGCATCCACCAGATGAAAGCGATTGAAGGCAGGCTCGTCGCGCAGATCGAAGATGGCCAGGGCGAGCTGGCGGTTGCGCATGACGGTGGCCAGCTCGGCGGGCGAAACCTGAACATCACCGCGCGCGATGGCACGTGCGGCCTGGTTCTCCAGGGCCCGGCTGCGACGCGGGGCGATCGGTCCCCACACGAGCACCAGCCCGAACGCGAGCGCCACGGCGATCCCCGCGCCCGCCAACTTGCCTTTCATGACCTCGCCTCGCCGACATTGCGTCGCTTGATCCAGCGTTCGACCGCCTCGCCCCCGGCGAACATGCCGAGCGCCATGAGCACGGCCAGCGCGACCGTCACGGGTGGCGAGACGTGCAACCAGTCGAACAACGTCAGCGTGCCCAAGGCTCCCGAGTGGTGCCAGAAGTTGTCGAACGGCGCGATGGTGAAGCCGAAGATGCCGATGCCGCCGAGCACGCCGAGCACGAAGAAGAGACCGTCGAGCTTGAGCGTGGCCATCGACACCAGCGCGGTGCCCGGGCAGTAGCCGCCGACCAGGAAGCCCACGCCGAAGAGCAGACCGCCCGCGATGCCCGAGCCGAGGTAGGTCGGATTCACCCACAGGCGCTCGAAGTCCATCCATCCGAAACCCACGGTCCAGTAGATGAGCAGCATGGCCGTGATGATGCCGGTGAACATCACCTTCAAGACCGCCATGTCGCCCAGGTAGAATTGCGCGCTGAGCTTCTTGGCGCTGCCGAAGCCGGCCCGTTCCAGCACGAAGCCGAACAGGATGCCGATCAAGAGGTGGACAATGGGCTCGCCCCATGCGCCCCAGGTCGTGGGATCGAAGGGTGCCATGGTCACCTCCACAACTTTCTGAAGGGATAGGCCACCAGGTACCCGCCCCCGAATACCGCAAACATGAAGGCCCAGCTCCCCGCCGAGAGCACCGCTCCTCCGGACAGCGCCTGGCCCGAGGTGCACCCGCGCGAGAATTGCGTGGACCAGCCGACCAGCAATCCACCGAGCAGGGCGAAGATCAGGCGCTTGCGCACGGTGAGGCGAGGACCGCGGTGCGTGCCCAGACCGAATCGTCCCGCGAGCAGCCCCGAGAGCGCGCCGCCTATCACCACGCCGAGGATCTCCCACACCAGCCAGTGCGAGAGCACGGACTTGTCGCCGCCGCCCAAGCCCGCGAAGAAGGAGGTGGAGTTCACCGTCGCCGGCGCCACGGTCTTCATCGCGGCGGTCACCCCGCGGGCGAGCCCGCCGGAAGCGCCCAGACCGTGACCTGTCAGCAGGAACGACAGGTAGAGCACCCCACCCAGCAGCACCCCGCACAGATAGGGATTCCAGAACCGATCTTCATTTTGATTCATGGCCAACCTCGACCTCTTGTTCGGGGAGCTCTTCCCACCCCAGCACCATGGCGCGCAGATGGGCCAGCGGCGTGCGACCGGTGGTCGTCAGGTAGATGTGCATGACCACGAAGGCGGCGAAGATCCACGCGCACAGCACGTGAATCGTCGAGACTGCGTGCAGCCCGCCCAGCCGGTTCACCAGCCCCGCCCACGCCTGCGCCTTCCACATGAGGATGCCCGTCGCCACCTGCAGGGGCAGCACCAGGTTCAACACCACCAGGTAGGTCACCTGTTGCAGCACGTTCAGCTTGCGGCCGGGCTCGTGCACGAAGGGATGAGGCGCGCCCGAGAAGATGCCACGCGTGTAGTAGGCGACCTGGGCGATGGCGAGCGAGAAGAAGTCACGCGGCTGCGGGAAGAACTGGCGGATAGCTCCGGTCGCCAGGTGGTAGAAGAGGGAGAGAAAGGCGTTCGCGATGGTGAAGAGAGCGAGCGCCTCGTGCAACCAGGTTGCCCGGGCGAAGCCGAGCAGCCGCAAGCTGGCCGGGGCGTGGATTTCCAGGCCGGTGACCAGCAGGGCCAAGATGGTCGATGCCTGCAGCCAGTGCCAGACGCGCTCGAAGGCGGAATACATCTCCACCCGTTTCATGCCTGCTCCTTCTTGCGCCGCTTCGCCGAGCGAATGCGCATCAGCGCGTGGCCTCCCGCCCCGGCGACCGCGCCCGCGAAAAGCAAGATTCCTAGAACGTCGAGCCAGCTACTGCGCGTGTGTCCGAAGATGTGCAGCCCGGCATGCCTTGGTTCGAACACCAACCGGCCCTTCTCGTCGCGCACCAGTGCGCCTGCCGCCTTGGCCCCATCCACAAAGCTCGCCGCGGCTCCGAAGGGCACCACGCTGGCGAGCACGAAGGGCGCGTCGATGCGCGAATCCGTCGCGTGGCAGGCCGAGCACGCGCGGGTCGCGAAGCGTCCCGGGCTCACGCCGTGGTGCATCTGGTAGGGCTGGATCTCCCCGGCGATCTCGGGCGCGCTGGCGCCCGCCGCAACCAGAAGGCCCCGGGCAAGGTTCACCTTCACGTCGGTGTCGAGGATCAACTCATCGTCCTGCAGCTTGCCGTCGCCGTCGCGATCGAGGGCGGCCACCAGCTCGGGACGATACGATTCGCCGACGAAGAAGGCGCGCTCGACGAGAGCCCTCGGCGCCGGCCACGTTTCCGCCCCGGACCGTTCCATCCAGCGCCAGGTCGTGACGAGGTTGTTCGGGCCAAGCTTCCGCGTCCCGTCGCTCTGCTGCCAAGACAGCAGCACCGGCTGGAAGCCCGTCACGAAGCCATTTGCCGAACCGGCCTCGCCCAGGCCCCGGTACGCGACCCGTGCCTCGTGCGAGGCGGCGGGCATGGTCCAGTCGATCTCCCGCAGCGCCGGGGCGTACGCCTTGGGCACGTGGCAGCTCTCGCACGACAAGGCTGCAAAGTGCCGCTCGGTCCGCGGCAACCACTGGTGAACCTTGGCGGCGTCGTGGCAACTCTCGCACCGCCGGATGGTGCCGGCCTGGCGGTTTTCCCCGGTTCCGCTCGGGCCCCGGGCCAGCCGGTGATCGGGCCGCCGCAGGTACTCGGTGATGGCCGCGCGGCGGGCGTCGAACTGCAGGTGCTCGGGACCGCGGCTGGCGAAAGAATAGGCCGGGTGGTTGGGTGAGAAGTGACAGCTCGGGCAGGAAACCATGCGCTCGGCGTGTACGTCGAAGGGGCGGGTGAGCTCATCCTTGCCTGCCACGTTCACGGCCGAGTCACTGATGCGCTGGCCGGAAAACACGCTGCCCTCGCGATCGGTCATGTGCTGGTACGGCTCGCGCGCCAGCGCCATCGGCTCCGGATCGTCGTAAACCTTGCCGTGGCAGAAACCGCAGGCGCGACTGGCCGGCCGGGTGATTCCCAGAGTTGCCGCGGCCACGCTGCCGTCCGACGAAAAGCGGTCCCTGCGCCACTGCCAGCTTCCGGCCTCGTCCGCGACCAACCCGGTCGCCGAGAGCGTGGCGGTATCCGCCACGTCCGGCCTTCCCCGAGCCATCTCTCGAATTCGCGCCTGGTTGTCGGCGGAGTGCACGTGGCACAGGAAGCAATTGCCGCCGACGGACAGTGCCGGATCGCGAACATGCGTCGTCGATGCCAGGTCACCATGAAGATCATGCGCCCTGATCCAGCGTACGTCGTGACAACCATCGCAGGTTTTCGCCGCGCTGGCCGGCTTGCCGGAGGCGAGCACAGGCGCGCCCGTGCCATCACGCAAGATAATCGACGGATGCATGGAGGGCTGCCTCGCGCTGCGCGGGCGGGGAGCCAACAGCTCCGCCGACGGAGGCGGCAGCTCGCTTGACGCCTCCTCGGCCGCCACGGCCACGAGCGGAAGCGCGATGGCGACCAGAGCGGGGGCCAGGCACGCGCGCTTCACGGGTTCACCATCCCCAGACGGGCGCGTCCGCCCCGAAACGCGGGATCGCCCTCGTAGCCGAGCGCGACGAAGTCCATGCGCCCGTGCTCGCCATGGCAGTCCCCGCACTGCAAGGCGTGCTCGCCAGGCTGAACCATGTGCGCGAGCGGCCAGTACATCTCCGTGTCCACGAACCCGTACTGCCCGCTGTAGGGCAGGCCCGAGTCCTGCGCTCCCAGGCGCAAGGCCTTGTCCCAGTCGAAGTCCGTCCAGAAGCCGCCCGGGCCGTAGGTCTTCGCGACGAGCAGGTACTGGTGCTTCTGGTCGTAGGGCTGCTTGCCTCGGTGGATCTTGAACGGCCAGATGCGCGACTTGGGATCGCCGATGCTTCCGCGCGGCTTGCTCACCGCGACCACGCCAGAAGGATCGATGCGGTCGCCCTTCAAATAGCGTACGCCGGTGCCGTCGTACCAGGCGTACTCGGGAGGCACCTTGGCGCCGTACACGAAGCTGCCCTTCTCCTTCATGTAGCGGTGGGGCTCCTTGACCGCCGTGTCCTGGCCAGCCGTCGACCAGTCCCAGATCAACTTGGTGGCGGCGTCCACCGCCATCACCGGGATGTGGCAGGTGGGGCACGCCAGGGCGGCAGTATGTTGGTTCAGTCGCTGGTTGCGGTGGGGGGCCTGCAGGTGGCAGTCCGTGCACGCAACGCGCGAGCGGCCACTCACGTCGACCGAGAGCGACTGGCCCGGGATCTTGTGCTCGCTACCGCGGTGGCAATCCGTGCACACCATGTCGTGGCGGCCCATGTGCACGTCGACGTGCTCGCGCGGGAAGTACAGGGTTCCGTCCATGTCACCGTGTTTGACCGCGTCGCCGCCGCCGCCCGCGAAGTGGCACGTGCCGCAGTTCTCGCGCGTGGGCATGGCCACGCTGCCCGCCGCCGCGGCCAGGTTACTGCCCTCCACCGGGACCCCACCGAGGTCCTTGCGGTAGGCGCCGGTTTGCTCGTGGCAGACGAGGCAGTCCACGTTCTCGACCTTGCTGAAGTCGAAATGGGCGTCCTTCCAGCCGTAGCCGGCGTGGCAGCTGGTACAGCGGGGCCAGTTCGATTCGATGGTCAGGCAGAAGTTGTTGAGCAGGTTGCGCTTGCCGATGCGCTGGGGTGTTTCGTGGCCGGGCCCGCCCTTGCCGGGCACCATGCCCATGGAACCCAACCAGGTGAAGTGTTCCGAATGCAGCATCTGCTGGCCAGCCGCCGCGTGGCAGCTCAGGCAGGCGCGGGTCACCGATGGGCCGTCGGGGAACGGTCCTTTCATCATGCCGCTGTGGTCCGTGTGGCTCTTCCTGGCGGGCAGCACGACCTTGGCCCGCTGCTCCTGCTTGGAACGCGCGAGTCCAGGCGACAGGAAGCTGGTCAGGGCGATGGCCGCGAAGGCCACCATGGCCGAAAGCCCCAGCGCCTGGGCGGCTGCGAGAACCCTCGGCCTTCGGCGCGAAACCGGTTGGGTCGTCACGTCACGCGGCCTTTCCGGCATTTCAGAGCGACTGTTCCCATCTGGCGCACCTTGGAGCCAGATCTGAGCGAAAGGGTTCGCCGGCAGTCGACCTCCCGGGCATCTCGACGGTGCCGCGCCCAGCCAGCCTTGACGTGCGGCCGGACTACCCGAGCTTGGCGAGAACGGCTTCGAGTCTGGCGCGCACCTTGGCCGCAAGCCCGGCGATGCCCGGGGAGGGGTGATTGGCCATGGTCTTCACCGGATCGATGGTCGCGACCACGGCCCGCCCATCGTCGCCCTCGTACACCGCCACGTTGCAGGGAAGCATGACCCCGATGTCGAGGTCGGTGGTCACCGCCTCGTGCGCGAACTGTGGGTTGCATGCCCCCAAGATCTTGTAGCGCCGGATGTCCACGCCGATCTTCTTCTTCAAGGTGTCGCGCATGTCGATCTCGGTAATGATGCCGAAGCCCTCGCTCTTGAGGATTTCAGGCAAGGCCGCCAGGGCCTGGTCGTAACTTAGCTGGGTTTCTTTTCGCATGCCGAGGGATGCCATGATTGTCCTTTTGTCATGAGAGCCAATCACGAGCTAGAAGGGTTCATGGAATCTCATACGCACGGCACGCACGGAAATCCAGCAGATCTCGCCGCGTACATCGAACGCCTCGAATCGCCCGATCGAGAGCAGTGGCAGAAGCCCGACCAGGTCGTCGCCGCGCTCGGTCTGCGACCGGGCCAGGTGGTGGCGGATCTCGGGTCGGGCCCCGGCTACTTCTCCTTCCGCCTCGCGACCAAGGTTGGCAAGAAGGGGCGCGTCTTTGCGGTCGACGTCGAACCGGTGATCCTGGCGACGTTGCGCGATCGCATCGCGACGCGAAGGCTCGCGCAAATCACCCCGGTGCTGGGCCTACCAGACCATCCGCTGCTTCCTGCCGCGAGCTGCGACCGCGCACTGTCGGTCAACGCCTATCACCACCTTGCCGACGGACCGGCCAGCCTGCGAAGCATGGCGCGGCTGCTTCGGCGCGGCGGCCGGCTGGCCATCATCGACTTTCACAAGCGGGAGACCCCCGTGGGACCCCCGGTCAGCGAACGCGTGTCGCGTGAAGCCCTGCTTGGGCACATCCGGCGCGCCGGCCTGGCCGTGTCCGACGAGCACACCTTCCTGCCGCACCAGTATTTCTTCGTGCTCCGCCGCCGAGTTGGCTAGCAAGCGCGGCGGCGTCCAAGTCTCATCGAGACGCCTAGGGCACGTACGGCGGGAAGGCCGGCGCCCCCGGGCAACCGAAGAGAATCTGCACGGTGGTGTCCTCACCCGCGGTGATGTGGTCGCAATATGAGCCGTGAAGCTCGATGTCTTGGTTGGTGGCACCGTACTCCCAACCCTCGTTGGCATCGCGGTTTATCAATTGCTTGTTGACATACACCGCCACGTTGTCGGGATCGACCGGCGCATCGTTGGAATGGAAGGTGCAAGACCCGACGACCTTGCCGATCGCCGATAGGGCATCGGCAAGTTGCTCGGGAGACGAGACCGAATAGAAATCCGTGGTTCCTCCGGCTTGGGCAATCTGGGTCAGGTTGTCCAGATTGGGCCCGATACCCACCACGTAGACCGGGAAGCCGGCAGCGTAGGCGTCCGCCGCGGCTTGCACGGAGCCGGCAAGGTCGTCGCTCATGATGCTGGGGGCGGGGTTGGCGCCCGTGCCCGGGCCGCAATTGGGCTCTCCATCCGTGGCCACCAAGATGAACTTCTGATTCACGTCGTTGAGCGTCCGCAAATAAGCGGAAGCGGCGTTGATTGCCGCTGCGGTAGGCGTGCTGAGGCTGAAATTGGCGCCGGTCACCTGGGTCGTGACCGCGGATGCGGAGTCCGCCGCGACCGGGACTTCCATCGTCGCGTTCTCGACGCAGTTCGCGGTGGTGTTGGGGGAGGGGAAGAACTTGAGGCCCCAGTTGACGTATTGGGTGGTCGACAGCGTCGTGGTCAACGCGGGCTTGACGGCGTCCCAGCGGGTAGTGCAATTCGTCGTGTTGGTGCACAGGGCACCGGGAACCGAGGTGGCATTGGTACAGTAGCAATCCTCGGCGATGCTGTAGTCCATCGACGCCGAACGATCGAGCACCAGCAGCACATCCGCGGGCTGGCGAGTGGTTTCGCTGGTAGTAATACCGCAGTTGGCATCCACCGAGGGAGCGGGGGGAAGATCCGGTGCGTGAGGCGCGTCGGCCTCACCGTACCAAATCGGAATCACGTCCAGGTTGATGCTGACGCTTGCGGCATCCGGGCCGACAGCGCCACCGACCGCAGCGTCGTCTTGGGAAGACTGGGTGCCCCCCCCGGTACCGCCATTGCCACCCTGACCGCTGGCGCCACCATTGCCCGCGGGCGCAATAACTGCTGGCGGTTGGTTGCACTGTGCAAGCGACAATCCCGCAATCGCAATAGCGAGCGCGTGCACCACTCCAAACGATACCTTCCTCTTCATTGCGACTCCTGTGATGCGAGGGTGACTTGTCGGTTACATCCCACGGAGGTACTGGTCGGTCAATCGAGCAAATGTCCAGCGAATGGTAAAAAGGTGCTCGGTCTCGCTGATTCGTCCCGAGAATGAGGATGGGTGGCTCGAGGTCTGCACACCTGCGAAGCCCCGCCCGGACTCGGTGTCGAACGAACCTCGAATCGGGCGCATGCAGCGAAAGCACTTGCCGCGTCTCGGCGCGCGACGGTAGAAGTTGTGGCTTCCGACCGGGATGGCGTGACAATATGATCGGCTGAAAAGCAGGTAAGAATCTCTGCGGCGGCGTGCCTGGTTCCCGCGCATGTTGCGCTAGGCCGGGTTCCCCCCTTCACGAGGAGTGCTTGTCCGATGCAATCACCTATTCGAACGTTGGCCCTTCTGGTTCCCGGTCTTGCCATGCTCGCCGCCTGCGGTGGGGGCTCCGCCGCCAACCCGTGGATAGGCAAGACCTACCTGCTCGACACACCTGCCGTTTCGCCGGCGCACTGGGTACAGCCCAAGGGAATGGGTGACTACCTCGGCACCTTGGTGCCGCAATTCCTCATCGGCGTGGAGAGTGGCTCCGGCGATGATCTCGACATCACTCTGGCGACAGCCCTCGGGGGTGCCCAGGACCTTTGCAACCCCACGGTCCAAACCACGGCGAGTGGGGCGAGCAGACCGGACATCCAGATCGCCGTGTCTGCTTTCCCGATGACGATCACAAACACGGACCCAGACCACCCGGGGAGCGCGCCAACCACGGTGCGGGATTTGTCGCTCGTGAACGTGCTTCCAGGCGACGCTCCGGCAAAAGACGGCACACTGACCGCGACCGTCGACCTTGCGGACCTTTATTCCATCGTCTGGATCATTCCAAATCCGACGAAGGACTCCGTGTGCCAAACTCTCCAGTCGGATCTTGGGGTCACTTGCGAGGTGTGCGCCTCCAACCAGCAGCCCTACTGCTTGACCCCGCAAGCCGTGCAGATCGGCGCGACCGAAGTCCAAACTCAAATCCAGAAGCAGTCGGCGAGCGACATTCCCTCGACCTGCCCGTAAGAGGCGGGCTGCGGAGCTGCGCCCGAGGCGACGCGCCGATGGCGTCTCGTCCGTCGCTGCGTCCGGCCCACTTCGTCTGTTTCTACCAACCTCGCTCATCGCGACATCGGCCGCTTTAGCCGCGCCCTTGCAGCATCCCGTGCCAGTACATGTTCGGCAGCCCGTAGGCCTTGAGCGCGTACATGCTGTAGCGCTCCTTCGCCTGATCGAACGGAAACGTTTCCATGATGACACCGTCATAGCCGAACTCGGCCAGGATCACTTTGCCGTAGCCCGTCACCAACGGGCACGAAGCGTAGCCGCCGTAGTGACCGGTGAGCGGTTTCTCGGAGCGGAACGCCATCACGTTCTCGACGAGCACCGGCGCCTGCTTTCGGACTGCTGCCCCGGTCTTCGAGCAGGGAAGGCTGCTGCAATCGCCGAGCGAGAACACGTTCGGGAACTTCGTGTGTTGGAGCGTGTGCTTGTCGACAGCGACCCAGCCCCCTTCGCCCGCAAGAGCGCTCTTCTTGATGAAGTCGGGTGCGCTCTGTGGTGGCGTGACATGCATCATGTCGTACTTGAGCACCATCTCTGCGCCGCCTTTCACGTCGGCAAACACCGCCTCACGGCTTTGCGGACGGACTTCGACGAGACTGCGGCCGTACTCGGTTCGAATCTTCCGCTCGGCGACGATCTTGTTGAGCGCCTCGGCGTACTTCGGAACGCCGAAGATCCCCGCAGTGGCCGACGCGTAGATCACGTTGGCCTGCTCGCGAATCCCGCGTCGACGAAAAGTCTCCTCCGCCAGGTACATGATCTTCTGTGGCGCGCCCGCGCACTTGATCGGCGTGGCCGGATAGGTGAAGACCGCATTGCCTCCCTGGAACGCCTGAATCGTTTCCCAGGTGTACGGCACTTTGTCATAGCCGTAGTTGCTGCAGACGCCGCCTTTCCCGATCGCGTCGGGCAGCCCCTTCACCGCATCCCAATCGAGCTGAATTCCGGCTGCTACGACGAGCTGGTTGTACCGGAGCGTCTCACCGCCCTCCGTCGTCACTTCGTTTTGCTCGGGGCTGAACGAAACGATGCGATCCCGAATCCACGTCGCCCCGCGCGGCATCACGTCGGCCATCGGCCGCCGCGACACCTCGCGCGGAAACACTCCGCCTCCGACCAACGTCCAGATCGGCTGATAGTCGTGCGTCGTCGACGGTTCGACGATGGTGACCTTCGGTGCCGCTTTCTCCTGAAGGAGTCGGGCCGCGACCGTGATTCCGGCGGTCCCGCCGCCGAGGATGAGCACATCGTGCTGTTCACTCATGGGTTTCCTTCTGGCTTTGTTTTCCGTTTCCCTTTGGCAAGAGCCTGGGCGCAGAGCCGAGATTCTCACCGAGGTTCTCTGCCACCGTGATCAGAAATCCGAGCGCGCGCTGCACGGAGGGTTGTCTCGCGGCTCGCAGAGCGCCAAACATTCCCACGCGCTTTGCAGGCTGTTCGCTCGCATCGGCGACCGCACGGGCGGCGAGCCCAAGCGTGGACAAGGTCGCTGGGTCGAGCATCCCCGAATCGAGCAATGCCTGGACCTCGCGCGCCGTGGCGA
>Ga0210133_1000537_pt1 | contig 13030 bp, 10 predicted proteins | sample Joice_ThreeSqC_D_2_FD_184874 | JGI IMG/M metagenome (GOLD analysis project Ga0210133, IMG submission 184874) | Wetland microbial communities from San Francisco Bay, California, USA, that impact long-term carbon sequestration - Joice_ThreeSqC_D1... | ecosystem: Environmental > Aquatic > Marine >...
TGTTGAGCCCGAAGGAAAAGAAGGCGGCCAAAAGAGATAAGAAAAATGATAGGAACAGCAGTGGAAACCTTAGTCAGAAATTCAATTAGCTAAATTCTTGTTTGTCTTTTCATAGAAAAAGCCAGGATTCATTTTTCACGCAGGCTACATTCTATCCTACAAATTTATAAAGTCCTGCAACTAACAGGTAATTAAAAAAACCGCCCCTTAGAAAGGTACGCTGGCGATTGTTACAGACAAATAATTTTATTTCATTAATAACATTTTTTTTGTTTCTATAAATTCCCCGGCTATAAGCTGGTATACATAAATGCCACTTGTAAGATTAACTTTATTGCCGGAGTGGCTGTTAAATTCGACTTCATATTCTCCCGCAGGTTTTTCTTCATTTACAAGTGTTGCAATTTCATTTCCTAAAATATCGTATACTTTAAGAGTAACAAATTGACTGCTGCTTACTTTATACTTAATACTGGTAACCGGGTTAAACGGGTTCGGATAATTTTGTGCAAGGGAATATGACGCTGGTTTAATTGTAAAGCTTTCATTAAGATTTATATACTTATAATACCCGTTATAATCTATTTGCTTTAAACGATAAGAGTAAGTTCCCGAATGCAGATCATTATCTGAATAAGTATAAGAATGTGAATTAGTGCTCGTTCCGTTACCCTGAACAAACCCTATCTTATTCCAAGTCTTTCCATCCTTAGCTCTTTCAATATCAAATCCAAGGTTATTAATTTCTGTTGCTGTCAGCCAGTTTAACAATACCTTATTTTTATCAAGAGATCCTGTAAAAGAAATTAATTCAACAGGAACGGCTTCAAAACCAAGTGTTCCATCAGGATTAATATTCTGTGCATAAATCCCGGCATTACCGCTACGTCTATCTTCCCACGCAATTATTGCAACATGGTCAGTAGAGATTGTTGTAACAGAATGAAGTTTTTCCTGTGTTGGATCAGACATATCAACAATGTTAGGATTCCATGAAAAATTTCCGTTTGAGTTAACCATAAAAACATTTATTCCCTGATTAAGTCCCGAAGCGTTACCCTGAAGATAAATAACATATACAGAAGTATCAGTTGGTAATGCATAAGGACCAAACATACTGTTTGTGGTCATTGATGTAAAAGATATTCCATTACTTGCCCATTGCCTTGTTCCTGCTGCATCAAATTTCTGCCCGTAAACAGCAAACTGACTCTGTGTTGAATTTTCTTCAAGCCAGAAACAAAACAATTCGTTTGTATTTGATTTGTAAGATATGGTTGGGTTTAAATGATGCATTGTACTTAATGTAGAAACTTCTGCACCATTCGTCGGAAATGTAACTGTACCGCCTGACGTTATATGCTGAGCAAATGCACTGAAGAAATTATTATTATCCCTGTCATCATACCAGCCAATAAAAGCACCGTTATTTTTATCACTGATTACTACCGGATGTTCATAGAAAGGAATGCCCGTATTTTGTATGGACACTCCGCCTGCACCCCAAACCGGGTTTCCATTGGTATCAAATTTTTGAGAATATATTTTATAAGGAGCTGTAAAAGTACCAGTATAACCGGAATGCTCAACAATTACACTGCCATTATCGGATGCAACAATTGATGGATACGTATAATTTTCAGATGTACCACTTGAGTAAACGATGGGATTTGTCCCCCACATTTTTTGTCCTGCTAAAGAAATTTTTTGCAAAGCAATAACCTGTGGCGAACTTGTAACGATCCATGCAAACACATAGTTACCATCTGATGTTTGCGTTGCTACAGGGTTCGGTTGGAAATCTCCCGCACCTGATAACCTTACTCCGTTAGCTCCCCACAAAAAATTTCCCGACGTGTCAATTAGATATGCAAATGCATGAAGACTGTCATTATCTCTAATATCTGTAAAAGTCACAATAGCATTATTGTGATTGTCTGAGGCAATAGCCCAATCTACGAGAGATGAATTTTGAGGATTATTGCTTATAAGAAGTCCGTTTGTTGCCCAAAGTTTATTTCCCATAACATCGAGCCGTTGTAAATAAACAGCATAGCTTCCGTTCCTGTTATCGAACCAGGATATATAACATCCTCCATCGGAAATCGAGGCAATTTTAGGTAAAGCCTGTTCACCGTTAACATCGCAAACCTGCAGATTAACTGCCGGGTCCGTTGACCATTGTGCGGTGGAAATTCCCACGAAAGAAATGAGTAGGGTAAAAACAATAACAAAGGTTTTCATCTTATTATTCCTTAATAAAAATTTTAAGTTATATAAAAAATTTAGCTTAACATACAGGATAACTTACAAATTAGATAGGGACAAACAATGGTGAATCGAATATTTTTTGCATTTTAATAACAATGAAAAAAATAATAAACTATGAAAAACAAGAGTAGCTGTTAGTGGAATCTATTTCTTTTTCTGAACCGCCCGCCAGCCGGTTGGGGGAATCATTGTAGGTCTTCGTATCTTGCTTATAAATCCTGCCTGCTCTGCAATGTAGAATGCATCGGGCTCTATCTCTTTTACTAATTTTATTAAACCAGGAAGCGCTTTTCTTTCGCAGGCAACATAAACTTCTGTAACTCTTCCCTCTTTGCCTTCACCTTCGAAAGTTGTCACGGCAAATCCTTTTTCTCTTATCGCTTCAGAAATTCTTTTTGCATTTTGCATTGTAATTATTCTGAAATTAGCATAACCCATTGCAAGTCTTTTTTCAACAAGAATTCCGACAACGTTTCCTGTTGCAAAACCAAGAGCATAGAAAAATCCCAGCAACGGTGATTCGATAACTTTCGGCAGAACTGCACTTAATACCAGCAGCCATACACTTATTTCAATAAACGCAAGGAAGAATGCAACTTTAGTTCTTCCCTGTATTATGCTTATCGTTCGCAGTGTTCCAACAGATACATCAACAATACGTGCGAGAAAAACGAAAATGCCTAAAAGCCAGATGTTCATAAATTATTTTTTCTTCCCGGTTTTAAATTTAGTAATTAAATAAATTTCTTTGATGCATTATAAACCATATCAACCGTCAATTCTTTTATGCATTTAAATTTTACATCTGTCCTGATGCAGGTCAATGGTCTTGGTGAATAAAAAAAGCATGGGGAACATTCAAGGTTAAGCGTAACAATTTCATGAGTAGTTTTCCAGGGATGAATGTAAGCCGGGTTGGTCGGGCCGATGATCGCAATTACATTTAAGCTAAGTGCCGAAGCGATGTGCATCTGGCTGGAATCGTTAGTTACAAATAAATTGCATCTCTTCATTATTGCAGCGCCCCGGTTTATAGAATCTGCATTTACAATAAAAACATTTTCGGAATTAATTTTATTAAAAATATTCTCTTTCAAATCCTGCTCATCAGGACCGCCGAACAATAAAATCTTTGCTTTATAGTTTTGTATATATCTTACTGCGAGCTTTACAAACTTTTCTGGTTCCCATCTTCTTTTAATATGATTTTTTAATGTTGCACAGCCGGGATGAAACCCGATCACAATATGCTTTTCTTCAATAGAATGTTTTATAAAAAAATCAGTTGCTGAAGATTTGTCTTCACTGTTTAAAAATAATTCGAGCGGCGGTTCTTCACTAAAACATTTTTTAATAAGCGCTTCACAAAGTTTTATGTTCGTCTGAACGTTATGAACCGAATCATTTTCCTCGACCGTTACATTATTCAGAAAACCAAGGTTTGAAATATTTCTCCGTTTATATTTTACCCCTGCTCTTTTCCCCGCACCGATCAGAAACCCGATAATATTATATTCTTTCCTGTTCGAAGGATAAACATTAATCGTTGCATCATATTTTTTCTTTAATGAAAATATGAACCCAAGAGATTTGTAAAAACCTTCCTTAATAAAATCGAAACGGATGATCTTATTTATGTTGGGATTGTTTCTGTATATTTCCTCAGCGCCATTAAACATTACAAGCACATCTATCTCTGAGCCGGGAAGGCTGGTTTTCAATAATTTTAATGCGGGCGTAAACATCAGGGCATCGCCGATTCCCGATAACGCTATTATAAGTATTTTCATTTATCAAAATTAATAAAAAAATAAGCGGCAAAAGAGCCGCTTATTATTAACAAAGAATCTTATTTTCTTATTTGGATGAAGTATCTTTATTTGCTGAAGAATCATTAGGCATTGTTAGCTGCCTGTACTTCTGAATATTTGCCTTCACATTAGGATCATTCGGGAACATAGTTTCTAATCTTTCCCAGATACCGAGCAGCTTATCATTGTCATTAAGATTTTCATAAGTTTCAATCAATATCCTGTAAGGATTATAATAAGAATTAACATCCGAAGGATTGTTTTCAAGATCGGTAAGCGCCATTTGTTCAACATCTTTGGAAAGCTCCCTGTGCTTTTCTTTGTCACCTGAAATCAGGTAAAGATTGGCAATCTCAAAAAGCAGCCCAGTATCAATGCCAATAACTTTGTAAGGAAGTTTCTCATTCATATTATTTAATACAGAAACAACTTTCTTATTATCACCATTATTCCTGTAATAGACAGCCAGTCTCATAAAAGCATTCCTGTAATTCTGCACCATCCTTTTATGGTTTTCATCAAGGAATATATCAGGGTTATTCAATCCCCTGAACTTGAACCCGGGCTGGTATTCCTTACTGTATCCGTCGGTGCCTTTTAACTGTTCTTTTAGGACCTCTTCATCAACAAATTCTTTCCCCGGTGTTCTTTTTTCCGGAACCAGACCAAAGGACATACCCTCCATTTTCAGATAATCCTGTAATCCTATTTTGCTGTCATCCGAACATGTAACTGCAAAAAAGATAGGGCGTTCCCAGTTGTTTGCTTCAATAATTTCTCTAACCATAATATCCTGAACACGTATTGCTTTAACATTACCGAATGTTAACGTGTTCGGCATTTTCCAAGTTATCTTTCCTTTTTCCAAAGCTGTCGTGTCATCAATCGAATATTCCTGGACTAAATCAGCCAACTGCTTTTGGTTTCCAATCTTCGGAGTTGAAATTGTTATATCTTTCGGATCCCACTGTACGGGACGAAGCTGATCAATCTGCGAATCTGTAAATCTCATCTTTACTGTACCAACGTTGTAAGGGTCATTATCTTTAAGCTGTTTGATATACCAGTTAGTATTAAGCAGGCTCAGGTTAACTAATTTTACATCTCTTCTGACTCCTTCAACATCCTGCAGGTACCATAATGGAAATGTATCGTTATCTCCGTTTGTAAAAAGTATTGCACCTTCCGGGGCGCTTTGCAGAATGTTGTATGAATAATCCCATGGCACCCAGTTTTGTGAGCGGTCGTGTTTAAAATAATTTGCCTGCATCATTCGAACCGGAACAAGAATAAAGCTGAATAGCAATAATGCTACAACTGAGGCTTTTCCTAAAGCAGGATTTTTAATTTTCTCCCGTGCAAGGTCAATCAGTCCGCTAACACCAATTGCAATCCAGATTGAATAAACGAAAAATGCACCGACATAGAAATAATCTCTTTCCCTGGGCTGCGGCTGCTGCTGGTTCTGGTAAAAAGCAGTAAGATAGCCCATAAGTATAAACATCACCATAAATACTGAAGCCATTTTCCAATCGCGCCGGAAGTGATAATAAATTCCGAATAATCCCAGCAGGAACGGTATACCGAATAAAGAATCTGCAACATTGCCTGCAAACTTAACTGCGAAAAGTTTTCCGAAAAGATTCCCGATATCATTGAACGGGGCTATATCCGCACCATCATCCTGAGCCCATCCTTCTCTTCCTGCATAATTCCAGAGAAGATAACGGGTCATCATATGGTTCATCTGGTATGTATAAAAGAAATCCAGATCGCTTGAATAGTTGGTGTAAATTCCCTGCTGATGCGGTTCCGAAGAAAATCTTCTTTTAAATGTTGGAAAATCTCCGTACTGTTCACGGTTAAGATATTTTTCAAGTTCAGGGAAAGTATCCGGATTGTTCTCATTCATCGGCGGATTCTGATTCGCACGGATAATTACCATAGCAAAAGTTGTAAACCCGATAAGAATAAAAATTGCAGATTTAGCCATAAGGTTCAGCGTAGCTTTATTATTCTTTATTGAATAATTAACAAGGTAACCAAGACCTGCAAATACAACCAGAAAAATAAACACTTCAATATAGATGTTGTCTTTCCCAATAGCCGTCATCAATGCAGGAAGGAATTTGACAACACCGGGGTATGTTGCAAATAAAGCGATACCTCCTATAATCAAAGGCATATAAAATGAATTTCTTGTAAAAATCTTTTTCCAGTAAATACCCATTATAATCAAACTTATACCGAGCGCCATCAATTTAAATTTTGTATCGAAATCCTGGTACTCCTCGGGAGCCGGTGCGGTTGTAGATGTTACTCCGGACCACCAGAAAAGTGAAATGACAACAAGTATTCCGGCATGAACCAGAAGAATAATTCCTGTTTTCTTAAGTGCTTCTTCGTCATCCAGATATTTTCTGAAGAAAATAACCATAACAACCGGGACTGCTGCGAGAACGCTCATAAGATGAACTCCGGTTGAAAGACCGACTAAGTATGCAATAGCAAGAATATATTTTGAACTGTCCGGCTTGTCTGCTCTTTCATTCCATCTTATAATTAAATAAGTAATAGCTGCAACAAGAAATGTACTGAATGCATAAACTTCGGCTTCTACTCCGTTGAACCAAAACGTATCGCTGAAACAAAAAGATAGAGCACCTATTGATGAGGCTGTATATATTATTATTGCATCAAAAAGATTTTCCGGTTTTTTACCTTTGTATGCATTAATGAGTTTTACAGCAACCAAGTATAGGAAGAACACTGCAAGTGCACTTGATAAAACCGAAATAAGGTTTACCCTGAATGCAACATTGCTGAAGAAAGGGATTTTTGCCAGCACATTACCAAGCAATAAGAAGAACGGTGCACCCGGAGGATGAGGAACCTGGAGGTAGTAGCTTGCAGCAGTAAATTCACCGCAATCCCAGAACGAAACCGACGGCTGTACAGTTGAGAAATAAACAATAAAAGTTATTATGAAAACTACCGCCGCATATATTCTGTGTAACAGCTTTAAATTCATTTGTTTTCCTTTAAATTAAGAGAGGACAAAATTAATCACAACCTGATTTTTACGCAAAGAAAAAGCTATCAGCTTTGCTGATCTTCAGAATTTTTCTTAAAAAATTTATCATACCTGGAAGCGTCAACCGGTTTATTATATTTATCATAGAGTTCTTTTAAACGTTTCATCGAAACCGTATCAAACTCCTCATCGTCTTTATGCCTCTTGACGAATATTTTATATTCATCGTATTCACTGTGCGTGAAATTTCTTTCGTGTTTTTTAAGCTCTTCAAGAAATTTAACCTGTTCCCTGTATGAAGACATTAAACTGGTTCCTTAAGGTATTAATTTAACAAGCATCAAAATAACCAATCCCGCATTACAGGACAAAATAAACTGCATTTTATAGACGGTATAATTTTCAATTAGTTCTGTTTATTTATTATGATATTATAAAAATTAACAGAAAAGATAAGATCACTTGAAAACACTCCGGTATTCTTCACCCCATTCCAATAACATCTCAATTACAGGAATTACTGATTTCCCCAATAATGTAAGGCTGTATTCAACTTTTGGTGGGATTTCAGAATATACTTTCCTAAGTATTATTTCGTCCCGTTCAAGTTCTCTTAATTGTTGGGTAAGCATTTTATGGGTTATTTTAGGGAGAGATTTCCTCAACTCCCCGTATCTTTTTTCACCATCTTTTAATTGCCAGATCATAAGGATCTTCCATTTACCCCCTATAATATCTAATACTAGCTCTATAGAATTATTATATATCTTGCTTTTAATAGTTAATCCCGGCACGTTATTCCATTACTTTCTTTTCAATATATATAGTAATAAATAATATTAACTTACTAAATATAGTATGTAATGTATTATTGAAACAAATTAAATGAAAAATTATTTTACCAGATAACAGTCTATTAATAATAGTTCAAAATTAGATTAACTCATGATCATAATTTCATTCTTTTCAATTCAGGTATTAAGTTGCCTGCGTACATCAACAACTTATTTTAATATGAAAAAACAAGCCTGCATCTTCGCGTCAGTTACAATATTGATGATGTTAATATTTCCTGTAACTACCGGCAGCCAGACCGATAATACTATCCTTCAGCAATCATATGGAATAAGAACTATTTATCTAATCAGGCATGGCGAGTACACACCGCAGGATGATAATATTCCGGATTCGTTAAATATTCTTACTCCGCTGGGAATAGCACAAGCACGATTGGTTTCTGCAAGACTTAAATCTATGAATATAATTTTCAATTCGCTTTTAACCAGTACAATGACAAGAGCAAAACAAACTGCTATAATTATCAATGAAGATTTCCCGGAATTAAAATTAGAGCGGTCAGATCTTATTAGAGAGTGCACGCCTCCTTCCTGGCGTAAGGATGTTATGGCAGGTGTTGATACTACAGAAAGAGAAAATTGTGTGGAAAATCTTGAGCGCGCATTTCAAAAATATTTCATCCCTTCGCCGGATGAAAATGACAGGAACGATATCATTGTTTGTCACGGTAATGTTATTAGGTATTTCGTAACGAAAGTTTTAAAGGTTGATACAATGTCATGGCTTCAGATGAGCATTTCAAACTGCAGTTTAACAATAATAAGAATTCTTCCTGACGGAACAATGAAGCTGGATGCATTCAGCGATTACGGACACATACCCGAAAATATGAGAACTTTTACAGGTGGGAATAATAAATCTAAGGAACTTAAAGTGCGGGATGCATTCAAATAATTCAAATCATAATTTTAAAAAGGAAAGAATATCATATTGCAGTTTTTACCAGTAATAATATAATTGTAGAATTTTATTGAGCGGTTAACATCATTACTTAATTAACAGGAATTGCACATTTGCTGCTATTAAAAGATTTTCCCGATTATGAAATAATCGTATAGTGATTTCTCATATCTTCCAATAATACGCTATTAAATGCTGATTTTTAATGTTATTCCCCAATGGTATATGCTTTGTTGAATATCAATAAAACCTGGTTTTTTCAATAATGAAATCCGGAGGTTGAAATGAGTTGGTTACGTGTAAAGAACTGGTTCGTTGAATATAATATTCTATTGTTCCTCCTGTTTATTGTTCTTGGCTGGCTTATTCTGTGGGTTGGTGTTATTATTTTTTCTGCAATCTTTCTAAAATAAAATTTAACCCGGCCTAAGTTTCTGTCAGCTAAAAAGTCGTTAACAACAAAGAAAAATTTTTTCTGCTCTGAATTGACGGTTTATTTCAATATTCAATTCTCCTGTTCCCATTCTGTATCCGGCATAAAAGAAATTATCTGCACTCCTTTGCCGTTTTTTCTTATCATCATTACATATCCCTGTTCTGTAGGAAAAGACCATTCCATCTCTGCAATTGTAGGGTTATCGCTGTTCGTATCACCGAATTTTTCTTTTACAAAATCCATTGCATCATTTTCATAATTAAAAGCAATACTTATCTGGTATAGCATCGGTATAAATCCTTCTTTATCTTCCGTATAATAATCCGTACTAAAACGGTAATACACTTCAGAAATAAGCGAAGATGAAATGTATTCTGTATAAATTTTCATTTCGGAAAAACGGTCATCTGACTCCATTGAAGGAATATCCTTTATAGAAGAAAAGTCTTTAAAGGACATACCTATAAATACATTTGTAAGTTCTTCTGGTACATATGTGGAGGGGGCATTAAAATTAAACGTTTTTTCCTGTGCAGATACATTAATGGCTATTAAACAAAAAATACAGAAAATGAGTTGTTTTTTCTTCATTATTGATCCCTAAAAATTATATTAGAAAATATGTTATGAGATATAATGAAATCTTCATTATAAAATTTACAATAAAATAGCTTGCTATAACGAGTAAAAATGTGTTATCTTCAATACGGATTCAAATATTTATTTAATCTTGTATAATATTTGTAAGTTTAAAAATTATTCTTGGTATCTCATACCTTATTAAATTTGCCTACAGCAAAACTCATCTGAATGAATTCCCGTAATTTTTTAAGATGAAAGATACAAAGTAACTTTTTAGATAGAGGTACAAAGTTCACAGGAACTATCATCAATTTAAGTAATTGAATAAATTATTCCCTAAGGAGGAATTGTGAAAAAAAAGTTGCGTATCGGTGTGGTTGATCTCGTAAGTAAGGGACCAACAAAAGCTCTTTGGGCACGTGTAATGTTTCCAAATCTTGCCAGTATTATGCCGCAGGTGCTTGGCGCATGGTGCGAAGAAGAAGGTCACGAAGTTACTTTTGTCTGCTATACCGGGTTTGAAGATTTGCTTGAAGAATTACCGAAAGAAACCGACCTAGTATTTATAGGTGCATTTACTCAGGCAGCACAGTTGAGTTATGCACTTAGTAAATTACTTAGAAGCAAAGGAATAATAACCGCTATCGGCGGACCGCACGCACGCTGCTACCCGCAGGATTCACAAAAATATTTTGATTACGTACTTGGATTTACAGATAAGGAAATTATCAAACAGGTATTATACGATTGCTCACCGCATCGCCCGTTTGGTGTACATCTCTCCGCAGCATCCCAGCCAAAAAATTTACCCGGAGTAAAAGAACGATGGAAATTTATCGAACCGACTTTAAAAAAAGCACCATGGATTAAAATCGTACCAATGATAGGAAGCCTCGGCTGCCCTTATACATGCAGCTTTTGTATTGATGCTGAAATTCCTTACCAGCAATTGGAATTAGAAGTGATGAAAGAGGACTTAAGTTTTCTTTTTACAAAATTTAAACGCCCGCGCGTCGGCTGGCACGATCCTAATTTCGGAATTAAGTTTAACGAATGCATGGATGCAATTGAAGAAGTTGTGCCACCTGACAGCATAGATTTTATTTGTGAAAGCAGTCTGTCTGTTCTTACTGAACCTCACATGAAACGACTTAAAAGAAACGGGTTTAAAGCGCTGCTTCCCGGAGTTGAATCGTGGTATGACATGGGAAATAAATCAAGATCCGGACAAAACAGAGGATTGGATAAAGTAAAACAGGTTTCGGAACATATAAACATGGTAATGAGCTATGCCCCTTATCTGCAAGCAAATTTTGTAATGGGGCTCGATTCGGACGAAGGGGACGAACCGTTTGAGCTTACAAAAAAATTCATTGATCTTTCTCCCGGGGCTTTTCCCGGCTACTCACTTCTATCAGCTTTTGGAATGGCTGCACCATTAAATTTAGAATTGCAGCGTGAGAACAGAGTTCTTGGTTTTCCATTACATTTCTTAGACAATAACGCAGCAATGAATGTACAACCGAAAAATTATTCTTACTCTGAATTTTATAAACATTATGTTAGCCTGCTTCGTTATTCGTTTTCAAAAAAAGCTATAGCACGCAGGTTTAAAGCAAATAAGTCAACAATACCGGGATGGATGAATATTGTCCGTGCAATCTCAACAGAAGGATACGGAAGGGTTAACTATTTTACAAAGCTTCATAACCGTCTTGAAACGGACGGGAATTTCAGGAAATATTTTGACCAGGAGACAGATGTAATGCCGCAATTTTATATAGATAAAATTAAAAGGGATTTGGGATCGCTTTGGGAATGGCTTCCTGAAGGTGCGTTATATCATGATCATAATGCTTATTTAAATTCTGTTTCGACTCAGCAGGTGCTTATAGCAAACGGTTAAAAAAAAGCCGCTGCATTTTTCTGTCAGCGGCTCAATTAAATCACTTTACCAGCCAGAGATACTCACCGTAGCCTTCCTCTTCCATTTTTTCTTTCGGAATAAATCTCATCGCTGCGGAGTTCATACAATATCTTAATCCTGTCGGCTGCGGTCCGTCATCAAAAACATGACCTAAATGAGAATCTCCATGCATGCTTCTTACTTCCACTCTTGTCATACCGAGTGTCTTATCCGTTTTCTTTGTAATGAATTTAGGATCAATCGGTTTTGTAAAGCTTGGCCAGCCTGTTCCCGATTCGAATTTATCTGTTGAGCTGAATAGCGGCTCACCGGAAATTATATCAACATAAATTCCGGCTTTATGATTATCCCAGTATTCGTTGTTAAAAGCTCGTTCGGTACTTTCATGCTGTGTAACATTGTATTGAAGGTCGGTTAATTTTTTTTTCAGCTCATCATCTGACGGCTTTGCGTATTTGTTATCATCTTTCCAGTGTGCCATAATAAACTGATCCCTTCCTGATCCTTCGCGGTAACTGTGGTACCGTTCCGGATTCTTTTTATAATAATCCTGGTGATAATCTTCAGCAGGATAAAATGTTGTGTACTTAATTATTTTTGTTACAACCGGTTTATCAAATATACCCGATTTATCCAGCTCTTTTTTCGATTTCTCAGCAACTTCTTTTTGTTCCTGGTTCATATAAAAAATTGCAGAAGTATATTGAAAACCACGATCGTGAAAAGATCCGCCGTCATCTGTCGGATCGAACTGCCGCCAGTAAACCTCGAGTATTTCCGGGTAGCTTATTACCTGGGGATCGTAATAAACCTGTATTGATTCGCGGTAACCTGTTTTACCGCTGGAGACTTCTTTATAAGTAGGATTTATTTCTTTGCCGCCGGCAAAACCTGAGATTACCTGCACAACTCCCTGAACTTTTTCAAAGGGGGATTCCATACACCAGAAGCATCCTCCGGCAAGCGTTGCAATTTCTTCATTGCCAGTAAGCTTAACGGTGGTTTCCTTTTTCATTTCAGAATCTTTAGGATCCTCCTTTACTTCCGTTTTTGAACATGCTGTTGCAATCAAAGCCAGCACAAAAATTAAATTTATGAGCAATTTCATATTAAACCTTAATGTTGTTTTTAACATTTTCTAAACTAACGCTGTTAAATTAATTTCAAGATATCACGGAAAAATCACAGGAAGATATAGAATTGAATTAACT
>Ga0210133_1000538_pt1 | contig 13023 bp, 11 predicted proteins | sample Joice_ThreeSqC_D_2_FD_184874 | JGI IMG/M metagenome (GOLD analysis project Ga0210133, IMG submission 184874) | Wetland microbial communities from San Francisco Bay, California, USA, that impact long-term carbon sequestration - Joice_ThreeSqC_D1... | ecosystem: Environmental > Aquatic > Marine >...
CAGGCCAATGACAAACACGGCCAGATAGCGCTGCACGTCCCCGGCCTGGAAGAAACGGCAGGCGCGACCGCCGAGATCGGCCACGAAGGCCCAGCCGCCAATCAGGATTTTGTCGATGAGGATGCGATCCACGATCTGAAACACGAGCCGACACAGGACCTGCAGCGGCCGGATGATAAGCACGCCATACAACTCGTCGACACGGAACTTGTCGCGCGCAAATCGCACCAGTCCGGGAAAGCGCCGTGCAAACGCGTGGGCCGGTGCGCGGTAGCCGCCGCCATAGAAGAGATACCCGAGTCCAATGCCGACAAGCGCGATGAGCGTGGAAGATCCCATCACCCTCCACTCGGTGGCGTGGGCGACCTCGAGGGGAGCGCCCACCGCCGGCTCCAACCACACCGCGATCGTGCTCTCGCCGTGCATGCCAAAGATCTCGCGAATGGCGGGCGGCACGCCGACCAAGCCCGCGAGCACGGCGCCCGCGGCCAGTACGACCAAGGGGAAGACCATGGAGATTGGCGACTCGTGAATGTGGTGCTGCGTGTGCTCGTCAGCGCGACAGGGACCGCTGAAGACCAGGAAGTACAGGCGCGACATGTAGAACGCGGTGCCCAGCGCGGCGACGGCGAGGATGGCGCCCACCAGCGGCCCGACCCAGGCGAGTCCGTGGCCGTAGACCTCGGTGGCGAAGGCGCCGTCGAGAAGGCCATCCTTGCTGAAGAAACCCGAAAAGGGTGGCACCCCGCAGATGGCGAGCCAGCAGAACAAAAACACACCCCGGGTCCAGGGCAGGCGCTTGCCGAGACCACCCATTTGGGTGATGTCGCCCGAGCCGCTCATGGCGTGCATGACCGAGCCGGCGCACAGAAAGAGGCCTGCCTTGAAGAAGGCGTGGGTGAAGAGGTGGAAGATGCCGCCCGCGAAATTCCCGGTGCCTACTCCCACGAACATGAAGCCGAGTTGACTCACGGTCGAGTAGGCCAGCACCTTCTTGAAATCGTTCTGGGCAAAGCCGATGAGCGCAGCGAAGAGCGCCGTGGTCGCCCCCACGATGGCCACGATGGCCAGGGCCGCCGGCGCCAGCATGTAGATTGCCGACATACGGGCCACCAGGTACACGCCGGCCGTGACCATGGTCGCCGCGTGGATGAGGGCGGAAACCGGCGTGGGCCCCGCCATGGCGTCGGGCAACCACACATAAAGAGGAATCTGCGCCGACTTGCCCGCCGCGCCGACGAAGAGAAACACCGAGGCCCAGAACGCCACGGACTGGCCAAGCCACAAAGGCGCGCTGAGGTCGCTGCCAGGGTGCGCGGAGCCGAGAATGGCCTGGATATCGAGTGTGCCGGTGGCGCGGAAGAGCAGGAACATCCCGATGAGGAAACCGAAATCGCCGATGCGATTGGTGATGAAGGCCTTCTTGCCCGCGCTGGCGTTGGCGTGCTCCTTGTACCAGAAGCCGATGAGCAAGTAGCTCGCCAGGCCCACGCCCTCCCAGCCGATGAACACCACGGGCAAGCTGTTGCCCAGCACCAGGATGAGCATGGCGCCGCAGAAGAGGTTCATGTAGGCGAAGAAGCGCGGGTAGTCCTCGTCGTGCGCCATGTAGCCGGCGGAGTAGACGTGAATCAAGGTGCCGATGAAGGTGACGACCAGGCACATCAGCCCGGACAGCGCATCCATGCGCAGCGCAAGCTCCACCTCGACGGCACCGCCCGAGAACCAGGTGTAGACCAGCTCGGTGAGGCCGCCGTGGTGGACCACCGCGGGCAAACCGAAAAAGAAGGCATCGGCAGACACCACGCACGACGCGAACACGGCCAGGGTCGCGATGGTCTGCACCACGGAACGCGAGTGGTGGCGGCCGGCGAGCATCAAGTACGCCGCGCCGAGGAGCGGCAGGAGCGGAATCATGTAGAGGTGGGAAAACGACATGGTGCGTTCCGTCAGTTCCTCAACTCGTTGATTTCGTCGAGGTCGATCTTCTTGCGCGAACGATAGACCGACACCACGATGGCCAGCCCCACGGCGGCCTCGGCCGCGGCCAGCGCCATCACGAGGAACGCGACCACATGGCCCCTCTGATCGCCGAGCCCGCGCGCGAAGGCGAGCAAGGCCAGGCTGCCGGCGCCAAGCTGCAACTCCACGCTCATGAGCACGAAGAGGGCGTTGCGCCGCAACAACACGCCTGTGGTCCCGATGAAGAACAGTGCGAGTGACACCAGGATGTAAAGGTGCCCGGGCATCAGGTGCCTCCTCCACGCTGCGACCGCCGGTTCGAGCGCGTCGGCCGCGCGAGCAGCACGCCGGCCACCACCGCGACCAGGAGCAGCAGCGAAATGGCTTCGAAGGGGAAGAGGAAATCCGAGAACAGCAGGCGTCCGACGGAAGCGGCGCTGCCATACTCGGGAATGGGCAGGGTGATGGTCGTGGCAAGCACGTCGGTGCGCCGTTCGTACACCACGATCCAGGCCAGGCGGTAGAACAAGTAGCCGGTGGCCAGCACGCCGGCCGCGCGCAGGAACAGACCACGCAATGCGATGGGGTGCTCCTCGTCGCGGCTGACGATCATCACGGCGAAAATGAACAGCACCATGATGGCGCCGGCGTAGACGAGAATTTGCAGCACGGCCAGAAAGTGTGCCGAGAGCGTGGCGTAAAGCCCGGCCATGGCGCACGACGTGCCGACCAGGGCCATGAGTGCGCCCACCGCGCTCTTGCGCGTGATGGTGAGCAGGGCGAAGCCAAGCAAGGATCCGGCCAGGACAACGAACGCGATCTTGTCAAGGAGGGTTGGCCCAGCGAGAACGATGCTCATGATGCTGCCCTACGCGATTTGAGCTTGGCCTCGAACTCGGCGCGGAACTTGGTGAGGAACCCGAGCATGGGCCAGGCCGCAGCCTCGCCCAGCGGACAGATGGTGTTTCCCGCGATACCGCTCGCGATGCTACCGAGCAGCTCGACGTCGCCCGGCCGGCCCTCGCCATCGGCGAGCCGCGTGCACACGCGGGCCAGCCAGGCGGTGCCCTCGCGACACGGCGTGCACTGGCCACAGGATTCGTGCGCGTAGAAGCGCATGATGGTGGCGCAGAACGCGACCACGTCGGTGGTCTCGTCGAACACCACCACGCCGCCCGAACCAGCCATGGTCTTCAACTTCTTGCCACCGCCCATGTCGAAGGCCATGCCCGGACTGACCTCGACGTCCTTGATGCGAGCATCGGTCATCAGGGCGTCGAATTCGATGGGGACATCGATCTCGTCCGCGTCGAGCACGGGCATCGAGCTGCCACCCGGGATCACGCCCTTCAATTTGCGACCGCCCAACATGCCCCCGCAGAATTCGTCGACGAGCTGGCGAAAGGGGATGCCCATGGGCAGCTCGTACACCCCGGGACGGTTCACGTGTCCCGAGACGCTGAGCACGCGCGTGCCACCCGAGCGGCCCACGCCCAACTTGGCGAAATATGCCCCGCCACGGCTGACGATCTCGGGGATGTTCATCAACGTCTCGACGTTGTTGACGATGGTGGGCTGGTCGAAGAGCCCACGTACCGCCGGAAAGGGTGGCTTCATGCGCGGCCAGCCTCGCTTGCCTTCCAGCGAGTTCAACAACGAGGTCTCCTCGCCACAGATGTACGCGCCCGCCCCGCGATGGACCGTGACGTCGAGGGTGTATGAGCCGACCACGCTGGTGTGCGCCTTGCCGAGCAAACCCACGGCGTAGGCCTCGTCGATGGCGGCCTGGAGAATCTTTGCCTCGCTCACCATCTCGCCGCGGATATAGATGTACGCGTGCGCGCAGCCGAGAGCGTACGCCGATACCGCCACGCCTTCGACGAGGAGGTGCGGATCGCCCGCGATGAGCACGCGATCCTTGAAAGTGCCCGGTTCGGACTCGTCGGCGTTGCACACCAGGTAGACCTGCTTGGCGTCTTTGGGCAAGAAGCCCCATTTCATCCCGGTGGGAAATCCCGCGCCGCCACGCCCGCGCAAGTTCGAGGCCTTCACCTCGTCGACGATCGCCGCACGCTGCATGCTGAGCGCCTTCTGGAACGCCACCCAGCCTCCGCGAGCGCGGTAGGTCGACAACTTGCGTATGTCGGGAACCCCGATGTTCTTGGTGACGATCTTTTCTCCCGGTGTTGGACGAAAAGCCGTCAGGGCATCGATGGGGTCCGCGTGACCGGCGGCCGCCGGCTTTCCGCGCAGTTCCTCGAGCAAGCGGTCGAGCTTCTCCACCGTGAGCCCGAGGTGGCGCGTGCCCCCCTGGACCACCGACGCCCCCTGCTCGCAACCGATCATGTCGTCATCCTCGTCGAGACTGAACAATCCGTCCCCGGTGGTCTGCCCGGGCCGGATGCCCAAGCGCTTGCCCACGTGCTCCATGGCGTCGTAGCCGCTGCGGGCCACACAACCGATGTTGCTGCACACGTGCAGCCGGTGGCGCGCGGGCTTCTCCCGACGGAACATGGTGTAGAAGGTCACCACGCCGAACACGTGCGAAGGGGGCAGATCGAGCAGCTGTGCGACGTGTTCCAGCACTTCGTCGGGGAGATGCCCAACCTCATCCTGAATGAGGTGCAATACCGGGATGAGCGCGGCCTGCGCGTTGGGATAGCGCCCGCGCACCCGGGTGATCGACTGCTGGGTTTGGGGTGAGAGGTCGATGGCCATTGGCCTAGGGGCAGCACTTTGCGAGGAAGACGGCCCAAGGTCAACACCCCTCGACAGGCCCGTGCAACAGAATGGCCAGCGCGTCACGTGCGGCGGTCCAACAGGCGCCCCTTGCGGACCCATGCGGACCCATGCGGGCTCGCGGATTCAGGTGAGGAGCTATCCCCTCACGAGCAACCTCGCCACCGCGTCGCCAGCTGCCCCGGCGGCGAAGCACAGAACCAAGGTCGTCACCACGTAGAGCGCGACAAGCGCGTAGGCCCCTTGCTGCGCGTATCGGTAGGTTTCGTGATCGAAGGCCGAGTAGGTCGTGAATCCACCCATGATGCCGGTGGTGAGAAAGAGGCGGAGAGACGGGGAAATCACGTTGGCGAACACTCCGAGGTGCATGATCGCGCAGATGAGAAACGAGCCGACGACGTTCACCACGAGCGTGCCGTAGGGGAAAGCCGCCCCAAGCAACACCTGCGCCCAGCTCGATAGCAGATAGCGCGCTCCACTGCCGATGGCGCCGCCAAGACTGACGAGAAGGAATCGAGACATCGCAAATGCTATAGCATCCCCAGCCAGAGGCCCGCCGCCACTTTTGTCGTGATCGGCCGGATGAAAACAAGCCTTCAGGAGCGATGGTGTTCCGCCGATGGATTGGCTGACAATGCCCGTCCGGATACTCATCGTCGAGGAAGACCAGCCCACCCGAGATGCATTCTTGCGCGTGACGTCCGCGCTCGGCCACGACTGCGTTCCCGCGGAGAATATCGCGCAGGCACTGAAAGCCCTGTCCGCGGATTCCTTCGGCCTGTGCGTGGTGTCGCTCGGCTTGCCGGCGGAGGCCTTTCGCACGATTTTCGCCGCAGCTCGAGATCGCGGCGTTCCGGTTTGCGACCTGCCGGCCAGCCTACGAACGGATGCCCCCTCGCGCAGTCCCACCGCCGTGGACCTCCCACCGCATGGGGTGGATCTGCGACTTCTCCTTACCCAACTCGAAGATCGGCTCATCACCCAGGCCCTTGAGCGAACCGGCGGAAACAAGAACCGAGCCGCCGGCCTGCTCGGCATGAACCGGACCACCTTGGTCGAAAAGCTGCGCCGCCGCTCGGTAGCCTGATCCGTCACGGATCGAGCGCCGCCGCCGTCACGAGCCAGTCACTTTTCGTCACCCGATTGACGGTCTGCCTGCCGCACAAACGTCATTTAGCTGACGATCCTTGAGGGGCCAAACTCCAACAGCTAGCCAGCAAGCCAACTTAGGAAAGCCTGGCCAATGGCATGAGAGGTGCAGCGCGCTCCCCTCATGCTCAAGGCGAAGAGAAGTCAGCGCAGCATTCGGCGGAAGCAAGCAACGCGCAAGCCGGCGAAGAAACCCGAGCACAGGCCTTCCGCCAAGACCCTAGCGTCTCGGCGAAAGGTGTACGCTGAGCGGTTCTTCCCCTACATCGAGAAGGTCGCCCGCCGGCTGGCCCGCCGGCTGCCGGCGCACGTGGAGATCGATGATCTGGTTTCGGCGGGCGTCATCGGCCTCATGGAGGCGGCCGATCGGTACGACCCCAAACGTGCCGATCGATTCGAAGCCTTCGCCGAATTCCGCATCCGTGGCGCCATGCTCGATGACCTGCGTGCCAGGGACACCCTCTCTCGCGACATGCGCCGCCTTTCCAACGAGCTTCGTAGCGCCACCCGCAAGCTCGAATCCGAGCTCGGTCGCACTCCCGACCAGTCCGAGTTGGCATCCACCCTCGGACTCAACGTCGACGAGCTGTACACCAAGCAACAGAAACTGTCCGGCTCCTCGGTGGTCGGCATTGACGACGCGGGACCGGATCTCCTGGAACGCACGAGCGACAGCAATTCTCCCGACCCGTTCGAGATCACCGCGCATCGGGAGGCCTTGGCCCGCCTGGTTTCGGGCATCGACGACTTGCCCGAGAAGATGCAGCAGGTGATTTCCCTGTACTACTGCGAGAACCTGAATCTGAAGGAGATCGGCCAGGTTCTGGGCGTCACCGAGTCGCGGGTCTGTCAGATTCACGGCGAGGCGACCCGCCGACTGCGCCAGTCGCTCTCGACCCTAGAAGACATGGTTGCCGCGTAGCCTATTCCACGACGCCTTGCGATAAGGGATCCCCTACGATTTCGTCTCAAGGTTCCCACACAGGTGCCGATGTGGGCTTCTATGGCACTTTCCAAAGCCCACCGAGCCCGTAAATCCGTCTCCGCTCCACCAAGCGCCCACGCGGAAGTTATCGCGCGGCAGGTACAAGTCGAGGAACTGCGCCGTCTGGTCGCGAAGGGAGCCTACAAAGTGAACCCGCAGCGCCTGGCGTTGCGGATCCTGGTCAAGTCCTTGAAGCTGGTACCCTAGAAGGATTCCAGCACCTCCCCCGATGGTCCGCGGCGAGCAAGGCTCGTCCGCTTCCCACGCGATGGGCACTACTCGCCGGAGAAACGCACGTAGGTGTGCTCTTCCCCCGCGGCCGCCCTGAGCGCCTTCAGAATGGCCTCGCAGTGTGCCTTGACCTCCGGCTTGGCGGAGCCACGCAGCCGCTTCTCCAGCTCCGCAATCACCAGCGGAATCTGGATCTGATTGAAGAGGGTGTCGCCAAAGGGATCCACGAACCGCAGGCATGGCGACGTCCCGTCCTCGCGATCGGGCAGCAGTTTCTCGGTCAGATTGCCATCGTCGAGAACCTCATCTTGAACTTCGCCGGATTCGGTTTCTACGCGTACGTCAATTCCCATGGCTCCTCCCGACCTGGAAAAGTGTCGCTACTTGTCTATCACTGTAAGGTCGTCTGACCATCGCCGCAATAGCCGGTCGACGTGAAATTCCCCGAGCCTCGGCTTCGGCGAGCGTGCCAAGCCGGCGTGGCGCGAACGCCACACACGGCGGCAAGGCTTCTTGGCTTGAGCTTGCAACCGGGCGAAAACAGAACCCATATGGCGAGTGGCACCAACGGCACGAAAGCTGCTAGTTTCGGGGCACATGCGTTCGCTAACCCATGGGACCAGCGCCAGGCCACGCTTGCGGCGACAGCGGGAAATAACCGTTGCGGTGTTCGGCGTGTTTCTCTCGTATGCGTGCGGCGGATGCCTGTCCAACGAGTACGTGATCCCGCAAGCGGAGTTGGCCAGGTTGGCCCGGCTGCCTCCCGAGCAGCGCGGTCAGCGCGTACAGGTCGTGCAGGAAATCGGCGAGCGACGGGGCGATGCCATCGACTCGACCCAGCCACCACCAGCCCCGGCGCCTGGCTACGACCAAGGCCAGTATTCCGGACCGCCGCCCGAGGGATATGCGGAAGACGGATACGCTCCCAATGTCGGCGTCGGTGTCATCATTGCGCCAGCTCCGCCCCTGATACCGCCCCTGCCGCCCGGGCCGCACAATCTCATCGGTAGCTCCGGCCCAGGTCCGAGGGGCGTCGCCGCCGGGCCCATGGGCAGGGTGGCGCCAACGCCACGCGGTGCCTCCCCGAGCCGGGGCGCCAGGCCCGGCAGCGGCAAGCTCGGCGGCGGCAATGGCAAGGACGATCTCATCGTCCTGTTGGCCGTCGCCGCACTGGCGGCAACCATCGGCATGGTTGCCACCGAAGGTGCGCGCTACGACGGCCTCGTGGCCATGTACCCCTGGCAGCCCTTGCGCCTCGAGTACGAAAGCGGCGAGCAACGCGAGGTGCCCCTCGCTCAGGTCACGCCCGCCGACGCGGCCGCCGCGAACAAGGCGGTCGTCATGGACGACGAAGGTTGGGGCTTGATGCGCCTGGGACGCAGACCGCTCGATCGCCAAGGATTCGCGTTCAAGATGGATGTGGGCGGTTTCCATTCGTCCAGCTCGAATCTGGCTGCCGACGGAGTCGGATTGAATTTGCAATTCGGTTACTTCCCGCACCATCGCGTGGGCGTTCTCGGTACGTGGTCCTTTTCCGGTGGCTCCGATTCGGCAAGCGAGTCGTTTTCACGGAACAACCTGGCACTGGAAGCGCAGGTCTTCCCTGTCGGGATCTGGCGCTTGTACCTGGGTGGCTTCGGGCACGCGGGGGTGCAGTACGCCGACGACGTGCTTGGCGCGCGCAACGGCACCGCACTCGGCGGTGGACTCGCCCTCGAAATCGGGCTCACCGCGCGCCTCGCGCTCTCCCTGCGCGCGGACTACACCAGTGCGAAGATCTCGCCGACGGGTGGTTGGCAAGCTGGCGAGCTATTCACGGCCGGCGTCGCAATTTACTGATCGATGTAGCCAGGGCTGCTAGATTCCGGGCGTGCGTTGGCGACGTTCCTCGCCGGATCCGACTGCCGTCGAGGTCATCAATCCCTCGGACGGCGGGTTCTGGTTCTGGCTTTTCAAGTTCTATGCATTTGCGGCGATGTGCCTGCTCGGCTTGGCCGTGCTCGGGGGCATTGCCCTTTACGGCTACTTCGCCAGCACCCTGCCCAAACTGCCCGATTTCGATCGCTATCGCCTGGAGGCCGCGGAATCGACGCGGGTGCGGGCCTGGGACGGCACCGACCTCGCCGAGCTGGCCAGCGAGCGGCGAGAAATACTGCCCCTCAACGCCTTTCCCAAGAAGCTCTTGCAGGCATTCGTCGCTATCGAGGATCGCCGCTTCTACGAGCACAGCGGCATCGACTACCGGGGCATGCTGCGTGCACTGGTCGCCAACTTGCGCGCGGGTCGCGTGGTCCAGGGCGGATCGACCATCACCCAGCAGGTGGCGCGCTCGTTCCTGCGCACGTCGGAGCAGACCCTGCAGCGCAAGATCCGCGAGGCCATCCTGGCCCGCCGCCTGGAGGCCCGCTACCGCAAGGACCAGATCCTCGCGCTCTATCTCAACCAGGTCTTTTTCGGCCACCAGTCGTACGGGGTAGCCGCCGCTGCGCGCCGCTACTTCAACAAGCAGGTGAGCGAGCTCGACCTCGCGGAGATGGCCACCCTCGCCGGCATCGTGCAAGCGCCAAGTCGCTATTCGCCCATCACTGCCCCCGAGCTGACCCGCGCCCGCCGCGATCAGGTCCTGTCCGCGATGGCCAGCGCGGGCGTCATCGACCAAGCGACGGCGGAAAAGTTGCGCGAACAGCCCCTCGAGGTCCATCAACCTCCCGACATCTTCCGCGAGCGCTCGCCCTACTTCGCCGAGCACGTGCGGCGAGATATCGCCAAACGCTACGGCGAAAAGGCCCTGTGGGAAGGGGGACTCGAAATCGACACCACCGTCGTGCCTTGGATCGACGAGTCTGCGCAAGAGAACGTCGATTTCTCGCTGCGCAAGCTCGACAAGCGGCAGGGCTGGCGCGGACCGCTCACGCACCTGACCGGTGCCGCCGCGGAGGAATTCAGGCGACGCGCGACCGCACGCTATGGCGATGAACCGCCGGCCGAAGGCCAGCTCTACCTTGGCCTCGTCGAAAGCAAGGAAAGGGGCAGGGCGCAGGTCCGCGTGGGCGGCAAGATCTATCCCCTGCCCTCCTCGGGCATGGACTGGGCCTTTCCCTACAGCACCGTCGATTCGACCAACGGCAGGACCCTTACCAACACCAACTCCGTGCTTCACCCCGGCGACGTGGTCTGGGTCACGCCGTTGCACAGCTCTCACCTGCGCCGCTTTTCCGACTGGACCTACGACGACGCCGGCGAGGTGCGCTGGATTCCCGCCTATGACGATCGAGAGCCGCCGCGAGGACCGTTGGCCCTCCGCCTGGAGCAAACCCCCAAGGTCCAGGGCACCATCTATGCCTACAACCACCAGACGGGGTACGTGGTGTCCATGGTGGGCGGGCTCGATTTCGACCGCTCGGAGTTCAATCGCGCGGTGCAGGCGTGCCGCCAGCCCGGCTCGACCTACAAGCCGGTCTACTACTCCCTCGCCCTCGACCGTGGCTACGGCTACGCCTCGCTGCTCAACGACACGCCCCGCGCCGAGGTCGATCCCATCACCGGCGAGGTGTGGGTTCCGCAAAATCTCAACAACACGATCGAGTATCAGGTCACGCTGGAATACGCCCTCATCTGGTCGAAGAACGTTCCCTCCGTGCAGCTCTTCAAGCTGGTGGGGGGCACGGACGTGGAGGCATGGGCGCGCAAGCTGGAGTTCACCACTCCGATCATTCCCGATCAAGCGCTCGCGCTCGGCGCCTCGTGCACGCGCATCGACGAGCTGACCCGGGCATTCTCGGCCTTCGCGCGCAACGGTTCGATCTCCGAGCCCATCTACGTGCGGCGCGTGCGCAATCGCTCCGGCCAGTTGCTCGAAGACAACACCGCGGTGTCGGATCCCATGGCCGCGCCCGACGAGCGACTGGACCGCATGGTGGCCCTGGCCGGCAAGCGCGTTGCCGACGTGATACCGCCACGCACGGCGTGGCTGACCTCGCAGCTCCTGCGCCACGTGGTGACGCGCGGACATGCTCCCGCGCTGCGCAGCGCGGGCCTGCTGGTCGCCGGCAAGACCGGTACCTCGAGCGCCACCATGGACACCTGGTTCGCCGGCTATACCTCGCGCTGGATGATCACGACCTGGATCGGAGATGATCGCCGCGAACGGCCGCTCGGTTTCAAGGATGCCGCCTTCATGCTCACCGTGCCCATGGCCGCGCGCTTCCTTCGTGAGGTCACCGCTTCACAGCCGCTGGAAGACATCCCGTGGCAGCGCCCGCCCGGCGTACGCGCCACCGACATCGGCGGCCACCTGCGCACGACGATGGACGAAGTAAAGGCTGGCTCCGGCGAACCGCATAGGAAGAAGAGCCCACCGCCGGGTTGAGCGCACGCGGGGATCCGGCAATGCGTCCGCCGAGCTGGCCCGGCACGCCGGCCGAACATGGAGGTTAGCCTGACTTGGCGGCGGCGCCACCTACTTCCGGGCAACATCGCCACGACGAGGACTGCAAGCGTCATGGCTCGGAAGGAACGCCAGAAACGCCCGGCCGGTCCCGTCATCAGAAGGGCATCAAGGAAAGTGACCGCCATGACCCAATACCATGCCTTCTCATTCATCGCTTCGCCGTTGCTGGGATTCGTTGCGGCGATTTCGTTTGTGTCCTCTTGCAACCGGGCCGTAGGTCAAACTGCCACGGTCAGCGAGCTCGCGTCCGCCGTCGAGGGGAAGCTCGCGCCGGCTGTAGAGGTGAAACTGGCCACCGCAACTTCCGTCAAGGTGCCACGCGTTCTGACCCTGTCGGGCACTCTCACCGGAAACGAACAATCCAAGGTTGCGGCTGGCGCCGCCGGCAAGGTCGTCGCCACCTTCGTCGAACGAGGGCAAGTGGTGAAGAGGGGCGCCCTGCTCGTCCAACTCGATGCGCGCTCGGTTCGAGCGCAGGCCGAGGAGGCCGCCGCGCAGCTCGAAGCGCTCAAGGCACAGCAGGCCCAGGCCGAGCTGGACTGCACCCGAAACCAGCGCATGTTCGACAAGGGTGCCATCGCCAAGGCGGAGTTCGATCGCACCCAGACCGCGTGCGAAACCAGCAAATGGTCCGTATCCGCCGCGGCGGCGCGCAAGACGCTCGCCGCCCAGGCCCTGCGCGACACCCAAATCCGCGCCCCGTTTGCCGGCATGGTGGTCGAACGAAACGTGAGCCCGGGGGAGTACGTGCGAACCGATTCCACCGTGGCGACCTTGGTGGACGTGGATTCCCTGCGCGTCGAATTGACGGTTCCCGAGGCCGACGTTACCTCCATACGCCAGGGGGCAGAGGTGAAGTTTCGTACTGCCGCGAGCGGAGAGGGTCACAGCTATTCGGGCAAGATCCGGTATATCGGACCTTCGGTGCGCCAGCAGACGCGGGACGCGGTGGTGGAGGCCGTGGTCGAGAACGAGGACCACAACCTACGGCCCGGCATGTTCGTCACGGCCAAGCTGGCCCTGGGCGAGCACGTCATGCCCGGCGTGCCCGAAACCGCGGTGCGCGCGGAGGGCAGCCAACGCCACGTATTCGTCGAGGTGCACGGCCGCCTGGAGGATCGCCTGGTCCAGGTCGGCGACGCGACCGGCGGGGTCGTTCCCATCGTGGATGGGCTGAAGAACGGCGACCGCGTGGTCGCACAGCTTTCGCCCAGCATCATCGACGGCGCGCGCGTGAAGTGAGCCCGCCATGCAATGGTTGGCCAGCATCAGCGTCCGACGCCCCATCTTTGCCACCGTCCTCATCCTCGTGGTGTTGGTGGTCGGCCTGGTCGGGTACGGCAAGCTCAACGTCGATCGATTTCCCAACGTGGACATGCCCGTGGTGTCGGTCACCACCGTGCTTCGTGGTGCCGCACCCGAGGAGATCGAGACCGAGTTGACCGACAAGATTGAAGAATCGGTCAACACCATCAGTGGCATCGACGAGCTGCGCTCGACCTCCACC
>Ga0210133_1000540_pt1 | contig 12983 bp, 14 predicted proteins | sample Joice_ThreeSqC_D_2_FD_184874 | JGI IMG/M metagenome (GOLD analysis project Ga0210133, IMG submission 184874) | Wetland microbial communities from San Francisco Bay, California, USA, that impact long-term carbon sequestration - Joice_ThreeSqC_D1... | ecosystem: Environmental > Aquatic > Marine >...
CCAACTTCAGTAAGATTAAAGGAATATTTTTCCCCGATCAATCGGACACATAGCGGTTCGGTTATTCCTTTTAACTTAATTTGTTTTTGTACAGCGGAATTTATTTTTCCATCTAGTAGACGGAAAACATCTTCGGATACAATAAAATTATTGTTTAGTTCTTTTGTTGCGGTTTCCAGTCGTGCGGCAACATTTACAGCAAAACCCATAGCCGTAAAAATCTGGGTTTCGCCTATTCCTTTTTCTCCAAGAATCACTTTGCCAAAATGAAGTCCTACACCAACTTCTATTTCAACATCAAAGTATTTGCTTATGTAAGATTCGTTCAAATGTTTGAGCCGATCAAGAATTTTAAGTCCCGTATCCGTAGCATTACGAACTGCAGAATCGATTCCCTCTTCTAATCCAAACACTGCATAAAAACCATCACCTAAAAATTCTATTATCTTTCCCTTACCAGCTTCAACTACTTCGTTGAATAAAAAGTTTAGTCTTCTTATCAAATGAATTACATCGAAAGGCAAATGCTGTTCTATAAACGGAGTAAAGTTGCGAATGTCCACAAACATAAGCGCAAGCTCTCGCTCTTCACCAATTCCCTGTCTCGCATCAACGGAATTGCCGTAAACATAAAGATTCAGATCTGTGCTGTCTTTTATTATTCGCTGAAGCTTTACATTCCCGCCCGTTACTTTTGTCTGGCAGGCTAATCTTACATTATCGGGGAAGCTTTTTCTTTTTCTTAATCTAAGCTCAGAACGGTTTTGTTCGGTAAGATAATTTTCACCTTCGTGAACAATAACCCTGCAGGTAGAACATTTTGCTCTTCCACCACAAACATGGTAATGCTGAATTCCTGCCGCAAGCGAAGCCTCAAGAATTGTTTGTTCTTCTTCGATCTCAAAAATCTGATCGTTTAACATTTCTATCATATAAGCCATAACCAGTTTGGATTTGATTAATTAGTCTGAATCTGAGGCTGAAAATACTTCTTCTGCAACCACAAAGCAACATTAACAAGACTAATCAACACCGGAACCTCCACAAGCGGTCCTATCACGGCAGCAAATGCTTCACCTGAATTTATCCCAAAGACAGCAATAGCAACAGCAATCGCAAGCTCAAAATTATTGCTGGCAGCGGTAAAAGAAAGTGTTGCAGATTTAGGATAATCTGCACCCGCTTTTTTGCTAAGGTAAAATGAAATGAAAAACATTATTAAAAAGTAAAGCACAAGCGGAATTGCAATTCTTATAACATCGAGCGGTATTTTTACAATGTACTCACCTTTTAGTGAGAACATTACTACAATTGTAAAAAGAAGTGCTATCAAAGTTACAGGACTAATCTTCGGAACAAATATTCTTTCATACCAATCCTTCCCTTTTAGCTTTAACAAAACAAACCTTGTTATCATTCCTGCGAAGAACGGAATACCGAGATAAATAAAAACACTTTCCGCAATCTGCCCGATTGTTATAATTACATCAAAGCTTTGCAAGCCCAGCCATCTGGGAATAACTGTTAAGAAAACAAAAGCATAAACGGAAAATAGCAGCACCTGGAAAATCGAGTTGAATGCAACCAGACCTGCGGCGTATTCCCTGTCGCCTTTTGCAAGATCGTTCCATACAATTACCATTGCAATGCAACGTGCAAGTCCTATTAAGATCAGCCCCGCCATGTAAGCAGGATAATCGCGCAAAAAAACGATGGCAAAAATAAACATAAGAATTGGACCAATTACCCAGTTAAGAACAAGAGAAAGAGAAAGTACTTTTACATTGCGAAAAACATCGCCAAGCTCTTCGTACTTTACTTTTGCAAGCGGCGGGTACATCATCAAAATCAAGCCGATTGCAATCGGTATGTTCGTCGTGCCCGATTGAAACTGATTCCAGAAATCAACAATCGATGGGAAAAGATATCCGGAACCAACACCCACGATCATTGCAAGAAAAATCCAGAGTGTTAAGTAACGATCTAAAAATTTTAACCGGGATTTCATGAAATCCTCTTCAAATTTTCACTCGGATTACCTTTTGTAACTCGAGTTTGAATGGATGAATGGCTGTATGATTGAATGATTTTATTGGAAATATGTTCATTTTCCTTTCTACCATTCAATCATTCTCTCGCAATTCATTTTGATAAAGTTTATGGAACTCTTTTTTTATCTCATCCCTCACACGGCGATAAACGGGCATAACTTCTTCTTCCGTTCCTACCGCATCAGCGGGATCATCAAACCCAATGTGAATACGATGTTTTACATCGCCAATAAAAACAGGACAGGTTTCTTTTGCGTTATCACAAACTGTAATTACATAATCGAAAGATTGTGACAAATATTTATCAACATTTTCAGCTACACCATCGCTGATATCAATCCCGATTTCTTTCATTGCTTTTACAGCATAAGGATTTACTTTTTCCGCAGGTTTTGTTCCCGCAGAAAATACTTCAAGATTTTCATCTAACGATTTTAAAAATCCTTCCGCCATCTGGCTGCGGCAGGAGTTACCGGTACATAGAATTAATATTCTTTTCATCTCGATCCTTTTTTTACCACTTAGACACCAAGAGCACTTAGAAACACTTAGGGAAACTTGGTGCTCTCTGTATCTTAGTGCTTAAGCCTTAATTTTTATATCCAACTACGGTAATGCTGAAAATTCCTTCAACTTTATTTCTGTAAAGCTTGATTCCTTCTTCATCTAAATACTCTTTGAGAATTTCATCGGGAAGATCGACGTTCTTAGTTTTTTTAATTTCAATACTTTCGAAAGCGGCTTTTTTGATTACATCGAGATAATCTTCCTGCTGCAACGCACCTGCAACACAACCGGCATACATAGTTGCAGATTTTTTCAGTTCAGGATTCAGTTCGCCTTTGATTACAATATCGGAAACACAAAAATGTGCGCCGGGTTTTAATATTCTATGAACTTCAGAGAAAGCTTTCTGCTTATCAGGCACAAGATTCAACACACAATTACTTACAACTACATCAGCTATGTTATCATCAAGCGGTATTGATTCAATTTCTCCAAGATAAAATTCAACATTTTTATAGCCGGTTTTTACTTTGTTTTCATTTGCTTTATCTATCATCTCCTGTGTAAAGTCCAAACCAATTACTTTTCCTTCATCACCAACAATTGCACGCGCAACGAACACATCATTACCGGCACCGGAACCAAGATCAACAACAGTATCGCCTTTTTTAATTCCCGCGAGTTCAGTAGGTAAGCCGCAGCCAAGTCCAAGATCGGCATCGGCAACATAACCATCGAGATGATTATATTCATCTCTCATAACTGTATAACCCACAATTTTATTCTCAGTTGTGCTGCAGCAGGTTGGTCCGCAGCAGCCGGAACCTTTTGCATTCTTAGCAATCTCTGCATATTTCTCCTTAACAACCTGTTTTATTTCACTAGCCGTTTCCATTTTAACTCCTTTTATTTTTATTTAACAACAACCAATTTTCGAAAATAATTTATCCAGGGCATTCTTTGCCCTTACAAGATTTTTAGCATTCACACAGTAACAAATTTTTGGTCCGTCTATCTCCCCTCTTATCAATCCAACCCGCTTAAGCTCTTTTAGATGCTGAGAAACCGTTGCTTGTGCAAGCGGCAAGAGGTCAACTATGTTACCGACCATACAGGAATTATTCATATCCGTGAGGATTTTAAGTATCCTTATTCTTGCAGGATGGCTAAGTGCCTTTGCAACATCAGCCAGCCAGATGTCCTCCTGTGTAAATTCCTCTTTCTTTGAAACTGCCATTTTCATTCTTTCTTCAATCGTTCATCGTAAATATACGATAGATATAATTACATGTCAAGATATCATAAAAAACATTTTATCTATAGCGGGTTAACTTTGGATAATTCTAAAAAATCCCGCCAATAATATCTATCAGATCATCGATCGGGATGTTTATACCCGGACCAGTATATTTATTGATGGCATTGGCTGAGCCTTCGGGATAATTTTCTCTCAGATATTTATGAAGATCGTCGTTTATTTTTCTTTCCAAATTCTGAAGTGCAAAGGCACTATCTTTCAATCCCTTAATCTGCTCTATTAAAATTAATTTGCCATAAGAGGGATTTGAGACTAAAAAAGAATCCAGAAGTGAGCGGGCAAATTTCAGATATTGTTCTCTGCCATTTTCTTCTGCCGAATCTGAAATAACTATTTCCGGTTTATTATTAATAGAATCTACTACTTCGATCACAACCGCACTTTCTTCCGGTGAGATATCCAATTCATTTTGGACACTTTTTGTCCTTGAATTTATTTCTTTACCGAATTTTAGTTTTGGTTCTGATTTCTCCTCCGGTTTTTGCTTAACGGACCCGGAAATTGCTAGTGTGATATAGCGTGGCTGCTTGATATTTTCTTCCCCAATTTTCACGAAGGCAAGGATCGCAAGAAGAATTCCATGCAGAACAACAGAACGCAACAACGGATTATCAAATTTCAAGTACGCATTTCTTCTCTTGGATTCCAAAACAAATATGTTTTATTTGTAACGATGCAATCTAACAGCTATTAACCCGATGAAAAAAGGGAAATTTTACTTCGGTTATTAAATATGAGCTGTTTTTTATTTGACATAACATGCTTTGTAAATTGTATTTTTGCGAAATAATTATTCAGGATTTACCCGATGTTCAAAAGCAGTTCTTTTTATAATCTTCTTTTTTTCTGTGCCTTGCTCGCCGGTTATTTTGCGTTTACGGATCTTCAAATTTCAATGTCAATTGTAAGCAGGCAATCGACCTGGGCAGAATTTCTACAAAGATTCGGTGAACTTCCGGGTTTGCTGGTATTATTCAGCGGAACGCATATTTATTTATCCGGATTTCAGCCTGCCTCTCAATTAAGGAAAATTTTTGTTTTTGTATTTCTTTATTGTGCTGCCATCTATCTTTCACGTTATATTTTCATCACTATTTATTCCGGTGTAACGGATAATTATTATTTTTTAGAAAATTATAGATGGTCAATCATCCTGACCCTTATTGTTCTTAATCTTGTAATATCCCTTCCTTTCAGAAGATTATTTTTCTCGGAAAGGATTTTAAAGTTTGCAAAAGTAAGTGTGCTGCTTGGTTTCTTCGGATATCTTCTAACAGTTCAGCCAATTAAGCAAATTTGGGGAAGAGTAAGATTCAGGGACCTCGATCAGCTTTACTCGAACTTTACACCGTGGTTTGTTGCAAACGGAATTAACGGAAATGAATCGATGCCCTCAGGACACAGCGCAATGTCGTGGATGCTTTTACCTTTGTTAATTCTTATCCCTGCAAAGAATAAAAAATTGAGAGCACTTCTACTTCTATTAATTTTTGCCTGGGGATTTACGGTAGGCTTAAGCAGGATTATAATCGGCGCACATTATGCATCAGATGTTTTATTCGGTGCTTGCATTGTGATTGTTATTTTTGCGGGAATAAAAAACAGGTTGGAAATTATTTAATTGAAAACCTTTTAATAATTTTAATTTTGTTTCCTGTTCTTCCAGTACTGCATATATTTTTCCTGTGTCATCAAACCAACCGGTCCATCATAAATACCGCCGTCAACCATTCCATCATAAACTCTTACAGAAATCAGGTTTTCTTTTCCAGGGATTAGAATTCCATCCGGTATAAAATATGATCTAAAAATTTGCCATTCATTATTTTCATTAAAGCTCCCGGGTATCTCATTAAATTTCCAGTCGCCAATCTCCCCAACAAGTTTTCCATTAATAAACGTCTGATCGATGTCATCTATCTTTCCCAATAAAAGAATCATTTTCTTATTTGAGAATCTATCAGGAAATCTGAAAGACTTTCTATACCAGCCAAATCCATCATAGCCGCCGAAACCCTGTGCTTCCCATATACTGGGAACAAAAATTCCTTCCCAGGAAGAATCATTATATTCAACTTTTTTCCAGTTGGAATTATCCCCCGTGTTAAATTTCCAGATACCAGATAAATTAATCTCCGGGAATAAATCTGCCGAAGGTTCATTCCTCAGCCCAATACTATAGATTCCTACCGGACCCTTAATTATTCCACCTTCTAATTGTATATCGTATACTCTTACTGCAATTATATTTTTCCCCTTCCTTAAAGATTGTTTTGGAATATAGTATTTTCGAAGTGCATTGTAAGCTGTGGAAACGTATGGGGGAAAACCGCCCGAAACTCCTATCAAGCTGCCATTTAAAAAGGTTTCATCCACATCATCTACATAACCAAGACTTAAATAGAGATCAGCTTCTGCAATGTCTGCCGATATTTCAAAGGTTTTTCTATACCAGGCATATCCGTTATACCCGTAATAGCCTGCGTTCTCCCAACTGGAAGGAACGTTAATTTCTTCCCAATCCCTGTCATTGTAATACGGCGATGCCCATTCAGAGTCGTCACCGACAGAAAATTTCCAGTCTCCATTTAAATCAACAACAAGATCCCAGGCTGACTTTTTATTTTCAATATTATCGCAACCGGAATTAATAGTTACTAATAAAACGGTTGTAACAAAAGCAATTACTTTATTTATAAAAGCTGACTTCAAAATTGACAATTTCTATACCCGGATCAAATTCCGGTTTTAAATGTGAACCAAAATTAATTTTATAAATTTATACAACAATGTTTTTTATAACTTACTTATTAAAAGATACAGATTTATCAGGATCATTTATAAGATATTCGTTATAAATATAAGTGCTCATATGTCTTGCTTTCGGATCGATATCTTCTTTAGAAAGTTTTCTAACTTCCAATAAACCATCAACACTTCCCATTTCAAAAAGTACTAATGCTATTAATATTCTTGTGCTGGGATTCTTTTCCTTTCCCAATTGCTCAATCAATGCAGATTCTACTTCAGCGATTCTATACTTCCCTGCAAAATAAATACTGCTCCTTTTAACTCCTTCGTTATCGGATTTAATGCCGGCTGTAAGATTTTTCAGAGCATACTTATTTGTAGTAATCGAACTGATAGAAGTCATTTGAGCATTAAGTGAAGTAGTTGAAACAAGCATTGTAAAAATAAGAACAACACTTAATAACCACGATCCTGTTAATTTATTGCTTTTCATTTTTTACCTCCTTTGGTAAATAGTTTTAATGTTTCCACTGAAAACCTAAAGAAGGTAATTGCAACGTGTGTCATGTTAAAGTAAAGGAATGTAAAAAGATGTCATGAAAAGTGTAAGTGTAAGAACAAGTTTAAGTTAGTTCGCTTTATAGAAGACTAAATAATAAGTTTATAACCTACCCCATGAACCGTTAAAATGATCTGCGGATGATTAGGATCCTTCTCAATTTTATGCCTTAACTTTACAATAAAATTATCGACCGTTCTTGTTGTTGGGGTTTCATCGTAACCCCAGATATCTGAGAGCAAATCATCCCGGCTGACCGTATTGTTTTTATTGTTCCACAAATAATTTAGTATCTCAAATTCTTTGTGCGACATTTGTGTTTGTTCATTATTAATGAAGGCTTTGTATCCAGCAAAATCAACTTTCAATTTTCCAATCCGGATTTCCGAAGGTTTATCAGATTCCGAACCGCCTCTTCTAAGTACGGCTTTTATTCTTGCTAAAAGCTCCCGCAAACTAAAGGGTTTTGTAACGTAATCATCAGCACCAAGTTCTAATCCCAGAACCTTATCTATTTCTTCTCCTTTAGCCGTGAGCAGTATTATCGGAACTTTATTCCCATCTTTCCTAACGGATTTACAAACATCTAAACCGGATTTCTTGGGAAGCATTACATCCAGCAGCACTAAATTGTATTCATTATTTTTTATTTTGTACAATGCTTCTTCGCCATCTTCAGCAATTTCAACTTTGTAACCTTCGAACTCGAGGTTATCTCTCAATCCAAGTCTCATATTCGGTTCATCTTCAACAATTAATATTTTGATCATAGAAACACCTTATGTTATCAGGTTCTCAATCGGGAACAATAATTTGAATTTACTGCCGCTTCCAATTTTACTTTGCAAATCTATTTTAGCATTGTGAGCTTCCATTACATGCTTTACAAGAGTCAAGCCGAGTCCCGTTCCTTTTGTATTATGAACAAGCCCTGTTGAGACTCTAAAAAATTTATCGAATATTTTTTTCTGGTCTTCCTGTGCAATACCTATTCCTTTATCAGCTACTTCTATAAAAACAAATTTTTCGTCGATACCGGTTATTATTTGTATTTCCTTTTTTTCACCGCTGTACTTAACAGCATTGTCTATAAGATTTATAACCGCTTCAGAAACCGCTTCTTCATCAATTTTCACTTTGGGTAGATTATCAGTTAGTTTATAATCGAAGTCGAATCCTTTATTCTTCAAATGGAAATGGTAATTATTATAAACCCGTTCAACCAGCTCATTTATATTTTTTTCTTCTATATTGAATTTTCTTACACCGTCTTCCATTCTTGAAAAATTCAATATATTGTTTACTATCCTGCCAAGTCTGTTTGCTTCCTGACTGATAATAGAATAATATTCTTTCTTTTTTTCATCCGAGTTTACCCTATCCATTTCAAGGGTTTCGGCAAACATACTTATTAAAGATAATGGCGTTCTTAACTCGTGCGACACATTAGAAACAAAATCCGATTTTGCTTTTGCAAGCTCTACCTCTTTCCGAACATTACGCAGAACAAACCAGACACCAAAAATTAAAATCAAAGACAAAACGGAGATGATTATTATATTGGTTATTGCTCTTTGTTTAACGAGTTCTCCAATTGTCTTACCGTTTAACGAAATGCCTATATTATAATTCGGAAATATCCATAACTCTTTTTCTTTTTGAACCTTTCTTTCTATTTGATCCTTATTCGAGTTAAACCTGTATGATTCACTACGATTGAAAATTGAAATCACAAAATCTTCTGAAGCTACTTCCTGAATTTTTGGTGAGAGTATTTTCCATATAAAATTTTGCGGATCAATCACCATTATACATATACCGTGTTTGTTCTTTGAACTGCTTACGTATAAAAGTAATGATAAATAATTAAGTGAATCCAACACCGCAGGTTCAATTTTCCTATAACCTCCTTTTTTATAAGTGAACAGTCTATTTATGATCGCACTGTTTTCTTTTAATATCTTACTAAAAAACTTATTCAGACTGTCAGGAATTTCAAGATTCCCGGAAACGGAAAATGAATATTGAATAGAATGATCGTTTATGCTGTCGGCAAATACCACCATATTTAAGGAAGGAAACTCCGTTAAAAAACTATCGATTGTATTCGGATTCATCGTTAGTTCTTCACGGTTTATTTTATCACTAAAAATATCGACCTGGTTTGCCCAGTTTTCTACTACATCCTGTGAATATTGATTTACTGAAAAAAGAATCGCATCGAGCTGGTTGGAATAAATATTTTCCAGAACCTTCTCATTATCGTTTAAATTATTAAGCTCATTGAAAATTAAAAATACTACAGGAATCAGAATAATAAATAGAAGTAGTATTCCTATCTTCCCGATGGTTTTATACATAATATGATAATTCTTTTAAGCTTTTATTAGAGAAACACAAATTTTATTTTTGACATATACAAAACACATACACTTACTTCACAATGCAGCGTAATTTAATAATTATAGGAATAATAGTTATCATTGCCGGGATTTTATGGCCCTGGCTCAGCAAGTTACCCATCGGTAAACTGCCGGGCGATATTGTAATCGATAAACCGAATTTTAAATTTTATATTCCGATAACTACAATGATAATAATTAGTGCTGTTTTGTCCTTTCTAATTTGGCTGTTCAGAAGATAGGAGCCGTTATTTACACAAACCGACTTCGATTAAACATTTCTTAATTCTTTCAAATGTCTCGGAAATGTCGTTATCAAGTCCGATAGAAATTCTAACCAAGCCTTCGCTCAATCCCATAGTTTTCTGTTCTTCCTTTGGAATCTCCGATGATGTGCTGTGACCGGGAGAGCTGAACAGGGTTTTAAAATAACCAAGACTAACAGCAAGATAACCGATCTTTTCACTTTGCATGACTGCCATAAGCTTATCTGCCGTTTCTTCATCACCTGCATCGATAGCAAGCATACCTCCGTAACCAAATCCTTCATTCATCAGATCGGTTATTAAATTGTGATCGGGATGAGAAACAAGACCGGGATAAAAGACTTTGCAGCCAAGCTTCTCCAGGTTTTCTGCAAGATAAATTGCATTAGCACTATGCTTTTCAATTCTGATGTGCAATGAGTGAAGATTTTTAAGAATACTTGCAGCCCTGTAGCTATCGAGGACAGGACCAAGAAGCATAGATGCCCCGGAATTAATATCCGATAATTGATTAATGAATTCACGAGAACTGCAAATACAGCCTGCAACACAATCGCTTGTGCCGTTAATAAATTTCGTTAAGCTGTGAATAACGATATCGGCACCTAACTGAATCGGTGTTAAGAAAACCGGGCTGAATGTATTATCCACTATCAACTTCAGGTTATGAGACTTCGCAAGTTTACTAAGATTTGGAAGATCGGCTATTTCTAAAAGAGGATTACTTACCGATTCGAAATAAATTATTTTTGTTTTATCAGATATATTTTCCTCCACCGATTTCATGTCGCGTATATTCACAAATTTTACAGTTATACCAAATCGCGGTAGAAAATTTTTGAAAAGCGCATAGGTACCGCCATATATTGTTCTGCTGGAAATTAATTCATCGCCTGTCTTACATACCTGTAAAATCGCATTTGAGATTGCAGCCATTCCTGAAGCCGTTACTATTGCCGCTTCTGCACCTTCAAGTTTAGCAAGTGCATCGGCAAGACATTTATTTGTCGGATTCCAATGGCGAGAATATAAAAAGCAGCCTTCAATTTCATGATCGAACAATTCTTTCATTTTATCGGGACTTAAAAAAGTGTACGTCGATGAATCTTCAATCGAAGGATTGACCCCTCCATATTCCCCGAACACAAGATAATTTTGTATTTCTTTACTAGGATCGAAGTGATGCATTTTATCCTCCTTATTGTTTACTTTTCAGTACGATAAGCATTTCATCAAATTGCTTTTTTTTCTATTTAAAAATATGAACTATTTTGTTCAACGGACGCATCAAAATTACTATATAATCGATTTTGCTAAATGGTATTATTTGTTTGATACAAAAAGAAACCCGATTTTTGCTTCATGCTTTGATCATTAAAAAGAATAGCAATGAAATCACCTGAAATAATCGATAAAGAAAAACACACCGCGGCTGAAAAAGCTCTGGATTTTGTTAAGGATGGGATGATCGTGGGGCTTGGAACCGGATCCACATTTCAATTATTTATAACAAAACTTGCGGGAAGAATTAAAGAAGGATTGAATATACAAACTGTTTCTACTTCAAATGCAACTACAGAACGTGCAAAATCTCTTGGAATAGAAGTAACGGATTTTTCTGATGTAGATAAAATTGATGTTACGATAGATGGTGCCGATGAAGTCGATCCGGAATTGAATGGAATTAAAGGTGGAGGCGGTGCACTGCTTTATGAAAAGATTATTGCTTCTGCTTCTACAAAAAATATCTGGATGATAAACTCTGAAAAATTTGTTAAGCGTCTCGGTAAATTTCCTCTACCGGTTGAGACTGTTCCATTCGGTGCTGAACATACTTTCAAACGACTTCAAGAGATGGGATTGAATCCAAAGTTCAGAATGAACGGAAAAGAATATTTTATTTCGGATGGAAAGCATCTCATTATAGATATCGATATTTCACGAACGAACGATGCTGTTAAATTAGATCAGGATTTAAAAGCCTTGCCCGGTGTTGTTGAGACCGGACTATTCTTAAATTTGTGTACGACTGTCATCATAGGGAAACAAGGTGGCTGCGAGATTGTAAACAGAACATAAAAAAAAAGACCGATAACAAAAGTAACCGGTCTTTCAGATCCCCGCAATTATAAAAATTTATTTTGATCCCATTTTTCTTAATTCTCTCGCCACTTTCCTTGAATTAGTATATGCTAAGAACCCCAACATTGCAAGGAAACCTAAAACTAAAAATTCTGTCAATCCCATAATTTATTTTCTCCTATTGATTGTAATTGTTTTTTTCATTGCTTATGATTTCTCAAGATTGGTGCCACCCACAATGACGTTATATGTGTATTCAATAAGTATTTATATTGCATTAAAATTTTACCAAATAAATTATCCGGTAATAACTACACATTTTGCCACAAATATTAGAAAAAATTACAAGAGAGCCGGATTGCAGACTCACAATTCTGTGTACTAAAATGAACAAGAAGTTGATCCGAAAGGATGAAAAGTTTAATTAAATAAAGATTTGGTAAGGATTCTTATTCTAAGACGGCACATCAAAAAATCTATACATAAGACATTACTACATTTCACGGAAGGGATTCTCTTTACCAGAATCCTTTGGACTTGTGGAAAAACTTACAATACGGGGCTAAGAATACCAATAAGATTGTTTAGTAATCACAACGTGATTCCTCCGAGGAGTCCCTGCGGGAGAACACGTGACCTACGGTTTAGGAAACCGTTGTTCCCTGCCTGACCGACGTCAGTTGGGCTGGTATCCAGCTAAGCAATTCTATCAGATAAAAATTTTATAGTTAATCCCTTTTAGTTTTAGAGTTTAATATGTAATTATAAAAAGTTAAAAACTTTACTAATTCATTTTCAATATCATTTAGCTGGGTTATATATTTTTCGAACTCTTTAATTTTTATTTGGCGATAATTTCTATGATTCTTTACGGCATCTCTACACTCTAATAAGGGTTTTAAGATTATTTTACCATATTGATTTGGTTGACTTAATTTTGCTACGTTTATCGAACTCGTAATTAATTCGGCTTCTGCAACATACATATCAGTATAATTTTCCACTTGAGTCCAATCATGATAAGTTGTAAAAAAAGTCTTAAGAAAA
>Ga0210133_1000541_pt1 | contig 12884 bp, 9 predicted proteins | sample Joice_ThreeSqC_D_2_FD_184874 | JGI IMG/M metagenome (GOLD analysis project Ga0210133, IMG submission 184874) | Wetland microbial communities from San Francisco Bay, California, USA, that impact long-term carbon sequestration - Joice_ThreeSqC_D1... | ecosystem: Environmental > Aquatic > Marine >...
TAGCCACCGTGGCGGAGTGGCCGTTTCTTGAAGCGCTCAAAGAGGCGACGGGCGCCCGGTTCCATTTCATCCAAGCGTGCCGCGACGCTAGAGACCGCGTCGAACGCTCGATATCTGAAGTGTCGCGCAGCGGTGACAATTCGAAATTCCCCTGGCAGCGCCCCGTCGTCACGCATTCGGGCCAGATCTTGTGGAGACGGCATCCTAACAGATCGCGCCATGCACTCTTTGACAATAAGAAGTGTGGTTGCGCTGACGAGCTTTTCGAGCGCCGGATGCTTGTATGACGTGTCGATCGCTGGCGCCCACAAAATCGTGGCCGCCGCAACGCGACGCTCCATATCTGCCCGATAGACCGGGTCGGTTAGACCAAATTCGGCCAAGCTATGCTCAAACAATAGTCTGGCGTAGTAGAGAATGTACGGTAGCCGACTGTAGATGAAGTACCACTGGGACTGTCGAGCCTCATCATTCGTGAAGATGAAATTGAAGTTGAGCGGTTCCGTTTGGATGGACTTGTGCTCCGTGAGTAGGTGTAATGCCTTGTTGCAAACCCCGTCGAAACTATCATCGCGACTCTTGTCGTAGCGGAGTGCTGCAAGAAACGGGGCATCAAACCGATCGCTCTCACCCATCAGATCCAATACGGCGCTTATTCGGCGGGCATGCGGTTCGACGCCACCAGCTTTTGACGGCCGAAGTCTCACCGGGTTTTCGGTGAAAGTCTCCACGAAGCCGTCGGGATCAAGCACCAGCTGTTCCAAAAGCCCCAATGTGTCCTGAAGCGGCTTTCGCAAAAGAGCGTAGGCTATGGTGAGCTTTGCTTTTCGGGACGCTGCCAAGGCTTCGAAAATGAAGTGCAAGAAATCCGAGAGCAGAGCTGGAAAGATCGTCAAACGAACGAAGCTTCCTCGTTCAGCAATAGTGCGAGAGCGAGCCAGCCACTCAAATACGTCGCCCGCTTGCTCGAACGCCTTCTTGTCCGCTTCATCTCGAAATTCGAAGGACGCGGCAAATAGTCCGTGGGCTTCGCCAGCGCGGAGAATCTCAAGAAGGAGATCGTGATGCGTCAAGCACAGCTCATGCGACCGACGCAGATACGTTGGCAAAAAGTCGGGAGTCGAAGGTGCGATGTTTGGAGCTGACATTCGGACGATCTTGGGCCGTGGTTCCCTGAAGTGTGGCTAACTCTACATTCTGCTGCACCCTCCGTCCCTCCTCCACCCGTTCAATAACAGGTCCGTCTTTCACCTCATTTCCGCCGCACGAAAGACGGGTCTCGATCGCGACGGAAAACCGGGGCTAAGGCAGCGAAGAGTTCGCTTGTTGCCGTAAATCTAGACCAGTCCCGCGATCTGGCCGTCGAACGGCTCGTGCCGGGCCGTGTCTTGCCGGATTCGGACGCAGCTTACGTCGATCGAGAGATCTCGGTGTTTCACAGCAATGGCCTGTTTGTGACTCCGACAAATGGCCGTCGTCGGCCAGATTTCGCCGCTCGCCCACGGAACGAAACCCGCCGCCCTACTCGTGACTCAACCCTGCGAGAAAGGTCAGGGTGGCTTGGGCCAGGTCTTGGTGCACCGCGTGGCGATCCACGCCGGGGGCGTCTTTGCACAGGGGCAGTCCCATGACTTCTATCGTGAGTGAACACTCTCCGAGGAACACGAAGTGCCCGGCTGCGCCGATGAGGCGGGTCAGTTCGACATTGGGCAAAGCCTCGGCGAGGTGGCCCGCGTGGGGGCCAAAGGGCAAAAAATCGCCGGGATCGGTGGCAAAGAGGCGCACCGGTGTCCTGAATGCCGAAAGGTCCGCCGAGGCAAAGCTCGGTCCCAGCGCGGGATCGAAAAGCACCAGTCCGCTGAAGGGCACGCGAACATTCGGATCGGTGAGCTCCCCCGGTTTCGGCTCTTCGGCGCCGTACGTGGTTGCATACATGCAGCCCCGGTCGCTCGCTCGTGGGGCCTTGGCGCAGTACGCGCCCAGGCGCTTCGGATCGTAGGCAACGCCAGCGGCTGCCAAGATGGTGTGCCCTCCGGCGGAATGCCCCACGCCGTAGACGCGGTGCAGATCCACTCGCGCGCCGAACTTGGGCAGCTCGAGGAACCGGGCATAGGCCCGCTCCACGTCCCGGGGCCGCAGCCAGAAGCGCAAAATGGCCTTGGGATCTACGGTGGCAAAGCCGTAGGCGCGCGACTCGCCGAAGTGATGGACGCCGAGCACCAGATAGCCGTGAGCCGCGAGCGTCTCGGTCAGCCAGGGGTAGTCGTCTGCGGTGCCTCCGGAGCCGTGAGACAGGATCACCAGCGGCAGCTTCTTGGGCAAACCCGTCGCCAGCTGGGCGTGCTCGGCCACCCGTCCCTTGGCCAGAAGATACGCTTTTTGTACCTCGGGTATGCTGGGATCGACCGGATACCAGAGGTCGGCCAATAGCGGCCGGTTGTCGCCGTTTCGCTCGAGCTGGAGCCGTTCGAATCCCACGTGAAAGGGCGCGTTGGCCCGGGCTTTCAGGGGGACGAAAGCCGGGGCGCTCGATGCCCTTGGCGAGGCTGCCGCAGGCTGCTCGCCGCTGCCGGGGGGCGACCCAGCACAGCCGGCGAGCAGCGCGAGAGCCAAGCAAATTCGACGGTTGATCACCCTCGTCCTTTAGCACAACCGCTACGACCGTCGGGTGCGCTGATCTAGTCGACGATCAGCACTGCCTGGCCGTTGAAGCTGCTGGCGCGAAGATCTGCAAGCGCCCGGTTGGCATCCTTCAAGGGATAGGCAGATACCGTGGTCACGATCGGGATCTGCTGCGCCAGCTCGAGCAGCTCACGGCCGTCGTTGCGGGTGGCATGGGCCACGCTGACCACGCTCCGCTCCCCGTAGATGACGGAGTAGGGCATGCTGGGCAAATCGCTCATGTAAACGGCGTTGATCGCCAACCTGCCCCCGGGCCTCAGGTGCTCGAGGGCCATGGGAACCAGGTGGCCCACGGGCGCGAAGATCACCGCTGCGTCGAGCGGTTCGCCGGGGGGCTCCTCGGCGCCTCCTGCCCAGCGAGCACCGAGATCGAGGGCATGGCGCCGGTGCGCGGGCGAACGTGAGAACACGTAGGCCTCGCAGCCCCAGTGCCGCAGGATCTGAAGCGCGATGTGAGCGCTCGCTCCGAAACCGAACAGTCCCACGCGTTCGCCGGGCACGACCTTGGCCTGACGCAGCGAGCGATAGCCGATGATGCCGGCACACAGCAGCGGCGCCTGCCTGACCGGGTCGGCGGACTCGGGCAGCCGAAGCGCGAAGTCCGAGCGCGCCAGGACGTACTCGGCATAGCCCCCGTCCACGTCCAGGCCGGTGAAGCGAGCCGAGGCACAGAGATTCTCCTGGCCCCGGAGGCACGCGTCGCAGCGGCCGCAGGCAGAATAGAGCCAGGGTATCCCCACCCGGGCACCGATCGGAATCGACACCTCGGGACCCACCGCATCCACCTCGCCGACGATCTGATGGCCTGGGATCCGCGGTAACGACGGGGCGCGCAGCTCCCCATCCAACAGGTGTAGATCGGTGCGGCACACCCCTGAGGCGCGCACCCGCACCCGCAGCTCGCCCCGGCGCGGCTCGGGATCAGGCAAGTTCAGCGGGACCAGCGCCCCGGTTCGCGCCGATTGAGCGTCGACAGCCAGGGCGCGCATGTCACTTCAATACGATTGGCGGTGTGACCCCGCAATTGACGAAGGTGAGCGAGGTGTCCACCCGGAAGTTCGAATCCGCCAGGTGCCGCTCTGCGCCGAACAGGGCAAGATCATAGGTGCCCCCGAGGGACAGTCCGAGCTCAACCGCGCTGGCGTCCAGATCCACGGTTTGGGTGGTGGCAATGTGGATCCCACCGAGATCGATGGCCAGCTTCCGGTTGATGAACACCCAGAGATCGTCGTCGCCGGTGAAGGTAAATACCTCGCCCCCCTGATAGACGAAGCGGGTGTGCAGCTCGGTGGTAAAGCTGTAGTTGTGATCCATGTACTCGTTTCCCCAACCGACCTCGTCTAGGGGAAAGTACTGGTGATCCTTGTCTGCGGCGGCGAACGTGTAGGTATTGCCTTCGGTGTGCGCAAGGTGAAAGGCCACGTAAAACGGTAGGTTTACGCCGTCGACGTCCCGATACCACTGATCGAAATGGGCCTGATCGGTGGTCATGGGCGGGTCCGAGGTTTCACCCACGCCCGTGTACACCGGCTTGTCGTCGGCGCCGAGTTCGTCGGCGACCATGCCCGGGGTCAGGTTGCAGCAGTAATGGTTGAAGTCGACACCCAGATCCGGAACCGAGTCGTAGTTGTGGAAATCGCGGACGATTCCCCACAGCGTGGTGCCGCAGCCTCCCTGGTCCGAGTCCTCGCTCGCCGGGGCCGCGGGTGTGTCTGGATCGACCGCAGGTCCGCGGCAGCAGGCACCGACGCTCCCTGGGCTCGGCACGCTCTCGCACTCCGGCGCTGGCCACAAGCTCTCGTCGACCACGCCCTGCCCGTTGGTTCCACCCAGATCCACCTGGATATTGCCGGTAGCTCCCGAGCCGCCGTCGGCCCCCGAGGAGCTGCCGCCCTCCTGAGAGCCGCTGCCCCCGTTCGAGGGCTCGGTGCCTTGTTGCGGTGCCGAGCCGCTCGAAGACGCTGAGCAACCGCCCAGAGCCAGCAATGCAACCAGAACCGGGCCGAGAGATCGGCGCCGCCGCGCGCCTAGTACTGGCAGTTGTTTCATGCGTGGCTCCAACCGGGCTGGCAAGTGAACGCCCGACTACAGAAGGATAGCCGGTGCAACGTCGTCGTCCACCGGGTGATCGATTCCGAGACTTACTCGGTGCCCGAGGATGCTGCGGATCCGACCGGGTTGGCCAGGGGATCGCCGGGTGACGGCCACCTTACCTCTTCGAGGCGCTCGGGATGATAATCGCGCAGGTGGGTCTTTTTCAGACCGGCGAGCAGATCCGCGAGGGCTTGGCTCACGTGTTGCTCGAGGAGAAACTCGCGGATGCCCGGGGCTTCTTGTTCGAGCTTGCGCTCCTTGGGCGCGACCGTACCCCGACGCCAAACCACGGCGAAGCGTTTGCCCTCAGCCACGGGTTGAGCCACCAGGTCTCCGTCGCCGACCTCGGCTGCTTTGCGGTAAAGCTCCGGATCCACCCGAAGCTCGGGCACGTCGGTAGTGCCGTCCTGAGCCACGAAGCCGAGATCGCCGCCTCGCTCGGCCGTGGCCTTGTCCACCGAGTGCTCGCGCGCGAGCTTTTGCCAGGTCTCGAGATCGCCCTTCTTCTGCATCTCTGCAAGCAGTTGTTCGGCCTGCTCGTGGGTGTCGAGCAGGATGCGATATAGGCGCAGCCGCTGGCCGCGAACGAAGAGCCCCAGATGACCCCGATAGAAGCTGGCGACCTCGACGTCGGTCACCGGATGCTTCTCCTGCAAGTCGTGGCGAAGCTGGTCGATCAAGGCAGACCGCAGGATCTCTTGGCGTTCGGCAACGAACCTTGGGCTTAGGTCCAGGTGTCGTTGCCGCGCCGCTTCGGCCATCCGGAGCAACGGTACCAGGTGCTCGGTAACCAGGGTCTCGGCTGATTGCGCCGGACCCGCACCGGGCGCGCTCACCCTCAGGGAAGGCAGTGCGTTCACCCGCGCCTGCAACTGGTCTTGGGTCAGCTCGACCGAGCCCAGCTTCAGGGCCACGTGAGCCTGGGAAGCCGGAGAGGCGCTGCCAGCAGCCACTGCCGCCGCAACAGCGGCGAGCTTCCAAAGACCCAGGGCAGGCATGCCCGGGCGGTCTAGGCCGACACGGGCTGGCGAGCAAGTCTGCGACCGGAACGTGCCAGGGGCTTGGTGGCCCGCGGCTCGGATTTCGGGCTCGGGGCCACGGCGGGCGGAGCCGGGGTCAAGTCGCGCACCGTGACCTCGACCGGCTCGACCGACTGTTGTGCCAGACGCTCGCGAATGATCTGAAGGGCCTGCTCGCTGTGGTCAATGCCAATGGCACGACGCTGGTGGCGCGCGCACACCGCCAGGGTAGTGCCGCTGCCTGCGTACCCGTCCACGACCAAGTCGCCGGGCTCGGTGCAGGACAAAACCAGTCGTTCGAGCAGAGCCTCGGGCTTCTGCGTGGGGTACCCGGTACGCTCCCGGGCTACTGGAGCCACGATCCCGATGTCCCAGACGTCGCCGAGGGGCGCCCCGGGCGAACCTTGCTGGGTGCGGCTGGAGCAGCGGCGTCGGCCATCGGTATCGAACACGGCCCGCTGCTTTTTGTCTCCCCAGGTGGCCCGGGTCGAGGCTGCCAGGGGCTCGTAGAGCTGCTGAAAGCGTGGCTTGACGTCGGGATTTTTGACGTAACGCAGAAGCACGTCGTGGACCCGCTGAAAATTGGCGGTGCGTGCTGGCCAGCGCCGATAGCGCCACACGATCTCGCTGGCAAAGCTGCGAATGCCGAAGATCTCGTCGAGCAGGATCTTCGCGTAGTGGCTGGTCTTGGGATCCACGTGCAGGACCAGGCAGCCGTCTTCGCTGAGCAGTTTGCGGGCAGCTACCAGCCGGGGCCACAGCGCGTCCAGGTACTCGGGCAGGCTCGCCCACCGGTCGTCGAAGGCCGGGCTGCTCTCGCGCCAAGGGCGGCCCAGGTGGTCGCGGCCGCGAACGACCCGCAGGTGCTGCCGGCCGGTGAAAAATGGCGGGTCCAGATACACCAGGCTGGCCTTGCCCCGATGGCTCTCTCCCAGGGCGGTGAGGGCTCGGGCGTTGTCTCCCGAGACCAGCAAGACCGGCGCAGTTCGGTCCGAACCTGGCGTCAGACGCGCGCCGGGAAGCTCTGCTTTGGGTTGCCGGCTGCGCCAGCTGAGGACCACGCTTTCGGGCTCATTCATGCCGAGTGCGATCGTACCGGGCCCGAAACTGAGGCGGCCAAGTTCGAGGCAGAGCCGGTCGGCCCTCGGCCAACGGGCTCCGGGCCGCAGCTGGCCCTGCCGTGCTTGCCAGGGCGGCGTGCGCACGCTAGCGGACCGGTTGCCATGACCGCCAAGCCGAGAATCTTCTCCGGGATGCAGCCCACCGGAGAGCTGCACGTGGGCAACTACTTCGGGGCGCTGAGAAATTGGGTGAAGCTGGCGCACGCGGGCACGCACGAGTCGGTGTATTGCATCGTGGACGCCCACGCCATCACCATCGACTACGACCCCCGGGAGATGCCGCGCCGCATTTTCGACACTGCGCTCACCTACCTGGCCGCGGGGCTCGACCCCGAGCGTACCATCGTGTTCGTTCAGAGCGACGTGCCCGAGCAGTTGGAGCTGACCTGGTATCTCTCCAGCGTCACACCCATGGGGGACCTTCATCGGATGACGCAGTTCAAGGAGAAGAGCGACGAGCACAAGCACAATGTCAATACCGGGCTGTTCACCTACCCGGTGCTGATGGCTGCCGACATTCTGGCCTACAAGGCAACCGCGGTGCCGGTCGGCAATGACCAGGTTCAGCATCTCGAGCTGTCCCGCGAGATCGCCCGAAAATTCAACGCGCGTTTCCGCTCCGTGTTCCCCGAGCCCCAGCCCCTGCTTTCCCAGACCCCGCGCATCATGGGCTTGGACGGCAGGACCAAGATGAGCAAGTCCCGCGGCAACGCCATTGGTGTGTTCGAGGATCCGAAGAGCGTGGACAAAAAGCTCAAGGGGGCGTTCACCGACGAGCAGAAGCTGCGCCGGGGCGACCCCGGCCGGCCCGAGGTGTGCAACGTCTACACGCTGCACACCGCCGTGACCCCGCCCGAGGATTTGGCTGGTATCGCCGCCGACTGCCGTTCCGGCGCGCTCGGCTGCGGGGATTGCAAGCGTCGGCTGAGCGAAAACCTTCTGGCCGAGCTCGGCCCGGTCCGAGAGCGGGCCGAGGCGCTTCGACGCCAGCCCGATCAGGTGGTTCAAGCTCTGAGCCGCGGTGCAGAGCGCGCGCGAGAGATTGCCTCGGGAACCTTGAGCGAGGTCCGTCAGGCCATGGGCCTCGGCTGCCCGCGGAAGCTAGACTAGGGGCGCATGCATCGGCTTGGTCTGGGTTTGGCTATCTTGATGCTCGGGGTCGTCGGGTGTCGCGGAGAGGCGGTCGACGACCAGCCGGACCAGCTGGTGCGCGAGTTCATCATCAGGATGAAGCGGGTACACGGCAATCCGCGAGCAGGAAGGCAAGCCTTCGAGCTGCTCTCCCAGCGAGCCCAGCGCAACTTGACCGAGCGCGCTGCCCGGGCCAGCGCACTGGCCGGACGTAAGGTAGCTCCGGAGGAGATGATTGCACCTTCGCGATTTTCCCTATTGTTCGATCCAAAGCGGATCTCGGCGAGCGTCAATGGAGACTGGTCCACCGTGACCGTGTACGGCAGCGCGCCGGCACGTGAGCACCGGGAAGTGCGCTGCGTCAAGGAACAGGGCCGCTGGCGGGTCGTGCTCAACCTGCCCCCGTTGCCCCCGATTCAAAAGCGCCGCACCCCCGAAGCAGAGGACTGAAGGCGCGCCAGCTCGAGGCGCCCCCTTGGGCACCCAGATAGACATGGCCCCGGGGCGTGCCACCTCGTGCTATCCTGCGCACGATGGAAATTTCCACCTTGACCAGGTTCGGGTCGATCACTCTGTTGCTGGCAGCGTCCACGCTTCTGGATTGTGGGGGAAGCAAGGACAAGTCGAACGACACCAGCACGAGCGGTGGGACCGACGTTGGTCAGGCCGGCGATAGCGCAGCGGGGTCCACCGGGACCGACGCAGGCAGTCCCGGCATGGGTGGGACCGCGACCGGCGGAGCTGCCGGTACCGCCGGTGCAGCGGTGTGCACGGGCACGCCCAGCTCCACCTGCGAGGACCGGCTCTGCGACACCATGCCCGGATGTTCGGCAAGCGATCCCGCTCAGTGCAGCGGCGAAGCCGAACCCTGCAGCAGCTACGACGACGACGTGACCGGGTGCAATGCCGAGTGGGGCTGCGGCGAGGCTGCCAACGGCGTCTGCGCCAAATACGACACCGTTTGCTCGGACTACGGGTCCGAGGCGTACTGTGTGGAATTCCCTGGTTGCTGGTGGAGCGGCCTGTTCTGCAACGGCGACATCATCAGCAGCTGTCCTCAGCAGACCAAGAGCGCCAACTGCGAATCGAACCCCGCTTGCTTCTGGACCGCCGCGGACGTGCAGTACTGCGGTGGCTCGGTCACCCCCTGCGACGAGATGACCTCGGACACCTGCGAGATGCAGACCGGATGCACGCTCGAGCCGGCCACCTGTGATGGCACGCCCACGCCCTGCGGCGAGCTTTCGCGGGACGATTGTCTGATGCAGCCCGGGTGCAGCCTGGTCGGTGGGGGCACGCGCAATGTGACACCTACCGGAATCTCGACCAGCGCCCCGGACTTGATCTTCGAGTCGCTCACGGTCAAACGCGGCTTTCACTCGGACCAGGACACCTTGGATGTCTACCTGGCCGAAATCAATCGAGGCACCGTGGATGCGCCCGGGCACTCGGACCAAATCATTTTGAGCAAGGATGACACCTACGGCAACGACGACGACTTCGTGCTGACCACGGCCTCGGTCGACTTCGTCATTCCGGCATTCGGGTTCGACGGTGCCGTTCTGCAAAGCTACTTCGAGATGCCGAGCGAGTCCGACTTGGAGCCCGGCTACTACTACCCGATCGGGGTCTTGGACTCCGATCAGACCGTCCGGGAGCTCGAGAAGGCCAACAACGTGCAGGTGCTGCCTTCGATCTACGTGGGACCGAACATGTTCGATCTAGCCGCAGTGTCGTTGACCCATTCGCTCGACGCCACAGCCGCGCCCGACGATAGCTTCGATTTGACCCTGACGGTGAGCAACAACAGCACCGCTTCGGTGCCCACCATCGGCGTCGCCACCTATCTCTCCGAGGACGAAAATCTGGACGATAGCGATGTCCTGGCCGAATGCACCGACAGCCTGGATCTGAACCTGGACGTGGGAGGCCAGGGTGATTTCCAGCTGAGCTGCACCGTGCCCCGGGTACGCGGTACCTATTACGTGCTGACCGTGGTCGATCCCGAGGACACCCTGGGCGACGCGGATCGCTCGAACAACGTGGCGGTGGCACCGGATAGCGTTACCGTTGACGCGCCCTCGCCGGACCTCGAGATCGCGGACCTCCAGAGCGACTCCTACGCGGTCGACTGGCAGGGAACCGTCGCGCTTTCGGCCACGGTGTCCAATACCGGTTCGGACCCATCGCCGGCGACCACGGTGGCCTTCCTGCTGAACGGGACCAACCAAATCTGCAGCGCGAGCGTGGAGGCCCTGGACGCGGGCGCGAGCACCACCGTTACCAAGAGCTGCACCCTGGACGCCAGCATCATCGGCACGCGGCCCTTGAGCGCTTACGTGGACCCGGACGACCAGGTCTTCGAGGTGAGCGAGACCAACAACACCACCGAGAGCGCCACCGATCTGGTGGTGGCTGAGCCGGACATCAACCTGGTCGCGGCCGGTGTCGGAATCGTGGCCGGAGGTACCACCCGTAGCGCGGGTCAGACTTTGGTGGTCTACCCGGAGATCGAGAACGACGGGACCGTCGACGCTCCCCCGTATCGCTTCATTTTCTACGCCTCGACCGACTCCACCATCACCACCGGCGACTTCGAATTCTGCATTCGGGACGCCACGACCGGGCAAGCCGCGGGCACGACCACGGCCGGCGCTGCCATCGAATGCCAAGTGCCCACCATGGACCCCGGCGACTACTACATCGGACTCATCGTGGACACCGACGACGACGTCCCGGAAACGGACGAAAGCGACAACGTGGCCGTCGATAGCCAGAACCTGCTGACCATCGAATGACCGCGCCGCCGGTCGGATACCAGCGCTTCTCCTGGCTCTGCCGGGCAGACTCAGCGCTGCCCGCTCGGCACCGAGACCCTGCCGCGCAACATGGCCTGTAGCGCCGGGGCCCAGGCCACCAGTTCATCGACGAAGGCGCGGACCTGCGGGGCCATGAATTCGCGTTCCCGATAGACCGCGGCCACTTGGCTCTCGCCGCCAATGACCTTCGGCAGCACCTGGGTGAGCGCGCCCATGCCGATCAGGTCTCCGAGGATGAGGTTGGGCAAGAGCGCAATTCCCAGGTGGCGCAGGGTTGCCTCACGCAACAGACGCAGGTCGTTGGACGAGAACGAGCTATCGACGTGGACGACGCCTTTGCCGACCGGCCAGGTCCTTTGCGGTAGCTCGCCCCTGGCAAAACCGGTCAGACAGCGATGCTTCTTGAGATCCTTGATGGTCCGAGGCGTGCCGTGTTCAGCCAAGTATTGGGGAGATGCCACCGCGATCACGCGGTCGCGAGCCAAGGTGCGGGCGACCAGACCCGGCTGCAATTCCGGCGACGCCCGCAGGGCCACGTCGTAGCCTTCGCGAAGCAAGTCGACGATGCGGGTCGAAATGTCGACTCTGATTCGCACCGCGGGGTGCCTTTGGGCGAACGACGTCATCATCTCGGAGAACGACTCATCAATGATGGGTGGGACCGAGACCCGAAGCTCGCCGCGCATTTTCTCTTCCGTGGCGCGGACACTCGATTGGGCTTGGGCGATCGCGTCGAGCACGATGCGCGCGTGGCGGTAGAAACGCTCGCCCGCATCGGTCACCGACAGGCGGCGCGTGCTACGCCGCAACAGCCGAACGCCCAGGCGTTCCTCGAGGCGACCGAGGCGTCGAGCCACCGTGGCCCGAGGGATCTCAAGCTCCGCCGCCGCGCGCGACAGCGACTTGGCCTCGATCACCTGAGCAAATGCCAGAAGCTCTGCAGTTTCCAGGGGTTGGTACATTTGGATCAATTTTGGTCAAATGATGACAGATGTTCGATCATTGTTCCATCCCGGATCCGGCCCCAGATTGGGGATCGAGGACGCCATCGGGGAATCCGAGCCCGTTCTCGACGGTTGCCTCGGTATACCCACCGAGCAGCATTGATTTGACCCATTGACGGGCGGTGCACCGACGCGCGCGCCGCTCGAGGAGAGACGTCATGGCCTGGATGATTGACGGCGTGCATTCCCACGTCGGGTTTTCGGCAAAACACATGATGGTATCGACGGTGCGAGGTCAGTTCAGGACCTACAGCGGAACGCTGGACATCGATCCCACGGATTTCACTCGCTCCCATTTCGAGGGAGAGATCGAGGTCGCCAGCATCGACACCGGCAACCAGCAACGAGACGACCACCTGCGTAGCAGCGACTTTTTCGACGCCGAAAATCACCCGAAGATTCGGTTCAAGAGCACGCGTATCGAACCAAGCGGCGGCGACGATTACGCGGTCACCGGCGACCTTACCATCCGCGGCGTGACCAAGCCGGTGACGCTCGAGGTGGAGTTCTTCGGTACCTCCAAGAACATGTCCGGCGATACCGTGGCCGGCCTGAGCGTGCGCGGTGCCATCAATCGCAAGGACTTCGGCGTCAACTTCAATGCGCTGCTGGAGTCTGGCGGGGTCGTGGTCGGCGACAAGGTGAAGATCGAGATCGATATCGAAGCTCAGGCGGCAAAGGCCGCGGCGTAACGCGGGCCCCAAATCGCCCGCTGGTCGGGGGGCTCGTTCACTTCAAACACGAGGACCCCTGCCGATCCAGATCGTCCTGGCGCAACAGCTGCTCGATCCGGTGTGCGTCGTCACCCTGATGCACACCAGGCCGAGACCATTGCATCGCGGCTCTGCCCTCGGTTCCGACGGTGCGGGTTCGGTCTGAGTCGAAGTGCCAGGCAACATTGGCCAGTACGCGATGGTCGACGAAGGAATAGGGCTCGGCGGTGCTCATGCGGTGCCATAGCTCGTAGCTGGGGCCGGCTCGGACCTCGTCGTTCAGGTCGAAGGACAAACCCAG
>Ga0210133_1000542_pt1 | contig 12874 bp, 13 predicted proteins | sample Joice_ThreeSqC_D_2_FD_184874 | JGI IMG/M metagenome (GOLD analysis project Ga0210133, IMG submission 184874) | Wetland microbial communities from San Francisco Bay, California, USA, that impact long-term carbon sequestration - Joice_ThreeSqC_D1... | ecosystem: Environmental > Aquatic > Marine >...
TCCGTCATGAGAGTATAAAGCCTGCTGTCCTTCAATAACCCACACTAAAATGCTATTATCCGGTTCACCCGGTACTACAATTGTACCGTCTACAAAGTATGTCCAGTCTGAAAGATTTACGCTGCCTTCAGTTCTGCCAGGTCCATGACAACTAACACATTTAACTTCCAAAATTGGTCTGATGTCGTCTAAGTAGCTAACATTCGACTCCGGAATTACTCTGTTATCTATATCCTGAACGGTAACGGTATCATCACAACTATAATAAATAACAGCGATACAACCCACCAGTAATATTTTGTATAAAGTTTTAATCATTTAAATTATCGTGAAAATTGAGATTAAAAATTAAATGCATTTATTTTTTAAAACAATGGTATAATGTCAGTCTCTATAAAATGATTTAAATTGACAATCCTGACAAAGATAATTAGATTTGCTTCTGATTTTTCGGGGCTATAGCTCAGTTGGGAGAGCGCTTGAATGGCATTCAAGAGGTCGCCGGTTCGATCCCGGCTAGCTCCACATTTAATCAAGAGTTGAAATCATCCTCGACTCTTTTCTTCTTAATCAAAAAATAATTTCCAATTAAAACGGATTTCTTATTTTCTCATCTTATTTTGCATACGAATTGATTTTCTCCTCCTTAGCTGATTATCTATGAGCATTTTACTTCGCAACAGTTTCTATAAAAAGATTCTCAGGGTAGCATTGCCTGCAATTGCCGGTCTCTCCACACAAATGGTTGTTTCGTTAGTCGATACAGCAATGGTGGGCAGACTTGATGAAGCTACCTATGCCCTTGCTGCAATGGGTATCGGAGTTTTAGCAACCTGGGCATTGATAAGCTTTTTTTCAAGTTTGGCTACGGGAATTCATGTTGTTGTTGCCAGAAAATATGGACAGAGGGATTTCATAAGTTGCGGTGTTACACTTAATAATTCTTTGATGATAGCACTTCTGATTGGAATTGTTGTAGCTGCCGTCGGAGTTTTCTTTGCTGATCCAATTGCACATCTTTTTGCAACTGATGAAATGGTTGGTAACTACGCGAGTGAATATATTTTTTACAGATTTCTCGGTATTCCATTTTTTTTGATTTCAGTTTCCTACAGGGGTTTTTTCTTCGGAATAAATAAAACTAAAATTTTTATGTTTTCCGGAGTAATAACAAATCTTCTTAATATAATTTTCAATTATATTCTCATTTACGGTAACTTCGGATTTCCAAGGATGGGTTTAGCCGGTGCAGGTTTGGGATCATCAATTGCCACAGCATTTGACGTGATGTTTTATTTATTTGTAATTCTTCTTCCTAATTACAGGAAAACCTATCAGAATTTCAAACATTTTAAAATCGATACAAAACTAATTAAAAGCATACTTAAAATTTCTTTACCGGTTTCATTTCAGAATGTATTTATTCTTGTTGGATTTTTGAGCTTTGTGGCTATTATCGGATTAATAGGAACGATTGAGCAGGCGGCGACGCAAGCAACTATAAGCACATTGTTCATTTCATTTTTGCCATGTTTCGGTTTTGGTATTGCGGTTCAAACCCTGGTAGGAAACAATTTGGGTGCGCGTAAATATGTACTTGCAAAAATTTATGGAATTGAAACGGCAAAAGTCGCTACAATTTATACATTAATCCTTGGTTTTATATTTATAATTCTTCCTAACTATGTTTTATTGATAATTACTAACAACGAAACAATTATTAACGTTGCGGTACCAGCGTTACGAATAGCTGGCTTCGCTCAAATATTTTACGGAATAGGTGTTGTCTTAGCCAATGGATTGCAGGCAGCCGGCAGAACAATTTACGTTATGAAGGCGGAAGTAATTACTAATATATTAATCTTTGTTCCGCTATCGTATTTTCTAGGAGTTTACCTGGGATTGGGCTTTTCCTGGGCATGGATCGCACTTCCTGTTTATATCATTATTTACTCATTAGTTATATTTCTGAAGTTTAACTCATCAAATTGGTACACAAAAATTTGATGTAGAGGGGAATAGATTTTGCCGAAGGGTGCAACTTATAAAAATTAAATAAGAGGGATCGACTTCATTTATTTGACGAGAATATAAAGAAGATATTCAAATTAAAACATTTTTAAGGGGAAATAATTCGCGTGAAAACGATAAAAAGCCTTGACAAAGTAGCTTCTAAAGAATATATTTTGGCTATGAAAAAAGTGCTACTGAAAATTATTCCTGTATTTTTATTCGTAGTAGCAGTATATGCAACTACGTATGAATATTTTCAAGGTTACAGCGAGGGAGATAATATTCGTTTAGAATGGAAAACGAATGACGAAAGTGGACTTAAAGAATTTAGAATTGAAAGAAAAACTCCTCAAAGCTCTTACACAGAAATTGCAACTATAAAACCTAAAGGTAACAATTCATTCTATAGCTATGTGGATGAATCTGCGTACAAAACTGAAGATTTAGTTTTTATTTATCAAATTGAGTTTGTTGACAACAACAATTCAGTTTCAAGATCTAATGAAGTAACGGTCTCTCATAATGTTTCCGGCGTTAAACGTACCTGGGGCAGTATTAAAGCAATGTTCAGGTAATACTCTCATTGCTTATCAATTCTAATTACTTTTCAAAAACATCCAACATAAACAACCTCAAAAATTTAACTAAAGTTTTTTGTTATCTAAATAAAACAATTTTTTCTACTATTGGAATAATGTGTTTTATCCTGGTGTTTTATGCTTGCTCGAGTTCTAAAAGATTTACTTCTGATGAAGCAACATACGGGAAGAAAAATGATAACGATTTAAACTCGATAAGAATTTTATTAGATGAAAAACCGGCAGCTCTCTTTCTTACAATCCAAAATAAAGTATTTCTATTTAATGAAAAAAGAAAAATTGCAGAAGTAAATAACGGCAATACAATTGAATGTTACGGTAACCCTGAAACTGTAAGTGTAAAGGTTGGAAGACAAAATTATATCGGGAAATATTTTCAAATTGTTGCAGCAGACGGTAATTCTGTAAAATATAACGGAAAAAGTTATAAAGGGAATATCAGGATTGTTTCAACCGGAAATAGCGTTGAACTTATTAATTTTGTCGATCTTGAAAATTATTTAAAAGGTGTAATTGCTAAAGAGATGCCCCTGGGTAATGGCGATGATAATTTTGAAGGATTGAAAGCTTTCGCTATTTGTGCGCGTACTTATGCAGCAGCTAAGATGTACGAAGGCAGTGCATTATATGACATCTTTCCCGATACAAGGGACCAGGTATACGGTGGCGAATCGGCAGAGGAAACGATTTCGAATAAAGCCGTTGAAGAAACTGCAGGAATGATTTTATTTTCTGATGGTAAACCTGCAAAGATCTACTATCATTCTACCTGCGGTGGTGAAACTGAAAATGTAGAAAATGTTTTTCCGAAACCCCGGCAAAGTTATTTAGTCGCTACTGAAGACGGATCGGATCCGTTTTGTAAAATATCACCGCGATTCAAATGGGAAGAAGTTTATACCGAAAAAGACATAATTCAAAGATTATATGATTCGAATGTTATTCCTGCTACTACCTATACACTTGATGATATACGAATAGTCGAGAAATACAATTCCGGCAGAGTGAAAAATTTAGAAATCGATTTAAGTTCCGGATCGGGAAGTAAAGAAATTCATCTTTACGGAAATGAGATTCGGTTTAAATTAAGAACACCCGGTAAAAATCTTGTTTTGTGGAGTACTTTGTTCGATATAAAAAAAAGTGGGGGCAAGATTATTTTTAATGGAAAGGGTTATGGACACGGAGTCGGTTTATGCCAGTGGGGAACTATCGGCAGATCGAGAGCCGGACAAAATTACACGCAAATCCTCAATCATTATTTTCCAGGGACATCATTAGGTAAATTGAATGATTAAAACGAATTTACCAATCTATCTTGTTTCTAAATCTCCACGCAGAAGAAAACTATTAAAGCAAATTAATCTGAAGTTCAAATCATTCTCAGTAGATATAGATGAAAAAGTTTTAATAGGTGAAAAACCAATTCAAAACGTTAAAAGACTTGCAAAAGAAAAATTAGATGCAGCTTGTTTAAAAGTAAAAGCTGGAATAATTATTACCGCGGATACAATAGTAGTTCTTAATGATGAAATAATAAATAAACCGGTGAATGAAAAGGATGCTGTTAGGATCCTCAAAAAATTAAGTGGAAGGGTCCACGCAGTCTATACAGGATTTTCTATTTTTAATTCGGCATCAAATTGTCAAATTACAGATTATGAAAAAACTCTTGTCGAATTTAGAGAATTAAGTTATGATGAAATCAGCGATTATGTTAAGAGCGGCAGTCCGATGGATAAGGCGGGTGCTTATGGTATACAGGACGATTTCGGTGCGGTATTCATAAAAAAAATTAACGGGTGTTATTATAACGTTGTTGGTTTACCTTTACAAAAGGTTTATCAAACATTGATGAAAATGATATAAGTTGATAGGGAAACTCAAAAAGAAAATACTTTTATCAATAATAATTGCAGGGGTAGTTTATCTTGCATTTACTATTTATGCCGATTACCAAAAAGTAATTGCAGCATTCACTCATTTTGAATGGATCTTACTTCCTGTTCTTCTTCTATTATCCTTACTTAATTATTTCGTTAGATTTATTAAATGGGATTATTATTGTTCACTAATAAATGTAAAAGTTAAAAAAGCCGATTCACTTTCAATCTTTATGTCCGGTTTAATTATGAGCATAACACCGGGAAAGATTGGAGAGCTGCTTAAAGTTTATCTGTTAAGAGAAGTAACAAAAGATCCTATTAGCAAAACTGCCCCAATAATTTTTGCAGAACGCATTACGGACTTTTTATCTTTGTTATTAATTGCGATAATAGGTGCATATACCTTTGATTATGGAAAGGGGCTTACACTGGGTGTTACTGTATTTTTTATTCTTGTAATTATCATAATCAGTAACAAAAAATTATCCATTTTCTTTCTTAACCAGCTTGAAAAAATCGGTTTCATAAAAAAATATATTTTAAACCTTCATAAGGCGTATGAAAGCTCATATCAGCTGCTTCGACCGGCACCGATAATTAAGATGACATTGGTTAGTTTGATATCATGGGGCTTCGAATGTTTGGGATATCACTTAATTCTCTTAAATTTCGGGTTCAATTTTGGATTTTTCTGGGCGTCGTTCAGCTATGCATTTGCAACAATTGCCGGTGCGGTTTCGATGCTGCCCGGTGGACTTGGAGTTACTGAAGGTTCGCTTACAATTATGCTTGTGAAGATGGGTGTAACGAACGATATTGCTGTAACGACAACTTTATTAGTAAGAATTGTAACACTATGGTTTGCAGTATTTGTTGGAATTATTAGTGTTTCACTTTATCAAAAACGGTTTGGAAAAATTACAATCGATTCTATAAATAATTTGAATTAAGGGAGATTTGAAATGAGTAAATTCAAAAAGATTATCGTACCTGCCGATGGTGAAAAAATAACTGTCGAAAATAACAGGCTGAATGTTCCGGATAACCCAATCATCGCTTTTATAGAAGGGGATGGAATTGGACCGGATATCTGGGCAGCATCTAAAAGAGTTTTTGATGCTGCGGTTCAAAAAGCATTCAACGGAAAAAAGCGAATTGCCTGGATGGAAATTTTTGCCGGCGACAAAGCTGTTAAAGTCTACGGAAAAAATAAATGGCTTCCCGGAGAAACGGTGGATGCAATTCAGGAATTTGTTATTGCTATTAAGGGTCCTTTAACAACACCAATCGGCGGTGGAATCAGGAGCCTTAATGTATCGTTACGCCAGCAATTGGATTTGTTTGCATGTGTAAGACCGGTAAAATATTATTCCGGTACGCCATCACCAATGAAAAAACCTCAGCTTTTGGATATCGTACTGTTTCGTGAAAATACGGAAGATGTTTATTCAGGTATTGAGTTTAAATCCGGAACGAAAGAAGCTGACAGTATCATCAGCTATTTAAATAAAAAAATTGAAAAAAATATAAGACCTAAATCCGGTATTGGAATTAAACCGATAAGTGAATTCGGCTCTGCAAGGTTAGTTAAGAAAGCAATCGAGTATGCAAGAGATAATAAACGAAAAAGCGTTACTCTTGTTCACAAAGGTAATATAATGAAATTCACCGAGGGTGCATTTAAAGAATGGGGATATAAAATTGCTAAAAGTGAATTCAGAGATATAATAGTAACTGAAGATGAACTCTGGAATGAATTTAACGGGAAAATGCCGGAAGGTAAAATCCTGATCAAAGATAGAATTGCAGACAGTATGTTCCAGCAATTGCTGTTACGCCCTGACGAGTATGACATAGTAGCAACTACAAATCTTAATGGTGATTTCCTCTCCGATGCTGCAGCAGCACAAGTTGGCGGACTCGGTATAGCACCTGGAGCTAATATGAGTTATTATACCGCTTTGTTTGAAGCGACGCATGGCACTGCACCAAAATATGCCGGTATGGATAAAGTAAATCCTGGCTCAGTAATACTCTCCGGCGTTATGATGTTTAGATATCTTGGTTGGAAGAAGGCTGCAGACATGATCGAACGCGGAATGAAAAAAGCTATAAAATCCAAAGTAGTTACTTATGATTTTGCAAGATTGATGAAGGGAGCAACAGAAGTAAAATCTTCTGAGTTTGCATCTGAAATTATCAGGAATATGTAATTGTAGTTTTTTTAATGGTTTTATTTTATGGATATTAGAAAATAGTAAATCGGGTTATAACAGTTAGGACGGAAAAAGCTTTGATCCGGCTATTTTCTTGAAACTCATAGACTCTATTGGTATATTTTGACACATAAATAATTGAAAAGATAAGGAGTATGAAATGGAACAGGAAACTCATTTTGGTAAAGGTGTTTTAATCGGTTTTTTAGCTGGCGGCGCACTTGGTGCTGCCCTGGCTTTGCTGTATGCACCTAAAAGCGGAAAAGAGCTTCGTCAAGATATAAAATTGAAAACCGATGATTATTTGGATGATGCGGAAAAGTATATTGCAGAGGCAAAGGACAAAGCTTTGGATCTTATTAACGAAGGCAAGAAGAGATCTGAAAAATTAATTAAAGATGCAAAAACTAAATCTGAAGAATTGTTAAAAGACGCAGAAAAAGTCTTAGACGAAGCCAAAGGTAAAACAAGTGAATATGTAAAAGCAGGAAAAGAAAAAATTGATGAGAAAAGCGGACAGATTAAAAACGCTATACGAGCCGGTGTTGATGCTTACAAAGAAACAAAAAAATCATAGAACTGAATTTCATTAAATGAACCTGGTTGATATCTTATTAATTGTTCTATTAATTACGGCATCTGCTTTATGCATCGCTTTGATTTATTATCTCTGGAAAATTTCTCAATCTATTAAATCTATACAAACAGATGTAAGCGGACTTTCTTCAAGTTTACAGCCGCTTATCACTTCAACATCAGAACTGGCACAGAATCTTTCCGAAATATCCGAAAACGCCAGGGGACATATTGAGCTATCGAAGAATATTGTTGAAAGTGTAAAAGACAGAGTAGATACAATTCTGAAATTTGAAGAAGATGTCAGAAGCGGGATTCAAGGTCCCATAATGTCATTTATTAATGAAATCACTGCAATATATAACGGTTTTCATACATTCATTAACAATTTGAAAAAGAAAAATTTCTAAATCCATTTTTCTCACCTTTAGTATTCTAGGAGGAATTCATTGAAAGAATATGGTACAGAATCAATTCGCAATTTAGCGTTTATTGGTCACGGCGGAAGCGGAAAAACATCTCTCACCGAATTAATTTTATACACAGCGGGCGAAACCACACGAATAGGAAAAGTTGAAGAGGGGAACACAATATCCGATTACACACCCAACGAAATTGAAAAACAGATATCGATATCAACCGGAATTACTCATATCGAATGGAATAATAGAAAATTAAACATGCTTGACACACCCGGATATTCTGATTTTATTGGTGAGGTTAAAGCTGCTTTAAAAGTAAGTGATATCGGTGTTTTTACCATCAAATCAGTTGAAGGTGTTGAAGTTGGAACCGAGGTCGCATCGGAGTTTATAAAAGATTATCAACTGCCTTCTGCAATCATAATTAATAAAGTGGATAACGAGCATTCCACGTTCATAGAAACATTTAACAAATCGAAAGAACGTGTAACTCCCGGCGCAACAATAGTTACTTTTCCTGCATCGGAAGGAATCAATTTTAATACCGTGATAGACGTTGTTAAAATGAAAGCGTATACTTATGGCGAAGTCGGAAGTAAAAAGGTAAGCGAGGCTGAAATTCCCGATAATTTAAAAGCCGATGCTGAAATTTATAGAACTGAATTAATTGAAAAGATAGCAGAATCCTCTGAAGAACTGATCAACATATATTTTGAAAAGGGTTCTCTTACCGAGGAAGAAATTGAAAAAGGATTAAAAGATTCCATCATTAACCGGACTCTGTCTCCTGTGTTTGCAATTTCTGTAAACAATGGGGTTGGAATAAATAATTTTCTGGATTTCAGTGCACAATATTTTCCCTCACCCGCAGATTTCAAAGGTGTTGAAGCAAAACTCGCAAATAAAAATGATAAAGTGATCGTGAAAGCCGATAAAAACGGTGAACCGGTTCTTTTCATTTTCAAAACAGTTTCGGAACAGCATGTTGGTGAATTATCATTGTTTAAAGTTCATTCCGGAACTGTTAAAGCCGGGATGGATCTGTTAAATGAAAATAACAGCAAAACGGAGAGAATTAGCCAGCTTTCTATATTGAACGGACACAACAGAAAAGATGTTTCAGAAATCATTGCCGGAGATATCGGTTCAGTTGTGAAATTAAAAGACACACATACAAACAATACATTGGCTTCAAAAAATTATTCCGTTATTATTAATCCGATTCAATTTCCGGAAGCCGTTATCCGCGGAGCAATCGTTGCAAAATCAAAAGGCGATGAAGATAAGATTGCTTCCGGATTGCATACTCTGCACGAAGAAGACCCATCTTTCAGTGTAAAGTTTGATCCTGAAATTTCTCAAACTATTATCAGCGGACAGGGAGAGCTTCAACTCTCGTTAGCTGTAAAAAGACTAAAAGAACGTTACGGTGTTGAGGTTGAACTTGTTGAACCAAGAGTACCATTCAGAGAAACGATTAAGGGCAGAGCTGCCGATATTGAATACAAGCATAAAAAACAATCGGGTGGTCGCGGACAATATGGTCACGTTCATTTTAGAATGGAACCTCTTGCAAGAGGAGCAGGCTTTGAGTTTGTTAATGCAATTGTGGGCGGCGTTGTACCGGGAAGATTTATTCCTGCTGTTGAAAAGGGAATTATCGAAACGATGGAAAAAGGAGTTCTTACCGGAAATAAAGTAGTTGATGTTAAAGTCACTTTGTTCGATGGAACTTATCATAATGTTGATTCCGATGAAATGTCATTCAAATTAGCTGCATCGCAATGCTTTAGAAAAGGTTTTATGGAATGCAAACCCTGTCTTCTTGAACCGATCTATGAAGTTGAGATAAAAGTACCAGAAGAATATATGGGCGATGTTATGGGAGATATTTCGAGCCGTCGCGGAAAAATTCAGGGGATGGATTCCGACGGACATTTTCAGATTATTAAATCATTAGTTCCTTTAGCGGAATTGTACAAGTATTCTTCTCATCTTAGAAGTATTACACAGGGCAGAGGAGTGCATACAAGAAAATTCGATCACTATGAAGAAGTACCGAAGGAAGTTGAACAAAAAGTAATAGATGAATACAAGAAATCCAGAGAAGAGGGAAACTAATTAAAATATTATTGAGCCGGGAAGCTGTTAAAGATATTTCCGGCTTTTTGCTTTTAGCATTATGAATAAACTTTGGTCTCCGTGGCGTTCACAATATATAGATTCATTTAATTCTAATGAATCGCAAAGAGGTTGTATTTTTTGTGATGCTGTAAAATTTGATGTTGAAGATAAAAACAATCTGTTGGTTCGCAAGTCCAATCTTACATTTACAATTTTGAATCTTTATCCGTATAACAACGGTCATTTAATGGTAGTACCGGATAGGCATATTGATGAATTTAATGATTTAACAGAAATCGAATCCTCAGAAATTATGCAGGAATTAAAACTTGCCAAGTTAGCCTTGACTGAGATTCTAAATCCGGAAGGCTTTAATGTTGGTGCTAATCTCGGAAGAGTAAGCGGGGCAGGAATTGATGAACATATTCATTTTCATATCGTTCCACGTTGGAATGGAGATACTAACTTTATGCCTGTACTGGGTGAAGTTAAAGTTATTTCACAGGATTTACTTGAAACAAAAATGAAATTGTTAAAAGCATACTCAAAGTTGAAGTGAAGACTATTTTTCTTTCACACCTAATAACACTCGAAAATTATAACCATATTTTGGAATTAAGGATGAATAAAATCATTAAGAATAATCTTATCATAGCCGGAATAATTTTTCTTTTCCTAATATCTTGCGGTAAACAAGAGGTACATGAAAGTTCTTTGGAGATGCGTGATTCCCTTATTTATAAAAAGGGAGAAATGAAACCATTTACCGGACACGAAAAAGCACTCATCCAGGATAAAGTGATTGAGTATGATGTTGTTAACGGGATTAAACAAGGAGACTTTAAATTATATTTTCCAAACGGCAAGCTTCAGATTGAAGGCATTGTAGACAAAAACAAAAACGTCGGCGAATGGAAATATTATTATGAGAGCGGCGAACTGGAATCGAAAGGATTATTTGAAAATGATAAGCCAAAAGGAGAATGGACCTGGTATTATCCATCAGGAAAAATAAAAGAACGCGGTAATTATTTTGAAGGCAACCGCATAGGCACCTGGCAGCAGTTCGATGAGACCGGCATAATTACAGACGTGCAGGAATTCTCATTACAGGATTCCGTTACGGGCAATAAAAATTATTTAGATCAGATTCGCGGCGATAAAACAGATCAATGATAAGATTTGGTATGTGCGGCTGTAAATACGATTCCCTGAGAAATTATTTATATTTTATTGAATAATAATTGTTATTATTATCAATATGCAAATTGGAATAGATACAAAAGAAGCGTTTAGATTACACCGAACCGGGGTGGGTAATTATGTATATAACCTGGTGAAAAACTTGATGCTGGTTGATAAAAAGAATGAATATTACCTGGTAACGCCTTCAGCATTTATAAAAAATCCATTCGAATTGCCTTCTAATTATTCATTCAGGTACAGGCTGAGCCTTCTTAATAAGATAAAACAATTAAAAACTTTTCATGGAACGGCTTCAAAATTAAAACCAGTTAAAGCTAAAACAAGAATAATTACGATCCATGATTTAGCCAGTCATTTACATTACGATTTTATGCCGCCTGCCATTAAAGATTTAACCAAAAAGAAAATATCATACGCTGTCTCCACCGCGGATACAATTGTAACAGCAAGTAATACAATTAAAAATCATCTGGAAGAATATTATCCAAGAACGAGGGGAAGAATCCAGGTTGTTTATCACGGGATAGATTATAATTCGAGATATATAACCGATCAGTCTGAAATATCATTTATTCGAAAAAAGTATAAATTACCGGAGTCATACATACTTTTTGTCGGTAAGCTGGAAGCACGTAAAAATATACTTACGTTATTGAAAGCATTAAAATATTTGAGAACTAATTTTAACATCAAAATTTCACTCCTTCTTGTTGGGGAAAAAGGTTGGGGACACAATCACATCTCAACTTTAATTAAGCAGCTTGATTTAAAACAGAGTGTAAAAGAATTGGGATGGATAGATGAGAATGATCTCAATACAATTTACTCTGCAGCGGAGATGTTTATTTTTCCTTCCTGGTATGAAGGGTTCGGTTTACCGATTCTTGAAGCGATGAGCTGTAGGTTACCCGTTATCTTATCTGATATTCCAACACACAGGGAAATTGCAAATGATTCTGCTCTTTATTTTAAACCCGGTGATAAGATTGAACTTGCAGAGAATATTTATTCCATACTGAATGATAATTCTAAAAAAGGAAATATGATTACTAAGGGACTTGAAAGAACAAAATATTTTAGCTGGCAGAAAACCGCTCAGGAAATGATTAAAATTTATGAAAATTAATCACTTGCTCAATCAAACAAAAAATCAAAATAATATTACAACTCTTTGTGTAGACAAATATTTTAATTATAAATTTAGATATTCATTTCAATCATAAATAGTAATCCGGAAATGATTAAAGAACGAATAGTAGAGAAGCTAGAAATAACATTACAGGTTTTATTTCTTTTGTGGTGTATTGTACTTCCACTTTCAACTGCTGGAATGCAGATATTTTTAGGTTTAGTTATAGGCATGTCAATTATGCTCTCGATAGTCAAGCGACATTCACCTATTAATTATCATCCATTTTTAATATTTATTGCTGTTTATGTGTTAACCGATTTAATAAGTGCATTCAATGCTGATAATTGGAAACAATCACTCGATGCGGTTTTCTCAAACGATTGGATAATAATAGCCGTTCCCTTTTTGATCAGCTTGCCCATCACTCCGCTATGGAGAAAAAGATCATTCAAAGCACTAATGATCACAGCTTCATTAGTTGGATTATTCGGTATCGTTCAGTTTTTTGTGGGGATTAATTCCCAATTATTTAACATTCTAAAAACGAATGTCAATATCCTTTTGCCTGATTGTTCTGCAGATTTTAATATATTCATATTATTAGAGACATCTGAAAAATTACGATAATAAATCAAAATTTGAACGAATAAATTTTTTCAGATTTTATTTCAGGTTTTGTTTTGTTAAATGAATGATTTTC
>Ga0210133_1000543_pt1 | contig 12834 bp, 11 predicted proteins | sample Joice_ThreeSqC_D_2_FD_184874 | JGI IMG/M metagenome (GOLD analysis project Ga0210133, IMG submission 184874) | Wetland microbial communities from San Francisco Bay, California, USA, that impact long-term carbon sequestration - Joice_ThreeSqC_D1... | ecosystem: Environmental > Aquatic > Marine >...
ACGGACAAGCCGGCGGAGTAGGGCATCCCCACACTCAGCGCAGCAGGGCGTAGATGGCCAGGCCGGCCACGGTGAGCCCGGTGCACACGGCGATGGTGCCGACAATGCGCGCGAGAGCGATGAGACCGGGTGTCGGGGGACGGGTCAACACCTTGTCCAGACCCTGCTCGGCCACCAACCGCTCGTATTCGGCCGGCCGCTCGTGCTTGAGCTCTTCCACGGAAACGCGACCGGTGAAGATGACCAGGTCCATGGGGAACTTGTCGGGCCGCAGATGGCCGTTGAAGAAATGGACGGTGAAGATGAAGACCATGGCCATGAGCGCCTCTTCGCCGTGGACCACGAGCGCGATGTTGAAGATCCAGCCGGGCAGGAGGCGGGCAAAGAAGGCCGGGAACCACAACATCAGCCCCGAGGTGCCGATGATCGCCATTCCCCAGAACACGGCCCAGTAGTCGAACTTTTCCCAGTACGAGTAGCGGTCGAAGTGGGGCCGGGGACCCAGGCCCACGAACCAGCGGAAGTGTTGGAGGAGCTGGACGAGGTCCACCGGCTGCGGCACCAGCGATCTCGGCCCCCACAGCATGCCGAAGTCTTTCCTCACGATCAGGCGGTGCGCCAGCCGAACCAGGTGGGTCGAAAAGACCAGCAGCATGGTCGCGGCGGCCATGCGATGCAGAACGCCGGTGACACGGTAGCCGCCAAGCAGGTTCGCGAGCTTGCTGGCCCAGGGAGCCTCGGGAAAGAGCAGGGGCATGCCAGTAAGCGCGAGGGTGAGGAAGCTGGCCATGAGGAAGCCGTGCAGCAACCTGTCGCTGCGCTGGAAGCGCAGCACGAAGCGCTCGCCGTCGGGCTGTGGGGCCGTCGGGCTGGGCTGATGTGGCTGACCCGGATTACTTGTCGTCATCGATCTTGCCCTCCGCTTGAAGCTTGCGCACGATCACGAGCGAGCGGCCGAGCCACAGAATGGTGTGCAGTCCGAAGAAGGCGAACACGCTGATGAGCAACAGCTTCATCGCCTGCGAAATGTAATAGAGCACGGGGTTGCGCTGCTGGTTGCGGCTATCGGCGTGCGGGTCGTAGCGGGAAAACTTTTCCGTCGCGCCTTGGTGACACTTGCGGCAGGTTTGGGTGCGCCGGGCATCGGAGACGAGCGAACCTGGATCCTTCTGGGGCAGGATGCCGTGGCTGCCGTGGCAATCCGCGCAGGTCGCGGCGCGCGTGAACCCGAGGGTGGTGACCTTGCCGTGGAAGGTGTCGCGGAAGGTGCGGATGGACTCCTTGTGGCAGGTGCCGCATTCCTTGACCAGGTCCGCTTTCCAGGCCGCGTCCACCACCTTGGTATCGTGGGCGGTATGGCAGTCGATGCATACCGCCGCGCGCGGGTTGCCTTCGCGCAGAGCGGATGCGTGCACGCTGGTCTCGTAGATGGCGCGGATGCCGGCGTGGCAAGTGCCGCAGGTCTTGGGCACGTTGAAGCGGTTGACTCGGCTCTTGTCGTCGGAGGCGCGGCGAATATCGTGGTTGCCGTGGCAGGTGGCGCAGTTGGGCGCGACCACGAGGCCGCTCTTGTTGAGCGCACGGCCGTGAATGCTGTCCGCGAAGTGGGCCGGGACGTTGCCGATCTCGATGTGGGACTTGGCGATGATCCCCTCGTTGCCGTGACACTTGCCGCACGTCGTGGGCAGGTTGAAGTGGTAGGTCTTGGATTCGGGATCCTTCGAGCCGCGAATGTCGTGCACGCCGTGGCAATCGGTGCACCAAGCCGCCTGGCTGTCCGGGGACTTTCGCCTCGAGTTCGCGTGAACGCTTTGTTCGTACGCGGCGACCGCATCCTCGTGACACGTGGAGCAGTCCGGCTTGGCCAGCTTGTCCGGGTGGGGCAGTTCCTTGCCTTGCAGATCGGCGTGGCAATCCACGCACGATAGCTCCGATTGGCCGTGGATGGACGCGGCGTAGGGTTCCGCGACCGAGGGGATGGGCTTGCCCTTGCTGCGATCGAGGCTGTCGCTGTGGCAGGCCAGGCAGTCTTCGTTCGTCGGTGTGGTGGCGTCGGCTGCTTCTTCCGCGTGAGCGACACACGCCACAAGCAGGGTGACAAGGAGGATCGAAGTCTTCAAGGCACGCATCGCACTCGTCATCACCATGGTGGGCCGCTCGGGGCAGGGCACTATAATCTGGGCTTCCGGCACCGACAAGCCGAACCTGCCTGGAATCTCGAACTGGAATACTAAAATCGCACCGCTGCTATCTTGTTTTCCCTATCGATGTACTCGACTGCGGGGCAGAGGCGGGCTACTCGCCCCCGCGATGGATGGGCATTTCAACGGTGAAGATCGCGCCTCCCGCCTGGGAAGCGCCCACGCTGACGTCGCCGCCGTGGTCGATGACGATCTTGCGCACGATGGCCAGCCCCAGCCCGGTGCCACCCTCGCGGTGCGTGACGTAGGGATCGAAGATGTGCTGGCGATCCCCCTCGGCCACGCCGGGGCCATTGTCGGCCACCGTCACGATCGCGCGCGCGTCGCGCGTCTCGATGCGAATGCGGACTTCGGGAGTCTTGCCTGCGCTTTGCGCTGCCTGCACGGCGTTTTCCACCAGGTTGGCGATGACACGGCGAAACAGCGTGCGATCGCACAGGGTGGGCACGGGGGTCGTGTGGGGGTCGATGCTCACGAAGCTCTGCCACTCGGGCTGCAGGCGTAGGGTCTCGGCGATCAACACATTGAGATCGATGGCTGCGGGTTCGACCTCGGGCAATCTGGCGAAAGCCGAGAAGTCGTCGACCAGCCGGCGCAGGCCGCCGATCTCTTCGCGCAAGATCTCGGTAGCCGTGTCGAGCAACCGGCGGTAGGAGGCATCGTCGCCGGCGTACTTGCTGGCCAGCTCCTGCACGGCCAGCTGCACGGGCGTAAGCGGGTTCTTGATTTCGTGGGCCAAGCGCCGAGCGACTTCCTGCCAGGCCGACACCTTCTGCAGGTACTCCAGGCGCGAGCGCGCGTGGGCCAGCTCCGCGACCATGCCGTCGAAGGCGCGGCCAAGCTGCGCGAGCTCATCCTTGCCCTTGGGCGCCACGCGAACCGTGAGGTCGCCGCTTCCCACCCGGCGGGCGGCCTCGTGCAGGCGCGCCACCCGGCGGGTCACTTGGCGCGCGAAGACCCAGCCCAGAAGGGGTGCCGCGGCGAGCATCATCAGGACCAGTACGACATACTGGCGCAGGAAATGTGGGATGACGTGCTCGTAGACTTGGCCCAGCTCCTTCTCTTTGTCGATGGCGTCGCGCAAGGACAGAGAATTTTCGTACATCTCTAAAGGGATACCGAAGGTGAGCTCGAGGATATGTGGGGCTTGCTGCGCGTCATCGGAGGGCAGGGCCACCACGATGGGCGGGGCTTCGCGCGAGCGCATGAGCGTGGCGGGGTCGGCCTCCCACGCGTCGATCTCCCCGTCGCTGCCGAGCACGCGAGCGCGCAGCAGCCCCTCGGTGCCAGCCAGCTCGGCGGCCTCGCCCACACCGTTCGCGGCGATGGCGCGGGCCCGGTTCTGAAAGACGTCGGCGCGATCGGCGAAGTAGGAAGCGAAGACTTCGGAGGCGCGCGTGGACGCGACCGCGACGCGATCCGCCTGTTCGACGGAGAAATCCGCGAAACGCAGGGCGACGTAATAGAAAGCGTAGGTCGACAGCAGGGCCGAAATCAGTGCCACGAGCAGCATCTGCCCGAGGATTTTGAGCGCGAAGCGTCCCGGCCATCGCATGGCCGAGATTCTAGCGGCTCATGCAACCGCGGAGGGGACAGAGTTTGGGACCGAGCCCGGGAGCCCTCAGTTGACGCTGATGCGCGGGGCGAGGGCCACGGCGGAGACCACGGAATCGAGCCGCCGCCGCACCTCCTCGGAGGGGTTCAAAAGGGCGATGCGTTCGAGCACGAAGCGCAGGCGGCTCTGGTCGCCGCGGAGCTCGTAGATGGCGCGCAGGTTGGTGAGCATACGCAGGAGAATCTGGCGGTGCGAGGCCGGCGCGAGGTACTGCTCGTCGATCTCCCCCAAGTCCCCGGTTGCCGATTCGTAGATCGAATGCACCGCGGTCGGGGTCAGCACGCGCCCATCGAGGGGATCGAGGGTCGCGATTTCGCCCGAGGCCTTGGCCACGCGCACCAGGAAGTGCCCGGGGAACGACACCCCATGGGCGGCCACGCCGGCGCGCCGGCACACCGCGAGCAGTACCACGGCAAGGGAGAGCGGATTGCCGGTGCGGCGATCGATGACGTGGTTGAGGAAGCTGTTCTGGGGATCGTAGAAGTCCGCCAGGTTGCCCCGGAAGCCAAGCTCGCCGTAGAGCAGGCGGAGAATGGGTACGATGCGATCCGCCGGGGCCACGCCACGGCAAGACTTGAGCTTGATGCGCGCCAGCTCGCCCATGACATTGAGCTTGTTCAGGTAGGACTGGACATCCAGTCCTGGATGCTCCTGCTCGGCCAGCAGCAGCGCCAGGTGCTCCACTTCCAGCTTGTCGTTGGTTCTGCCAAGCAGATGCGCGAACAGCAGGAGATCGGCGTGGCCACTCATGAGCGTGCAGGGAAGATAGCACCGCACGGCTGTGAGGCACCTGCTTTCTCGCCCCTCGGCAAGATCATGCCTCGGCCGGGACTTTGCGTCGACGTCGCGCGTACGTCGGCTAGGGAGAGCCCGGGCGTGCGATGCGGGACTCGAGCTCCGCCAACCGGGCTTCCAGCTCGGGCACGCGAGACGCGGCCATGGTGGCGGCTTGGTACTGGGTTTCCAGGTCAAACAGGCGCTCGTAGACCTCCTCGGGATCGGGGGCCTCGGCGCGCAATTCGGCCAGCCGAGCCTCGCGTTCGTCGATCGCGCGGGCCTTGTCCTCCAGCTCGGCGAGGCGGGCCTTGTCGGCCGCGGCGGCATCTTGCAGGCTCGCCAGGGTTTCTTCGGCCTCGCGCAGGCGGTTTCGCTCCGCTTCGCTCGGTGCGCCCGCGAGGCGCGCGCGGAGCTCTTCCACTTCGGCACGATCACGCTGCCTGGTCTCGTTCTCGATGGCCGCAATGCGCTCGGCACGCAGCATGAGGCCCTCCAACTCGGCCAGCCGCGACCGACGACCTCGATCAGCCTCCTCGATCTCGGCCAGCGCCACCCTGAGCTGCGCCGCTTCGGAGGTTGCGGCCGCCAGCCGGAGCTCGGTCGCGCGAATCTCGTCCTCCAGCTCGCTGACCAGGCTGCATTGTTCGTTCGCGGCGTCGTGCAACCGGTTCACCTCGTCGAGGTGCGCGCTTGCCGCCCGGCGGAATTCCTCGATGGTGGCTTCCTGTGCCCGCAGGGAGGCCGCAAGCTCGTCGGCGCGCCCCGCTTCCGCCAGGGCCCGATCGCGCTGGTCGCGCAGGCTGGCCAGCTCGGCGCGCGCACGCTCCACCTCGTCTTCGGCAGCGTCCGCCCGCCATGCCGCCTCCTGCCGAGCGACTTCCAGCGCGGCGATACGATCGTCGCGTTCGGACAGAGCCGATTCGCGCTCGGCAAGCTCGTTCTCCCGGCGCTGAAGCTCCTCGGTCAGGGCGGGGCTGTGGGAAGGCTCGTCGGCACGCAACCCCGCAGTCAGACGTTGCGCCAGCGCGGTCATCTCCTCGGTGGTCCGGCGCGTGAGGTTGACGACCGACTCGTCTGCCTCCAGCAGGGCATGGCGCAGACGGCGGACTTCCTCGTCGAGCTCGGCCCGCGCCTCGGCGGTGCGGCGCAGGCGCGCGCGCAGCTCCTCGATCTCTTCGCTCTGCGCGCGCGACACGCGCATGAGGCCCTCGGCCTTGCCTTCCGTCTCGACCAGCTTGTGCCGAATCTCGGCGAGAACCGTGTCGGGTGCCTTGTTCCCAGCCCCGGCCAGCGGTCGCTCGGCGGGCGCGCCGCGGTCCCATTCCGACATCGGGATCTGCACCAGGGCATAACCGAGGCCGTGCGGCTCATCGGGGCCCCCGAGAGCGATGTAATGCGTCGGCTCCTCCGGTTCGCGCTCGGCCAGCTCGGCCTCGACCCGCAGATCCACGGCGGCCTCGTCGAATTCCGCGATGCCATACGCCGAAAAGGGCGTCTGACCGAACATGCGCACCTTGGAGAAGTGCGGGGCCAGGGCATCGACCACGTCGTAGTAGGCCAGGCCTTCGCCACGATCGCCGTTTGCGATCACGCAGGCAAGCCGGCCACCCGGCGCGACCAACGCGAGCAGCCCGGAGAGCTTGACCGGGCCGTGACCACGCAGAATCTCCGTCGCATCGGGCACCAGCACGAGGTCGAAGACCCCGGTCGCGTCGATGGAACCGGCCGCCATGGTCACAAACCCGAGCGCCCCCTCATGGTGGCGCGCGCGGGCCTGGGCCACGTCGGCGCTGCTGCCCGCGCCGATGACGCTCCTGGCCCCCAGATGCACCAGGTGCGCCGCCGTTTCCCCCGAATCACAGCCGACTTCGAGAACACGCCGTCCGTCGATGAGAGGACGCAAGTAGCTGTACACGGCCGAGCGGCGCAGTCCGCTCTTGGAAAGGGTTTGGTCGGCCATTGGCGCCGCACTATACATGAAGAGGCGCTCATGCGCGGGGCGCACGCGGCCGGTCAGCGCATTGCGCATCTCCGAATCGACATTTTTCACGCAGCCGCTTGCCCTTGGGGCGCAAGCCGATTATAAAACCCCCCTTCACACGAGGTTTCGCGTCATGCCCAAGAAGGGGATTCACCCAACCTACAAGCCGTCCACCATCTCCTGTGCCTGCGGGCACAAGGTCGAGACCTACTCGACGCGCGGGTCCTTCATGGTGGACATCTGCTCGAACTGCCACCCGTTCTACACGGGCAAGCAGAAATTCTTGGACACCGGCGGTCGTATCGAGCGCTTCAACAAGAAGTACGGCCGCCCGCCGACCACGCCTACGGCGGAGTAAAGGAATCGGCGTCGCGGCGGCTGCTGCGCGCCCGTGCTTTCCATGCTCGACGAACTGCTACTCGGCAAGCTGGCGGTTGTCGAGGCTCGCTTCGAGGAGCTGTCGGCCAAGCTGTCCGATCCCGAGGTGCTGGCGCGGCCGCAGGCCATGCAGAAGCTGGCCAAGGAGCACAGCGACATCCGCGAGCTGGTCGATACCCTGCGCGTCCATCGCCAGACCGTGGAGCGGGTCGCCGAAGCGCGCGAGATGCAGAAGGATCCCGAGATGCGCGAGCTGGCCCGGCAGGAGGAGAGCGATCTCTGCACCGAGCAGGAGCGGCTGGAGGAGCGGCTGAAGCTCTTGTTGCTGCCAAAGGATCCCAACGACGACAAGAACATCCTGCTCGAAATCCGTGCCGGCACGGGCGGCGAGGAGGCGGCGCTTTTCGCCTCGGATCTGTTCCGCATGTACACGCGCTTCGCGGAACGGCGGCGCTGGCGGGTCGAGATCGCCTCGATGTCGAGCGCGTCGGCCGGCGGTCTCAAGGAAGTCGTGGCCGCGGTGGAGGGCAAGGGCGCCTACGCCCAGCTCAAATACGAATCGGGCGTGCACCGCGTGCAGCGCGTGCCCACCACCGAAGCGCAAGGCCGCATCCATACCTCGACGGCGACCGTGGCCATCATGCCCGAGCTGGAGGACGTGGACATCAACATCGATCCCAAGGACCTGAAGATCGAGGTCATGCGCTCGGGCGGTCCGGGCGGTCAGTCGGTCAATACCACCGATTCGGCGGTGCGCATCCACCACGTTCCCACCGGTCTTTACGTGCACTGCCAGCAGGAAAAAAGCCAGCACAAGAACAAGGCCATGGCCATGAAGATCCTGCGCTCGAAGCTCTACGAGATCGAGCTCGAGAAACAGGAAACCGCCGAGCGCGAGGCCCGGCGCAGCCAGATCGGAAGCGGCGACCGCTCGGAGAAGATCCGCACCTACAATTTCCCGCAGGATCGCCTGACCGATCACCGCATCGGCTATACCCGGCACAACCTACCCGCCATCATGGACGGCGACCTGGAGGACATCATCGGCAGCCTGCGTGCCCATTTCCAGGCCGAGGCCTTGAAGGGCGATGGGCCGGGTGCGTAGATTGACGTCAACCCATGCATAGCCACAAGAAGCACGGCGTCGAGTCGGCGAGCACGGGTCTGCGGGCTCGCAAGGACGTACCCGAATCGGATCGCTGGGATCTCTCCAAGCTCTACGACAGCGATGCCGGATGGGACAAGGATCTCGAACGCTACCGTGCCTTGGCGGAGAAGATCCCGTCGTTCAAGGGCACGCTGGGTGACAGCGCCGAGGCTCTTGCCGCCGCGCTCGGCTTCTTGCGCGACTTCGGCAGGCTCGAAGATCGTCTGGGCGCCTATGCGGCTTTGCGCGAGTCGGAGGATCAGGGGCTCTCGGCCGCGCGGGATCGTATCGCTCGCTTCACCATGGCTGCCGCTTCGGCCCAAGCCGCGTGGAGCTACCTCGATCCGGAGATCCAGGCCATCGCCGACGAGTGCATGGCGGAATTTCTGGCGCAGCCCGCGCTCGCCGAGTTCGCGATCTGGCTGCGCAAGCTCCTGCGCTTCAAGCCACACGTGTTGAGCGAGAAGGAGGAACGGCTGCTCGCCATGCAGATGGAGGCGAACCAGACGGCAGTCAACGCCTTCTCGGTGCTCACCGACGTGGATTTCGACTTCGGGAGCATCGAGACCCAGGACGGGCCGCGCTCGCTCAGCCACGCCACGTTTTCCAGTTACTTGCAGAATCCGGACCGCGAATTGCGACGCAAGGCCTTCGAGCGCTACTACGCCGAATACGCCGAGCACAAGACCACGCTGGCCGTGCTCTACGCCGGGCAGGTCCAGCTCGATCGCTACGCCGCCCAGGTGCGCAACCACGCTTCGGCGCGGGCGATGGCTCTCTTTCCCGACGCCATGCCCGAGTCGGTCTACGACAACCTGGTGGCGACGGTGCACGCCGGCCTGCCGACGCTACACCGCTACTACGAATTGCGCCGCCAGGCCCTGGGCCTTGCCCGGCTTTGCCACTACGACGTGCGCGTGCCACTCATCGGGAACGTGAGCTGGCGGCACAGCTACGACCAGGCGGTGGACGTGGTGGAGGAGGCGCTCGCGCCCCTCGGGCAGGACTATGGTCGCGAGCTGGGGCGTGGCTTGCGCGGCGGCTGGGTCGACCGCTACGAAAACAAGGGCAAGTCATCGGGCGCGTTCTCCTACGGGAGCTTCGAGGCCGAACCCTACATCCTGATGAACTTCAAGGAGGACCTGCTCGACGACGTGTTCACCCTCGCGCACGAGGCTGGCCACTCCATGCACTCTTTGTACAGCGCGCGCAGCAACAGCTTCATGCACTGGCACTACACGACGTTCGAGGCCGAGGTCGCCAGCACCTTCAACGAGCAGCTCCTTCATCGCCACCTGATGGCCCGAGCCGAGTCAGAAGACGCGCGTGCCTACCTCGTCAACAAGGAGATCGACGCGATCCTCGGCTCGTTGTTCAGGCAGACCATGTTCGCCGAATTCGAAGCCAGGACGCACGCCCTCGTGGAATCTGGCACGCCACTCACCGTCGAAGTTCTTCGAACCGAGTACCGCAAGCTGCTCGAGCGCTATTTCGGGCCGGGCGTCAAGCTGGAGGACGCGAGCGACCTCGAATGTCTGCGTATCCCGCACTTTTACCACTCGTTTTACGTGTACACCTACGCGACCGGCATCTCCGCCGCCATCGCCCTGGCCGATCGAGTCCTGGGCGGTGGCGCTCGGGCTCGCGACGACTACTTCGCATTCTTGCGCTCGGGGGGATCTCGCTTTCCCCTGGAATCGCTCAAGCTCGCTGGCGTCGACATGTCCAGCCCCGCGCCCGTCCAGGCGGCTGTCGCGCGCTTTTCGGACCTCGTCAAGGAGCTCGCGGTCTACCTGTCAGGCTAGAGCCAGTGACCGAAGGCGATCCGTCCCTGGGGAAACAGATGGAAGTCCGAGGCTGGTTCGGGGCGAACCGCTTCGCCGGGCTCGGTCACGCCCGGTGTTCCGCCGGGGATCTCACCGGCCAACCCCCGGAAGACGCCAACCGCCATGAGGAACGAAAATCCGCCGGGTGAGCGATACTCGTAGCCCACGTCGGCATTCAACCAGTAGGAGATGCACGTCTGCGCGGGTTTAGGGTTGCTGCCCACGCCCAGGGAGGGACCGACGCCGATCAAGAGGCGGTGGTTCCTGACCCCGATGGCTAGCTTGGGCATGAGCGAGAGCTGAACCCCGGAATAGCCAATGCCCGTACCCAGCTCGAACTGGAATTCCGGCCGAGGCGAATAGGTGAGGGTCCCGCCCATTTCGCCTATGGCAGAGGCCACGCCCATGCTTCCCATCAGGCGAAGCCTCGATTCGTGGCCGTCCCGTTCCGCGCCGAAATCCCCTGCGGTGGCGGTTGCCGGTCCGAGGAGAACGAGCGCACCCGACAAACAGGCGATTCGTTTCCACATGTAAGCTATCGAAGCAAGCCTGGGGCCAAGGAGCACATCCCGGAAAATTCAAGCCCGGGGCCATCGCCTTCGGCGATCCACCACGATTGTCGTGTTGAAGCTCCGCCAGCCGGTGAAGTTCCAACGCCATGGTGCTGTGCCAAGATCATGGCATCGCCGTCGCGCTTGGAGCGGTCCGGTCCTTCTTCCCTGGGGGAGAAATCTGGCGATGGCAACCTATCGTAATGACAGGTTTTTTGTGTGTTTTCCTGGCACTCTCGCGGCTCACTTGACAGCGCCCCGTGGGTGCTTAACCTTCCTGCTGCCCGAGCCTCATGCGGGGCTCGTGAGCTCACACGCCGAGCGACCTATGCCAATCTACGAATACGAATGCCAGGCCTGCCGTCACCGCTTCGAGGAGTGGCAGAAGATGTCTGACAAGCCGGTGAAGGCTTGTCCGAAGTGCAAGGCGCGCAAGGTTCAGAAGTTGATCAGCCACACTTCCTTCCAGCTCAAGGGCGGTGGCTGGTACAGCGATCTGTACGCCAGCCCCAAGCCGGGCGCTCCGGCGGCGGCAGCCGAGTCCAGCGCGGACAAGCCGGCCGACAAGGCGGGCGCGGCCGCTGGCGGCGATTCATCAGGTTCCCCAGGCAAGAAGACCGAGAGCAAGGACAAGGGGAAGGCGAAGAAGGGCGCAGCCAAGGCGGCCGCGTAGCGTTCGCCGCCGCACCTGCCTCTTCAGCCAGGCATGAACCTCCGCGTGCAAGCGGAGGTGGTTTTCGATACCGACAAAGGAGAAAGCACAATGAAAGTCAGACCCCTGTACGATCGCATCCTCGTCAAGCGCGTCGAGGAAGAAAGCAAGACCGCCGGCGGACTCTTCATCCCCGACACGGCCAAGGAAAAGCCCCAGAAGGGCCTGGTTGTCGCCGTCGGCAACGGCAAGATTCAGGAAGACGGATCGATCCGCAAGCTGGACGTCAAGGAAGGCGACAAGGTTCTCTTCTCGAAGTACTCCGGCAACGAGATCAAGATGGACGGCGTCGAACACCTCATTCTGCGCGAGGACGATGTCCTCGCGATCCTCGAGTAGGCACGAAAGGACATCACCATGGCAGCCAAGGAAATTCTCTTCTCGCAACCTGCTCGGCAGTCCATCGCCCAGGGGCTCAACCTGCTGGCCAACACGGTCAAGGTGACCCTCGGCCCGCGCGGCCGCAACGTCATCATCGAAAAATCGTGGGGCTCCCCGACGGTCACCAAGGACGGCGTGACCGTGGCCAAGGAAGTCGAGGTCGCCGACAAGATGGCCAACATGGGCGCTCAGATGGTCAAGGAGGTCGCCTCCAAGACTTCTGACGTCGCGGGCGACGGCACCACCACCGCGACAGTGCTGGCCCAGGCCATTTTCAACGAGGGCTCGCGCCTGGTCGCGGCTGGCAACAACCCCATGGACATCAAGCGCGGCATCGACAGCGCGGTCGCCAAGGTGGTCGATCACCTCAAGGAGCAGTCCAAGCCCACCAAGGGCAAGACCGAGATCGCTCAGGTCGGCACCATCAGTGCCAACGGTGACACCATGATCGGCGACATCCTGGCCGAGGCCATGGAGAAGGTCGGCAAGGAAGGCGTCATCACCATCGAGGAAGCCAAGTCGATGGAGACCACGCTCGACGTGGTCGAGGGCATGCAGTTCGACCGCGGCTATCTGTCGCCGTACTTCGTGACGGACGCCGAGCGCATGGAAGTCGTGATGGAGGATGCCTACATTCTCATCAACGAGAAGAAGATCTCGAACATGAAGGATCTTCTGCCCGTGCTCGAGCAGGTCGCCAAATCGGGCAAGCCGTTGCTCATCGTCGCCGAGGACGTGGACGGCGAGGCGTTGGCCACCCTGGTCGTCAACAAGCTGCGCGGGACCCTGCACGTCGCCGCGGTCAAGGCCCCGGGCTTCGGCGATCGGCGCAAGGAGATGTTGAAGGACATCGCCGTGCTCACCGGCGGCCAGGCCATCACCGAGGATCTCGGCATCAAGCTCGAGAGCGTCACGCTCAAGGATCTCGGTCGCGCCAAGCACGTCACCGTGGATAAGGACAACACCACCCTCGTCGAGGGCGCGGGCAAGAAGGCCGACATCGAGGGCCGCGTGAAGCAGATCCGCACCCAGATCGAGGACACCACCTCCGACTACGATCGCGAGAAGCTGCAGGAGCGGCTGGCCAAGATCGTCGGCGGGGTGGCCGTGGTCAAGGTGGGTGCTGCCACCGAGAGCGAGATGAAGGAGAAGAAGGCGCGCGTCGAGGACGCCCTGCACGCGACCCGAGCGGCCGTCGAGGAAGGCATCGTTCCCGGCGGTGGCGTGGCGCTCATTCGGGCACTCGCCGCCATCGAGAACCTGAA
>Ga0210133_1000545_pt1 | contig 12789 bp, 9 predicted proteins | sample Joice_ThreeSqC_D_2_FD_184874 | JGI IMG/M metagenome (GOLD analysis project Ga0210133, IMG submission 184874) | Wetland microbial communities from San Francisco Bay, California, USA, that impact long-term carbon sequestration - Joice_ThreeSqC_D1... | ecosystem: Environmental > Aquatic > Marine >...
CGGGTGTGTACACCAGAGCGTGACAGGCCAGCCCCTGCGGGGGCTCGAAAGCGGACGCCGAGGGTTCGGGCGAGCCACAGGTCACTGCGAATTCGTTGTCCGCACACTCCATGATGCAAGAGGCGGTCGCCGCTGGCTCCGGGTCGGAACAGCTCGCCGGGCTGCTGCTGATGCAGGTCTCGTTGCTACCATCCTCGAGAATGCACGAGAGCAAGGTCCGATTCGCACGGCACTGTCCGGGCGAAGCGTCGCCCTGATCGATCGCGGGCCAGCCGCAAGTCGGAAGGGTCACGGGCGCGTCGTCGAGCGAGCCGTCATCCCCGACCGTTGCGGCCGCGTCGTCCGCCGGGCCGGGACAAACGACCGGCAGGTCTGTTTCGGGACCCGCGCAGACGGGGCTGGCCTCCGCGGGCCCCCGGGCACGCCGATCGCGCATGCATACAAGGCTTTCGCATCGGCTGGTCGCTGCACAAAAGCGCCGGTGACCGGTCGTAGAGAAAGAACTCGCCGCCCATGGCGTAGAACGTAGCTACCGCGCGCGGCGACGCCAACAATCCGCCCCCGCGACCACCCGGCATTCCGGCATGGTGGCTAGGCCGAAGCGAGTTGGCCCTGCTTGTCCGGGCGCCAGGTGCTAGCGTGCTGACGCCATGCCTGAGCTGCCCGATTTGGTTCACATCGCGACCACGTTGGGCCGCTCTCTGGGCGGTCTGCGTATCTCCGACGTGAAAATCGGCGATCCGGTGGTCTTGCGCATGATGGTCGCCGCGCCGCTGCCCGATCTTCTCGCAGGAGTGCGGGTGGCCTCGGTCGAACGGCGGGGGCATTTCCTGCGTTTCGCCTTCGACGAGGATCTGGTCCTTGTGGTCAACCTGATGCTGACGGGGCGCTTCGTCCTGTCCGAGGTTCCATCGGCGCGGTCATCCGGCGCCACCATCCTTGCGATCACGTTCCAGGGAGGCCGCCGGCTTTGCTACGCGGACGACAAGCGCATGGGCAAGATCTACGTAGCCCGGCCGGCGCAGGAGGCAGAGATACCCGGGTATCGCGACTTGGGCGTGGACTTGCTCTCGGACGACTTCACGCTCGCTCGTTTCCGCGCGCTCATCGCAGGTCGGCGCGATCAGATCCGCCAGTTCTTGCTCGACAAGACCGCCGTGGCCTCGATCGGCAACGCCTACGCCGACGAGATCCTGTTCGCCGCACGCATCCACCCGAAGACCTTCTGTCACCGCCTGCGTGCCGAAGAGGTCGAGACCCTCCACGGCGCCATTCGGCAGGTCATGGCCGATGCCATCGCCGAGATTGCCTCGCGTGGAGAAGGCATCGATGTGAAGGTGCGCGACTTCTTGGCGGTGCGCGGGCGCGTACGCCAGCCGTGCCGGGTATGCGGCACCCTCTTGCGCTCGATACGCGTCGGAGCCGCGGACAGCTGCTTCTGTCCCTCTTGCCAACCCACCGATCGCAAGCTCTTCGTCGATTTTCGCAAGATCGTGACGGGTCCAGCGAGGCCGCCTGCAACGAGCGATTCCCGCACGTTCAGGCCACGTCGCCGCTCGGGATCCAAGCGCGTCTCGTAGCATCCAAGTCAATGGATGAAGACATACGCTGCGAGGACACCGAAGCCGCTGCCGCGCGCCATCGTCGTAGGGGCCGGGTTCGCCGGGTTGCAAGCCGCGCGGGGATTGTCTCGCTTGCCCTTGAGCGTCGTGGTGGTGGACGTGAAGAACCACCACACCTTCCAGCCGCTGCTTTACCAGGTTGCGACTGCCGGGCTCTCGCCCGCCGAGATCGCCGCGCCCATTCGCTGGATCCTGCGCAAGCACCCCGTCGAGGTCTTGCTCGGCGAAGTCAAGGGTGTGGACCTCGAGCGGCGCGCCGTCGAGCTCGATGGTTTCCGGCTGCCGTACGACTATCTGGTGCTCGCGACTGGAGCCAGCCACGCCTACTTCGGGAACGACGGGTGGGCCGCGCTGGCTCCCGGGCTCAAGACCATCGAGGATGCGCTCGAGATCCGCCGGCGCGTGCTTCTCGCTTTCGAGCTTGCCGAGCGGCAGGTGATCGCGGGCGAGCAACCCAAGACGCTCTCATTCGTCATCGTCGGTGCCGGTCCAACTGGTGTCGAGCTGGCCGGCACCTTGGCGGAGATCGCCCGGCAAGTTCTCGCACACGAGTTTCGCGCCATCGATCCGGCCCGTACGCGCGTGCTGCTGCTCGAGGGCGGTACGCGCGTGCTTCCGAGTTATCCCGAACGTCTTTCACGAAAAGCGGAGGAGCAGCTCCGGCGCCTCGGCGTCGAAGTGCGCACCTCGGCCAGGGTGACCGACGTAGCACCAGACCATGTGATGCTGGGACGGGAACGGGTCGACGCGACCGTAACGCTGTGGGCCGCCGGCGTCCAGGCCTCGGGTTTGGGACGTGCGCTCGGAGTGCCTCTCGATCGGGTCGGACGCGTTCGGGTCGAGCCGGATCTCAGCATTCCAGGTCATCCGGAGGTCTTCGTGGCCGGCGATCTCGCGGCGGTCACCGACGGCGCGGGCGGATCTCTGCCGGGGACTGCGCCCGTGGCCAAGCAGGAGGGACAGGCGGCGGCCCGGACCATCGCCGACGATCTCGCCGGCAGGCCGCGCCGTCCCTTTCACTACGTGGACAGGGGCAACCTCGCGACCATCGGGCGCTCGGCGGCCATCGCCACCTTCGGCAAGCTCCACCTATCCGGCTTTCCGGCCTGGCTCGCCTGGCTGTTCATCCACCTGTTCTTTCTCATCGGCTTCCGCAACCGCGTGCTCGTGCTCTTCCAGTGGGCCTGGTCCTACTTGACCTACCAGCGCTCGGCCAGGCTCATCACCGACGGTGCCCAGCAAAACGCGACCAGCTCGGACGACCGTTCACGCGTGGCCTCCGCTCGGCGCCGGTGAGCCGTCGAGGGGAGGAGCGAGGTCATTCGGGCACGGGCGGCTCCTTGGTCGCCGACTTGCTCGGCCTTCCCCCGGTGGCGAGCGCCCCATCGACGACGGTTGATGGGGACGATCCGGGCGCAGGACTGCGATGCCCCGGCGGGTTCGGTTTTTCGGCCCCGACGAAGCCTTCCTCCGAATTCCTCCCGGTGACGGTTGCCGATGATCCGCGTGACGCGGTAGAGACGCTCGCTCGCGTCGGCCCAGACGATGCGCACGAAACGATCGTCTCTCACGCGAAACATGGTGGCGCGGTCGCCCTTCGACCTATGGGTTTCGCCAGCAAGCGGAGCGCGGATTGTGCCGCGCTCGGGATCGCGGGTCATGTTGCGCACGGGTGATGCAAGCCTCTTGGCGCAAATGTCTGCGTGACAGCGGGCGCAGGCCGCAAGAAGCTTCCCGGCAGGCGCGCTGGAGCTGCCCTCGCGCTGCTTCTTGGCGAGCGGCTTGCCCGGCGGGGGGGCGGCCGGGTGAAAGCGCGAAGGATCCGGGCTACCGGCCGGCGGTGTTGCCAGGCGGGATTCACATTCGGCCGGACAGGAATCCGAACGCTCCATCCTTCGTGGGGAGCACGCCGCAGGTGATAAGCGGCCCTGAATGTGAGGTCTGTTGGCGCGCGCTGTTCGCCGCCCCTGCCTCGGCGCGGGGCGCGCCGTCGGCGGCGTACCGAACGATCCCGGCGATGGTGAGCACCACGCCAGTCGCCTGCGCGAGACCCAGGAACGCCAGGATGCCCCTGTCGCGGCTGGGCGCCGGGCTCATCGCCGCCCACGGCCCCACAACGGGGATAAGGAGGTCCCGCGATTCGGTGTTCGATTGGAAATTGCACGGTGAAGTGCACGAGCTGCCGCCAAGCGTGCTGAGAGCGAGCAGTGCGCTGAGCGTGTAACTGGCACCAAAGGTCACGGCCCCGGCGATGATGAAACCTTTCCGGCGCGGGCGCGCCGCGGGCGGGCGCTTAGCTGACGGCGGCGGGCTGACCGGCTGGAGGACCGCCGCCGTGTCGGCATGCGCTGTGCCCGTAGGCACAGATAGCAGCGCTACGGACGTGACTACCGATACCAACAATCGTCTCATGCTCGACCTCCCAGCAGCGTCTCATGCGCACGACGCTTCAGAAGCTGGGAGTCTGCAAGCTCCGGGCCGTCCTCCGTATCGCACGATGATTTGGGCTTCCCCGGTTCGGCTCATCGTCACGGAGGCCGATCACTGACATTGGCGTCCTGATCGTGTCGTGCGGTTGGCGGCGGTCCCGCCGGCGCTCTACCACGAGCGCTCGCCTGCGCTTCCGAATCGGGCTTTCGCAGGCGGGATGGCCGACACTCAGGCTCACCGCTCGAACGCGCCGATGTCGGGTAGCGGGTCCCGGGCCGCGCCCGAGAGATCGATGGCGGGGGCTTGTGCGCCGGCCGCGTCGACGAGGGGCGAGCCGTTCCCGGGGTGGAAGTCGAAGGGCGCTTGGGTCGACACGAAGAATGGGTCCGCGATCATTGAATGGGCGTCCGCCCCGGTTGCCGCCTGGAACCCCGCCAGCGTGGGCTGTCCGGTCGCCCAGCGCAGCGTGCCCGTGGCGGCAAAGCACAGGTTGTAGTCCCGATCCGCGTAGCTCGTGTCGGCAAGGTCGTAGTCGAAGCAAGTGAGAGTGCCGCCACCGCCGCCGTAGACGGCGTTGTTGGTCGAGATGTGCCCCGTCCCCTCGCCGCCGAGGTGGACAGCGCTGTACGCCGCGCTCGATAGATCGATCAAGGTGTTGTTGCGAACCGTGACGGCATCGGTGGTCTGGTCTTCGCTGCCACCGGTCCGATTGGGCACCGACACCAGCGCTCCGCCGAAGGCGGTCTGCTGCTGGATGATGAGATTGTTCTCGATGAGGCAGTCGTGACAGCCGGTGGTGCCGATGCTGACGTTGCCGACGTTGGTCACGGTGTTGCGGCGGATCACCACGTTGGTGAATTCCTCGTGCTCGTCGCTGTACCCGGTATCCACTGCCAGGCCCCAGCAGCCGCCGCCTGCCGCTGCCAAATCCTCGTGGATTGTATTGCCCTCGATGAGCAGGTCCGAAAACATGCCGTGCACGACCAGCGGCGTGCCCGTGCACGCGCCGCCGACCATGGCGGACCGGTAGAGATCGTTGCCCACCACCTTCATCCGCTGAACCAGGCCATGGGCCGAGAGGTAGATGTTATGGTTGCGGGAGCCCTCGCTGGAAGTGGTCGCGGTAAAGCCGTTGTTCGCGAAGCGGTTGCCAGCCACGACGCAGTCGTCGCACGAGCCCAACATGCCTTGCGAGCCGCAGTTCGTGACCGAGGAATTTCGCAGCTCAATACGCGCGTTCTTGCCGTCGCTGCCGGCGGCTGCGGGGTTCGAGCCGGCCATGTAGAACCCGACCTGAAACCCATCGATGGCAACGCCGCAGACGAGCACATCGTCGACGTCGTTGTAGACGAAGAAGCCGTCGCCACTCGTGCCCTGTGAGGTGGAGCGCAGGTCGAGGTTCAGAAAGACGTAACCCTCCTGGTGTTCCGCGTTTCCGCCGTTGGCCAGGTCGACGCCGTGGCCGGAGCCGACCGTGATGATCGGCAGCGGGAGCGCGCCGGTGGCACCGGTCGGAACGTAGTCGCGGACGACACAAGGATTGGCGGCGGTGCATCCGGTCGTGGTGCCGTCGTTGACCCACGCGCCGCTGCTGCCGGGCGTGAACGAGCCCCCACGACAGAAGGCAAACGTCGTTCCCGCCTGCGCCGAGGCAAAGATCTGCTGCGCTTTGGTGATGGTACGCCAGGGAGCTGCGGCGCTGCCCGCGGCGCTGTCATCGCCGGGAACGCAGGCGGGCGCGGCACCGGCCTGGCAGTCGCAAACATAGTGCACGGTGGCGGCGTCGAGGCCGATGTCCGGGCAGCTCGCGCCGGGGAGGACCCCACCGTCCGGTGCGCCGAGGGTGCCGCCGCTGCTGCTGCCGCTGCCCGCGGCGCCGCCAGACATGCCACCGCTGCCACCGCCGGCGGACCCGCCCTGACTTGCGACGCCGCCGGAGTCGGTCGGGGCGCTCGTGCCACCGGTCGCGTCGTTGCCGCCGGCGCCCGAGTGCGCGCCGCCTTTCGAGCTGCAGGCCGCGGTCACCATGAGCACCAAGAGCAGCGCGTGTGCGAAACGGACCATCGAATCGTCATGATAGTCCCGCCCGTCCGCGCCGGCCAGGTTGCGGGCCGACCGGCCCCGTGGGCCTCGCGGTCGGCATTGGGCGTGTTTTCGCGACGTAGGCGCTCGTGGCGCGGCTCGCTGCTCGCCTGCTGCCATTGGTTTGCAGGACCCTACGGTCGTCGCCGCTGCCCGCGACCGCTGGACGGACCAGGCTCGAGGCCGCGCGGTCCGTGCCAATCTTGCTGATGCCCAGATGATCGAGGTCGCCGGAGTAGATCGAGGCGGTGTAGGTCGCGCTCCCGGCGGGTTCGGGCGAGCCGCCCACGCAGCGGACATGTCCCGTGCACTGGTCGGCGAGGACGCGTCGCTTTGCGGCGGAGCCCAGTTGCGCACGTAGAAAAGTTGCTGCATTGTCGCGCCACACCCAGCGGAAAGGACGACGATGAAGATAGCGAAAGGGATGCTGCTGTTCGGGTTCGTGTTTGGCCTGCTCACCTCGGGTTGTGGAGCCGCGACCTCCGAGTACATGAAGCCCGTGGCCGGGCCGGAACCCCAGGGCGCTCCACCCAACAAAGCGCGCGTGGTGTTCGTGCGGCCGTCCGGCGGGGCGTGGAAGGTGATCTTCACCATCATCGACGAGCGCGGCTACTTCCTGGGCGACAGCACTGCCGGAGGTCGCTTCTCCGTCTATCTTGATCCGGGCGAGCACTATTTCATCGTGTGGACCGAGACTACGGAGACGGTCAAGGCAACCTTGGCGCCTGGCCGCACCTACTACGTCGAGGTGCGACCCAAGATGGGCATGTGGAAGGCGAGGGCGTCGCTGTGGGCGGTCAATCGCAAGAGCGGCCTCATGCAGTCGATCCCTTCCTACCTTTCCGACACCACGGTGACGACGCCTGACTTCGCGGCCGGGCAGGCTTACTTGAATTCGCTCGGCAACGAATTGCCGAACGCGGCGAAGCAAGGCATCGAAACCTACAACGCCTACTCGCCCGATGACAAAGCCGACGTCACGTTGATGCCCGAAGATGGCACGTAGGTAGCGGGTAGGCCCAAGGCCGGCCCCCTCGGTCCCATGAAATCGCAATCTCGCGTGGCGCGACCGCGATGAATCGTTCCCTTCACGCCGACCTGGACGCGGCCTTGTTGCGCGAGCTTTCCGAAACCTGGCGCGAGATCAACGGCAATCACTTTCGCGGGCGCATGCGGCCGCCCGTGCTGGAACTCTCCGACATGGGCCGTAGGCTGGGCCAGTGGAGCTCGGCGACGCGTACCCTGTCCATCGACCGCACCTTGGTGGTCGAGCAGCCGTGGAGCGTGGTGCGCGAGGTGGTGAAGCACGAGATCGCGCATCAGTTCGTCGACGAGATTCTGCAGGTGCACGACCAGGCCGCGCACGGCCCGGCATTCGCGGACGTGTGTCGCCGCTTTGGCGTGGACGCCTCGGCCACGGGCATGCCGGCGGCGCCGTCGAGCGGCGAGGGAGGCAGCCCCGTGCTGCGCCGGATCGCACGCTTGCTCGCCCTTGCCGAGAGCCCCAACGTGCACGAGGCGGAGGCCGCCATGAAGGCCGCCCAGCGTCTGATGTTGAGGCACAACATCGACGCCAGCGTCGCCGCAGCTCGCGAGGGCTACGCCTTCGTCCACCTCGGTCTCCCGAGGAAGCGCGTCGAGGCGGCGGAGCACATCCTGGCCGGCATCCTGGCTCGCTATTTCTTCGTCGAAGCCATCTGGGTGCCATCCTATCTACCCAAGGAGAGGCGGAGCGGCCGCGTGCTCGAGCTGTGCGGCACCTTGTCCAACCTGGAAGTCGCGTCCTATGTGCATGGCTTCCTGCTCGAAACCGGCCAGCGCCTGTGGCGGGAGCACAAGCAGCGGCTCGGCATCGACAGCGACAAGGAGCGGCGGCGCTTTGCCGCCGGCGTGATGAGTGGCTTCGACGAGAAGCTGAAGCTGGGCACGAAAGAGAGCCGGCGCGAGGGATTGATCTGGGTCGGGGATCCCGGTCTCGACAACTACCTGCACCAGCGCTATCCGCGGCGCACCGGAGGCGGCAGCATCGGCGTGCGTCCGACCGCGGCCTACGAGCACGGCCGCGAAGCCGGTCGCAACATCGTCCTGCACAAACCGGTCAAGGAAAGTCGCGCTCGCGGCAGGTTGCTCGGGCCCAACTCCCGGGCGGGGTAGCCAGGGGGCTGGCCTCCATGGACATCTGCGGTGATCGGCGCCAGGATGAGATGGCCACATGAGTCTCGCTCTTCTCCTAGCTCGTCCAGACGTCGCAATATGCATCCCCCCGCGTGGCCAACGGCGACCGTCCCAGCCACCCATGGGGAAGTCGTGAACCAGGAGGCGGGCCAAGGGGTGAGGCGATCCGAGCTTGCCGCACTGCTTTTGGTTATCGCGGGGCTCGCAGGTCTGCTTCAGCTACTGGTTCTGCCCGGTGTCTTCACCATCGACGAGGACAACTACCTTTCTAGTATCCTGGCCTTGCGTGACGGCTCGTTCTCGCTGAAGGACACGGCCGGTTTGCCACCGAGCCGTGAGTTGATCTTCTTCGATCCGGCAATGGCCCAGAGGCCCGTGCACGCGACCCCTGTGACGCCCGCGCCTCCGCCCATGTATTCATTCCTTGCTTATCCCTTTGCCATGCTGGGATTTGCGGGCCTCTTCACGCTCAACATCCTTTCCTTCCTGGCCGGCGGGGTGCTGGTCTTCTTCTTCGTGCGCAGGCTGCGACCAGCACCGCTCGATGCTTGGCTCGCTTTCTCAGCCTACTTGCTCTCCGGCATTCTCATCGACTACGCGCTCGGCGCCTGGCCCCATGCCCTTTCGGTGAGCTTGAGCTTTGCCGCGGTCTATTTGGCCATGCGTGCACGGGAGAGCGGCGGTACGGTCTCCGCGCTTGCCGCGGGGGTTCTGGTGGGCCTGGCCGCCGGGGTGCGCTATCAGAATGTCGTGTATGGCGCTGCCGTCGGACTGGGGTTGGTGCTGTGGTCGAGACGGCGCTGGCGGGTGTCGTCGGCATACGCCCTCGGCCTCGCCATTCCGCTGCTGACCTCGGCGTGGATCAACCGGATCCGCTTGGGCACGCTGAATCCGGTCACCAAGGGCGCCCGCTACCTCTCGACGCCACTGCTCAGCGCCAAGGCGCAGGAAGTCTCACAGTGGACGGATGGGCTGTTGGCACTCGGTACGCGGGTCGTGGACTTTTCTTGGCTCCCGTTTTCCCAACTCTGGGCGGGCATGGGCTTCCAGTATGACGCGCGAACCGGAGCTTTCCTTGGCGTCACTGCCGTGCGCAAGGCACTCCTGCAATCGGCGCCATGGATCGTGCTTGCTTTCGCCGGGTTGATAGCAGCTTGGCGGCGCCGGCCTCCGGTCGAGCGAGCGCGCACGTGCTCGGAGTTGCGGGCGCTGTCCCTCATCGTGCTCGCGATGTTCGCGGTCTTCTTCGCGGCCGGCACCAAAAGACACGAGGGCGTGACCGCCAATTCGCGCTACCTGCTGGAGTTGGTTCCCATCTTGGCGGCGGTGTTGCCCCTGGTGCTGCCCAGCACGCCCGGCCTGCGCAGCATCCTTCTGGGAGCCGGCCTGGGTGCCGGGTTGGCACTGGCGACGTTGCAGCTGGATCCATCCAATTGGGTGCGCCATCTCGTTCTGCTCAAGGTTCCGCTGCTGCTCGCCACGGCCTTGCTCGCGCTGTGGCTTGCAGTTCGTCGCTACCCGCGCAGCACCCCGGCCTTCGGAGCGGTTCTGGGGTCCTGTCTGGCCTGGGCCTTCGTCGTTCACGTTGGGGACGATTTGGTGGCCACGCGCCAGGTGCGCAGGAGCAACCTCATGCAGGCCACCATCGCCGGCCTTGTCCTGCCCTCGACGCCCTCGGCACTGCTCGCCGCGCATCCAGCGGCCTTTGGCCCGCTCAAGCTGGATCGGGATGTCGTTCTGCTCTCGCTCGCTGCCGACAAGGGAGCTGATTCGTTTCGCATGGTGGACGCGCTCTTGGCGAAAGGGCGCCGTGTCTTCTTCTTCTATCCCCTGTCGCCCGTGGAGTATCAGCGACGATTGCTGGCCGGCAGACCCTCGCGCATAGCCGGGCCACCTGGATCGCCGTTCGTCGAGATACTCGGCGCGGCCTCGACCAGAACAGACGTATCTCCGTGATGAAGACGTCCCTGGTTGGCCGAACCCGGCGCGGCGTTGGGTTGCCCGGTGATTCGGCTTCGGACGAGCAACAACTCGGGTCCGGCTGCCGATACTTTCGATAGACTGCCATGGTGCAACTGGTGATTGCGGAGAAGCCGTCCGTGGCGCGCGACCTGGCGCGCGTGCTCGGTGTTAGGCCCTCGGGCAAGAATTGCTTCGAGGGCGAGGGCAGGGTCATTACCTGGTGCATCGGCCACCTGGTAGAGCTCGACGAACCGTCGAGCTACGACGGGCGTTGGAAGGCCTGGCGCATGGACACCCTGCCCATGGTGCCAAACGAATTCAAATTGCGGGCGGTCGCATCCACGCGCGACCAGTTGCACGCGGTGTGCAACTTGCTGCGCGACAGGCGATTCACGGAGGTCATCAATGCGTGCGACGCCGGCCGCGAGGGCGAGCTGATCTTCCGCTATGTCTACCAGCTGGCCGGAAGCCGCATTCCCATCAGACGCCTGTGGATCTCCTCGCTTACCGACGAGGCCATCCGGCAGGGCTTTGCCGGACTGAGGCCCGGACGCGACTTCGAGCCGCTGGCCGACGCCGCCCGCTGCCGTTCGGAGGCCGACTGGCTGGTGGGGCTCAACGCCACCCGCGCGGTGACCATCCGGCATCGCACCGGCGAGAACTCGACATTGTTCTCCATCGGCCGCGTGCAAACGCCGACCCTGGCGATTCTCGTCGAGCGCGAGAAACAGATTCGCGCCTTCGTGCCGCAGGACTACTGGCTGCTCAAGGCCGAATTCGCCACGGCCGGGGACGCGAAATTCCCGGCGGTCTTCACCCTGGGCAAGTGCACCAGGTTCGCCGGCGGCGCGTTGGCCGAGAAGGTTCGCGATCGGGCTTCCAGCCACGGCGACGCGCAGGATCCGGTCGGTCCCGTGGTCGAAAGCCTGAAGCAGAGCAAGACGCGCGAGCCGCCGCCGCTGCTCTTCGACCTGACCTCCTTGCAGCGGACCGCGAACAAGCGCTTCGGGCTTTCCGCCAAGGCCACCCTGGAGGCGGCGCAGTCGCTCTACGAGCGTTCCAAGGTATTGACCTACCCGCGCACGGATTCGCGCCACCTGCCCGGCGACATGCTCAAGGAGATGGATCGCATCATCGCAGGGGTGGGGAAGATCTCGGCCTACGGCGGGTACGCAGCAGCGCTGCTCGATCGGACGCCGCGTCCAGGCAAGCGTCTGTTCGATGACAGCAAGGTTTCCGATCACCACGCCATCATCCCGACGGGCAAGCCCATCGATCCTGGGACGCTTGGCCGCGACGAGCAGCGCATCTTCGATCTGGTGGTGCGCAGGTTTCTCGGCGCCTTCTACCCGGACGCGGAGTTCGCGCAGACCGAGGTGGTCGTGACCGTGGGGCCGACCGCGACCGAGAAGGTGACCCCACCCGACGACGGCGCGAACATCACCGTCGCGCCGCCACCGCCTGATCGCTTCGTGGCGCGCGGCCGCGTGCGTCTGGTGGTGGGTTGGCAAGAGGTGGCTGGATTCGGCGACGACGAGGACAAGGGCGGCAAGAAGGGCAAGAAGAAAGACGAGGACGAGGACGACAGTGCGGCAGGTGTGCTGCCACCTTTGGCCGAGGGAGAGCGGCTCTCCGGTTCATTCGAGACCACGGCGAAGAAGACCAAGCCGCCCTCGCGCCACACCGAGGCGAGCCTTCTCGGCGCCATGGAGAACGCGGGCAGGTTGGTCGAGGACGAAGAGTTGCGCGCGGCCATGAAGGACGGCGGCTTGGGCACGCCAGCCACGCGCGCCGCCATCATCGAGACCTTGCTCAAGCGCAGCTTCGTGGCTCGTGAAGGCAAGCACCTCGTGCCCACGCCCATGGGCATGGGGCTGGTCGATGCGCTGCCCGTGCAAAGCCTGGCCTCGCCCGAGTTGACCGGAAACTGGGAGGCCCGTCTCGCGCGCATCGCGCGCGGCCAGGAGACGCGGCCGGCCTTCATGAAGGATATAGCCGGCTACGTGAAGGAGGTAGTCGATGCCATCCGCCAAGCGGCGCCCATGGCCGCCATCCCCGTCGAGGTCCAGTCCGGGCGCCATCGAGGGGGCAAGGGCGCTCGCCGCCCACGCAAGACCCAGACGTCGGCGAAGCAAGCTGCGAGGCCGGTGCGAGCCAAGGCGAGCCCGCCCGCCAAGGTGGGGTCGGGCATCGCGGATTTGCGCTGTCCATCTTGCAAGCAGGGCCAGGTCATCACCGGCAAGCGCGGCTGGGGCTGCAGCCGCTGGCGCGACGGCTGCAAGTTCGTGGTCTGGTTCGAGGAGAACGGCCGCCCGCGCAGCGAGGTGGACCTGCGATCCATCGTGGCTCGGTGGCAGGAAGGGCGGTAGCGAGCAGCGAATCGATGGCGCTACGCAGGTGGCGCGATCTTTTCGAGTGCTTCGATGGCCGGGATGACCGCGAGCTCGGCGAGGAAGTGGCGGTGATCCCGGTGGCGATCGCAGTGGCGGATGCGGATCTCCACCAGTCCATCCGGCCG
>Ga0210133_1000548_pt1 | contig 12768 bp, 15 predicted proteins | sample Joice_ThreeSqC_D_2_FD_184874 | JGI IMG/M metagenome (GOLD analysis project Ga0210133, IMG submission 184874) | Wetland microbial communities from San Francisco Bay, California, USA, that impact long-term carbon sequestration - Joice_ThreeSqC_D1... | ecosystem: Environmental > Aquatic > Marine >...
TGACGATCTCGCCACCGCCCTTGCGGGTGCGCTCGACCAGTGCCTCGATCCGGTCCCCGTCCAGAAGCTGTGTGAGGGGAATGCCGCCGACGCTGACGGTGCTCACGATCGGCACCATGCTGTCGCCATGCCCGCCCAGTACGAGGGCCTGAATGTCCTCGACGCTGACTCCCAGCTCCATGGCGATGAAGCTCCGGAACCTGGCCGTGTCCAGGATCCCGGCCATCCCGATCACTCTCTCGCGCGGGAAACCGGTCACCACCTTCGCGACGTACGCCATCACATCCAGCGGATTCGTCACCATCACTATGATCGCATCGGGACTGTGACGCGCGATCTCCTCAGATATGCTCCGGATGATGGCCGTGTTCTTCAGCACGAGGTCGTCACGGCTCATGCCCGGCTTGCGGGCGAGGCCCGCCGTCACGACGTACAGGCCCGAACCAGCGGTCTCCTCGTAGCCCTGGGCTCCGGTGACCATCGTGTCGAACCCCTCCACTGGGGCCGACTCCCACTGATCCAGCGCCTTGCCCTGAGGTACGCCCTCCAGGATGTCGACGAGAACTACTTCACGTGCCAGCTCGCGCTCGGCGATCCGCTGCGCCGCGGTGGCGCCGACGTGGCCGGCCCCGACAACGGTTATCTTATCCACGGTGACCGTCCTTGAGTGGAAATGGTGGACTGGAGATTGTCGTGGGGAAGCGGCGCGCCGGGGGGATGCGCCACCCATTTTCCCCGCCTCAAGCTACCCTGCCTACGTCGAAGCGCAACCGGCAATTGCGGCTTCAGCCACCCACCTGGCTGAGTGCCCGCAGACCGCCACTTCCCCGAGCCGTGCCGAGCTGCAGGAAGTGCCGCTCCGGCTTTCCCTCCAGGGCACTCCTGACCGCCGGCAGTACGTCGCCCGTGGCCCGCAGTGGCCCCTTCAGATCCACCTCGTGGGTGCCGAACAGACAGGTTCTCAGCCGACCGTCCGCGGTCAGGCGCATGCGGTTGCAGCGGTCGCAGTAGTTGTGGGACAACGGCGTGATGACCCCCACCGTGCCAGGGGCCCCGTCGAACCGAAAGTACGTCGCCGGTCCGTTCCCGACCGGGCCCTCGGTGGGCCTGAGGTCCCCGATCCGCTGCAGTTTCTGAAGCACAACGTCCGCGGACAGGAAACGCTCCGACAGGTGGAGGTTGTCGCCCGTCGGCATCAACTCGATGAACCTGACGTGCCACGGCCGCTCCCGGGTGATCCGGGCGAAGTCCCGGATCTCGTCATCGTTCAGCCCCCGGAGCAGCACCGTATTGATCTTGAGGGGAGCGAAGCCGAGTCGCTCGGCCACCTCGAGGCCGCGCAGGGTCTCGTCGAAGAAGCGCTCCGGCCTGCGGGCGACCTGACGGAAGCGCTCCCGGCGGAGTGTATCGAGGCTCACGTTCAGCCGGGTCACCCCCGCATCCCTGAGCTCGCGACCGAACTGTGGGAGAAGGACGGCGTTGGTGGAGAGGGCGATATCCTCGATACCCGCAATGCCCGCGAGCAGACGCACGAGGTCGGGCAGGTCGCGGCGGACCAGGGGCTCACCCCCCGTGATCCTCACACGCCGAAGTCCCTGCCCGGCCATCTGTCGCACGACGCTGGCGATCTCCTCATACGTCAGGAACTCGTCGCGGTCGATCCAGGCCAGTCCCTCCACCGGCATGCAGTATGTGCATCGAAGATTGCACTTGTCCGTGACGGAGATCCGCAGGTAATCGATTCTCCTGCCGAACTGGTCTCGCATCGGGGGCCCTTTCATGCCGACTCCTCGCCCACTACCGGCCCGGCCGGCTCACCAGCGACGGGTGGCATCTCTCCACCGAGCCACCGGCTCGTCCCATCCGCGTACTCTTCCCTCTTCCACAGCGGAAGCCTCTTCTTGAGCTCGTCGATCACGTAGTTGGAGGCTTCGTAGGCCGGCTTCCGGTGGACCGCCGCAACCGCGACGACCAGACTGACTTCCGGCGGCTCGAGGCGACCCACCCTGTGCCGCACGCCCACGGAGCTGGCGCCCATCAACCGCACCGCCTCTCGCGCGATCTCCTGCAGCACCTCTGCCGCCATCTCCCGGTACGCATCGTAGGCCAGACATCGAACGGAACGTCCCTCGTTGTGGTCGCGTACCCGGCCCTCGAAGACCACCACCGCTCCGTCGGACACGTCTCCAAGCATCCGCAGCAGAACCGACCCGTCGAGCTCTTCCTCCGTGACTTCCGCGATCACGACTCCGTCCGGGGTGTCCCCGGCACCCGCTCGCGACGAGTCCATCAGCCGCCCGCCACGGGGGGGATCACCGCCACTTCGTCGCCCTCCGTCACCGGCGATTCGTCCGGCTCGTAGCGTCGATTCACGGCGATCGCGAAGCTCTGCGGACCGGAGAGGCCCGGGTGCGCGGCGAGCGCTTGTTTCACATCGCCCACGGTCCCGCCCACCGCCAGCTCGACGGACAGCTCGGCGGCACCCGCCAGCTCACGGTGCCGACCGAAAAGCCGGACCGGGACCACGAAGCGTTCCGTCACTCGCCCGGACTCGCCGTCTCGAGCCAGGCCAGGAATCTCCCGACCGCGTCCTGCCTGCGGAGAGTGCTTACCCGCACGCGAGTCTCCCCGAGAGATTCGTCCTCCCAGGCGGAGATCGCGAGACGACTCCGGAACGTCGCCACGGTCACGTGTCGATCGCTCTCGTCGACCACGGTCGCCGCATACACGGAATCCTCGCTTGTGAAGAACCGCCTCGCACCGTCCAGGACCTGCCCGGGGGCGAGTCGCGTACTGGTCTCTGTAATCATCGAACGCTCTCGAATCGCCTGTCTTGACGCCGTCGCAGCGTCGTCCATAACATCCGCGTCCGTAGAGGAAGATGCTCCCGACTCCCCCTGGCGCACCGCGTCGAAACTAGTATGGGGACCATCCTCCTACAATCAACCGGACGCCCGGGAGTCCCACATGCGGTTCTCCACCAACATCGCCTCTCTCGTTCCTTCCGCAACCCTGGCTATCAGCGCACGGGCCAAGCGGATGCAAGCGGCCGGCGAGTCCGTCATCGATCTGTCCGCCGGTGAGCCGTCGTTTCCCACGCCGGAGGTGGCGATCGCAGCCTGTGTCGAGTTCGCCCGCTCGGGCCACTCCGGGTATCCTCCGACACCGGGCATACCGGAGCTCCGGTCCGCGGTGGCCGCCTACGTGAGCTCGACCACGGCAATGGGCGAAGTCGAGCCGGACAACGTGCTGGTCTCGGCCGGAGTGAAACAGGCCCTGTTCAACGCATCCTTCTGCCTGTTCGGGCCGGGAGACGAGGTGCTCGTCCCGGCGCCCTACTGGCCCAGCTATCTGGCAATCGTCAGCCTGACCGGGGCGACTCCGGTCGTGGTGCCGACGGACTTCGGGAGCGGCTTCCGTCTCCAGATCGGCGAGCTGGAGCGACTGCGATCCCCGGCGACGCGGGGGCTCTTCCTCAACTCACCCGGAAACCCGAGCGGCGAGGTCTACGACCGGGACCTTCTCGAGCAGTTGGCCGGGTGGGCGGCCGAGAACGACATCTGGATCATCTCCGACGAGATCTACCGCCGACTCTGCTACGCTGGCGACTCGGCGACTTCGATCTGCGACGTTCCGCACGCCGTGGAGAGGGTGCTCCACCTGGATGGGATCTCGAAGGCCTTTTCCATGCCGGGCTGGCGCATCGGATACACCGTCGGTCCGAGCGAGGTGATCGGAAAGATGTCGGCTCTGCAGAGCCAGACCACGTCGGGCGCTGTCGCAGCGGCTCAACACGCTGCGCTGGCAGTCCTCGCTTCTCCGGAACGCGACGATATCGTGCTCGGATTCCGGGACATCCTGCGCCGGCGGCGCGACGTGGCCGTCGAGGCTCTGAACGGGATTCCCGGGCTGGAGGTTCGTGTTCCGTCGGGGGCGATCTACCTCTACGTCCGTCTCACCTCCACATCGGACTCGATGGCCGTCGCCGAGCGGCTGCTCGTGGAAGGAGGTGTCGCGTCGATCCCCGGTGAGGCTTTCGGTACCCCGGGCTTCCTGCGGCTGAACTACGCCGTGTCGGATGAGGAACTGAAGGAAGGCCTGGCCCGCGTACGCGGGTTCTTTTCGTGACCGGCGACCGCGGCCACACCTGAACGGAGCGGCCGCGGTCGATCACGACTGACAGCTACGAGGCGTCCTCGACCTCTTTCTTGAACAGGCGGGACGGCTTGAATATCGGCACCGCCCTCGCCGGAACGGTCACCGACTCGCCCGTCCGCGGGTTCCGCGCGATCCGAGGCCTGCGATTCCGAACCTTGAACGTCCCGAACCCACGAATCTCGATGTGCTCGCCGTTGGCGATCGCCAGCTTCACGGCGTTCAGAAAGGCATCGATCACGGCCGCACAGTCCTTCTTCGTGACACCCGGTCCGATCGCCTCGTGTACCTGTTCGACAAGATCAGCTTTGGTCATGTGAATCCCCCTTGCCGGTGGTTGTGGTTCCGGCCCAGCCTCTTCAAATCACGGCCACTGATAGCGGAGCCGAGGACCGACCAGAGAACGATCGAGGATGCTCCTCACGAGTGAGAGCAGCCTCGTCTCCTCGACTCCCCGCACCACGTCCCAGAATCCGAGCCTTCGCTCCGTCGGGCGAACCACGTTCGGATTGTCACCGAGACCCGCCATTTCGCCTGCGAGGTCGACCGCTTCGCGCAAGGTCGCCGTTCGGTCGACGAGGCCAAGCTCCGCCGCCCGCTGGCCTGACAGGACCCTCCCATCTGCCAGCGCCGTCACGCTCTCCCGGTCCATCCCGCGATTCTCGCTCACGGCCGATACGAACTGCTCGTAGACATCGTCCACCAGCTGCTGGAGCACCTGGCGCTCATCTTCTCTCAGGTCGCGGGTCGGAGACCCGAGTCCTTTGAGATCTCCGCGCTTCACGACCTCGAGACCGACCCCCGCCTTGCGGAGCAGCTCTTCCGCATTCGGGAACTCCATGATCACGCCGATGGACCCGGTGACGGCACTGGGAAGCGCCAGGATGCTGTCCGCTCCGAGCGCCACGTAATACCCTCCAGACGCCCCGACCTCGCCGATCCACGCGACGACCGGCCGGTCGTCCTCGTCCCGGAGTCGCGCGAGCGCCGCATACATGCTCTGCGCCGTACCCGCTACCCCTCCCGGGGAGCGAATCTCGATGACGAACCCGCGCACGGACTCATCGTCCCGAAACGCCTCCAGGTTCGCCAGGAAAGCGGCGTCGGACTCGAGCACGCCGAGCACGGGAAGGATGGCCACCCGGTCGGCCGAGAAGAGCGGAACCTGTCCTCCGAGCGACAGACGGACGACCACACCCGCACCGATAGCGAAGAACGCCAGGATAAGAGCAATGCTGAGAACCGTCGTGCGACGCTGCACGTCAAGTGGCTCCCGCGTGCGGAGATGAGCCTCCAAGTGCTGGACAGGCCGCGATCGAGGGTCGATCGACACCCGCCGACGGCTGCCCCACGGCGCTCAAACTAGCGTGTCGCCCGAAACCGTGTCAACCGGTTGCCACTGCGGAAGTTGCGTCCATCGATTCCACGAAGCGCCGGAAAAGGTACCGACTGTCGTGCGGACCCGGTGCAGCTTCGGGATGATACTGGACCGCGAACACCGGTCGCGAGACGTGTGACAGCCCTTCCACGGTGCCGTCATTGAGGTTACGGTGAGTGACCCTCAGATCGCCAGCCCCCTCCGCGAACCCGTCCTGCTCGGAGATCGCGAAGCCGTGGTTCTGTGACGTGATCTCGACCGCGCCCGTCTCCAGGTTCCGAACCGGGTGATTTCCGCCCCGGTGTCCGTAGGACAGTTTGTACGTCCTGCCGCCGAAGGCCCGGGCAACCAGCTGGCACCCCAGACAGATGCCGAATACCGGCACGCCGGCGTCGCTGATCTCGCGCACGGTCTCGGCCGCATCCGGGACCGCGGCGGGATCACCCGGACCGTTGGACACGAAGACTCCGGCCGGCTTGCGGCTCAGAACCTCAGCCGCGTCCGTTCCCGCCGGCAGGACCTCGACCCTGTACCCCTCTGCCGCGAGCAGATCGAGACTCCGCCGTTTCACTCCATAATCCAGGCACACGACCAGGCCCTTCTCCCCCCCGGCGGGCCGAATCACGTATGGCTCCTTCGTCGAGACGCTCGTCGCCAGGTCCAGGCCCTCCATGGCCGGGTGTGCCGCGAGGCGTTCGCGCGCCGCATCGACCGGGAGCGAGACCGGCGCCAGAATGGACCGCATCGCCCCCCTGTCACGGACGTGCCGGGTGATCGCCCGCGTGTCAGCGCCGGCCAGGAGCGGTATACCGTGTCCGGCCAGATACTCGCCGATCCCGCCGGTCGAGCGCCAGCCACTCGACACGCGCGAAAGCTCGCGGACCACGAAACCGGATACCCACGGGTGGTCGGCCTGCTCGTCGTCCGGCGTCGTTCCGTAGTTCCCTATCATCGGTGCGGTCATCACCACGATCTGACCCGCGAACGACGGGTCGGTGAGCACCTCCTGGTAGCCCGCCAGGTTCGTGGTGAACACCAGCTCGCCGACCACGCCCGCCGGAGCTCCGATCAGCGTACCGCGCCAATGAGCTCCGTCCTCCAGTAGCAGATACCCGTTCAGATCTTGCGTCAGGCCCACGGCTGGCGTCCAATTGAGAGTTCGTGAGAGACCCAACGATCTCCCGGAGTGACATGTCTGCCGACCTCGTGTATATCTACGCGGACGAATCCTGCCTCGGCAACCAGAACCGGAGCGTTCCTCGACCGGGGGCGGCAGCCGGAATGCTGGAGCGGTTCGATGAACGCCGGGGCTGGCATCGGAGAGACTTCGCGGCCTTCGACCCGGACACGACCAACAATCGCATGGCGCTGACCTCCGCCATCGTCGGGCTGGCCGCGCTTCGAAAACCGTGCGACGTAGTCTTCACGTCGGATAGCCAGTATCTGGTCCTTGGAATGAAGGAATGGGTGCACGGCTGGGCGGCGAGGGGATGGCGGCGAAAGGGTGGCGAGATCGAGAACCTCGATCTGTGGCGCGATCTCGTGAAGGCCGCCGGCCGGCACCGGGTCGAATGGCGTTGGGTGCGCGGCCACGCCGACCACCCGAAGAACGAGTACGCGAACGATCTCGCCGTCCGCATCGCGCGATCCGGGACCGCTCCGGCAGGCCTGAGCGACTCTGGCTTTCCCGAGTGGTTCGAGGAGCAGCTGGCTCGCGGCCGGTTCGCCGGTTATCTGGACGTTCCACCCGACGACCCGTTCAGGCCGGACCCCGCTCCGCCGGCGGGGCCCACGGGGCAACTAAGCTAGTTGCCTTCCGGTTGATCGCCGCCGCCCGCTCCTTCGTCCGGTGGGGTCTGCACGGGAACGGGGTTGGCAGCCGGCGTCTCCTGTCCCTCGGACTCGAGAACCGAGGCCGGCGGCGCGGACGGCTGACCGAATTCCTCCCGCAGAATCGACTCCGGAGGCGCCGACCGACGGGCCGACAGGACGGCGAGCAGCAGGCACAGGGCGAGGTAGGTGCCTCCACCTATCCACGTCGCACGCGTCAGGAAGTTCGCCGCCTGGCGTCCACCCATGAACGAGTCCGTCGACGACGACGCCCCTCCGAACTCCGCTGCCAGGCCGCCTCCCTTGCCCGACTGCAGCAGGATGATCAGGACCAGCAGCAACGCGATGGCACTGACCACCACGATCATTAGCGTAAACATTCCACCTCTTCCTCGCGTGACAAAAAAGGTGCGGGCCGGAGAGGGCCCGCACCGCTTCGAATATTAGGCATCGCTCTGTGGCCAGTCAACGTTTCGCGGAGCCACGGGTGGCCCGTCCCTCACCTGCCGGACGAGCAGATCGCCGCAAAGCTCTCCGGGTCCACGCTCGCTCCTCCGACCAGCACCCCGTCTACCCCCGGGGCGGCCAGCAACTCGTCTATGTTCCCCGGCTTGACGCTGCCTCCGTAGAGTATCGTGGCACCGACGACGCCCCCCGCCCGCCCGATCTCGCTCCTGACCAGCCCGTGCGCCTCCGCAGCGTCGGAGGGGGCGGCGGTGCGCCCCGTGCCGATCGCCCAAACCGGTTCGTACGCGTAGGTGAGACGGGCTCGGTCCTCATCCGACAGACGCGTGAGAACCGCCGCCAGCTGCCGCGAGAGAACTTCCTCGAGTCGTCCCGCCTCTCGCTCGCCGAGCGTCTCTCCGACACACAGCACCGGCCGCAGGCCGGCTGCGAGGATGCGACCGACCTTGGCGGCGATCAGCTCGTCGTCGTCACCGAACTCCCGACGGCGCTCCGAATGGCCCGCCAGGCACCACAAGGCCCCGGACTGCGCCGCCATGGAAGCCGATACGGCTCCCGTGTGGGCGCCGCCTTCCTCCTGGTGCACGTCCTGCACGCCGAGCTCGAGGTCCGGGCGGTCGCCCGACGCGGCCAGAAAGGCCGCCACACTCAGGTAAGGAGGAAAGAACACGACCCGGGCGTCACCGCGCGGGGCATATAGATCTCGAAAGCGGCCCACAAACGCCTCGGCATCCGAAGGCCCGAGGTGCATCTTCCAGTTGGCCGCGAACATCGGCCGCCTGTCATTCTCGCTCATGCCTCTGATCCCTCAGCCGGATCAAGCGCTTCGATTCCCGGCAGAGTCCCCTCCGCCAGGTACTCCAGGGAAGCCCCACCCCCCGTGGATACGTGCGAAACCGCCTCCGAAAGCCCTGCCTTCCGGATCGCCGAGGCTGAGTCTCCTCCGCCGATCACCGTGAACCCGCCCGCGGCCGTACAGTCGGCTGTCGCCCTGGCCAGCGCCACGGTACCGGTCTCGAATCCGGGAGTCTCGAACAGACCCATGGGTCCATTCCAGAACACGGTCGCGGCCTCCCGAACGATCGTCCCGAAATCATCCCGCGTCTCCGGACCGATGTCGAGGGCCGCCAACTCCGCCGGCACGGCGTCCACGGGCACGATCATCGACTGATCCGCGTTCGCGGCCCCCGGATCCGCGACGACGAGATCGACCGGCAGGTGGAGCCGGTTCCCTCCCGCGGCCAGGAACTTCGCGGCCAACGACACGGAGTCCTCTTCCACCAGCGACCGACCCATGCCGACGCCGGTCGCCGAGAGAAACGTGTTCGCCATCGCACCACCGATGAGGAGCGCGTCAGCCCGCGCGAGGAACACCTCCAGCAGTCCTATTTTGTCCGCGATCTTGGCGCCGCCGAGTATCACAACGAAGGGTCCGCGCCTTGCCTGCCTGAGATCGGACAGCGCCTCGAGCTCCCGCTGCACCAGAAAGCCGGCCACGGCGGGCCGCAGGTAGCCGGTGACCCCGACCACCGACGCGTGTGCCCGGTGCGTGCTCCCAAAGGCATCGTTGACGAACAGGTCGCCGAGGCGCGCGAACCGTTCCGCCAGCGCCGGATCGTTCGCGGTCTCGCCCGGCAGGAAACGCGTGTTCTCGAGCAACAGGACCTCTCCGTTCCGCAAGTCCCGGCTCGCCTCCAGCGCCTGCTCCGTATCCGTCGACGGCACGAAGCGCACGGGTACCCCCAACTCCCCGGCCAGCACGGGCGCCACCGGCGCCAGGGAAAGCGATGGCACCACCTTTCCCTTCGGGCGTCCGAGATGCGAGAGGAGGACGGGCCGCCCTCCCCTCTCGAGGATGAAGCGGAGCGTCGGAAGAGTCGCACGGATCCGTGTGGGATCTGCTACGGCGCCGTCCGAGGTCAGTGGGACGTTGTAGTCGACACGGACGAGTACCCGCCGCTCGTCGAGCGCGCCGGGCTCCAGGTCAGCCAGGTTCCTGCGTCGCACCGGCCCTCCGGATCAAAGGCTCTTTCCGATGTATCTAGCGAGGTCGACGCAGCGGCTCGAATAGCCCCACTCGTTGTCGTACCACGAGATCACCTTCACGAGGCGTCCGCCGATCACGGATGTGGAGAGACCATCGATGATGGAGCTGTTCGGGTTCCCCACGTAGTCTATCGACACGAGCGGGCGATCCTCGAAGGCCAGAATCCCGTGGAGTCGTCCGTCTGCGGCCGCGCGAAACGCCGCGTTGACCTCTTCAGCTGTCGTGTCCCTTCCCACGTTCGCCACCAGATCGACGATCGACACGTTGGGCGTCGGAACCCGCATCGCCATTCCATCGATTCGCCCCGCGACCTCCGGAATCACGATCCCGGTGGCCTTCGCCGCCCCCGTCGTAGTCGGAATGATCGACACGGCAGCTGCCCGGGCCCGCCGCAGGTCCTTGTGGGGAAGGTCCAGGATGCGCTGGTCGTTCGTATAGCTGTGCACCGTCGTCATGAGGCCACTCTCGAACCCGAACTCGTCCACCAGCACCCGCACGGCGGGAGCGACACAGTTCGTCGTGCAGCTCGCATTCGAGATGATGTGGTGAGTCGCCGCATCGTAGTCGTCGGAGTTCACGCCGAGCACCAGGGTGACATCCGGGTCCGGGGCGGGGGCGGTGATCACGACCTTCCGAGCTCCCGCATCGATATGCTTCTGAGCGTCCGGGCGCTTCCTGAACAGCCCCGTGGCCTCGAACACGACGTCCACGCCGAGGTCGCTCCACGGCAGATCCGCCGGGTCCCGGACCGACAGTACGTCGAATCGCTCTCCATCGATCACGAGTGAGCTTCCGTCCACCTCGACCTGTCCGCCGTACGTGCCATGTACCGAGTCGTACTTGAACAGGTGCGCGAGCGTCGGCGCGTCCGTCAGGTCGTTGATGGCCACGAGATCCAGGTCACCCATCCCCTGCTGCAGCGCGGAACGAAGGATGTTGCGGCCGATCCGGCCGAAACCGTTGATCGCGAACTTGACCGACATATGATTGACTCCCGTCTGAGGGTTCCCGAGTCGAAGAGAGAATAGCTTGCACGCGGCGGGAAGCCAGCACAAGTCCCGCCGTCCGGGCTGTTTCAGGTCGAGCCGGCCAGGGGGTCCGTTCTGCAGAAACTCACGATCCCGAGGCACGTCGCGCCAGCGGCTTCGAGAGCCTCGGCACAGGCCGCACCGGTCGCACCCGTGGTGATCACGTCGTCGACGATCACCACGGGGGGCAGGCGTTCGAAGGGGTCGGTCGCGCGCCGGTCGAGCGTGTAGGCTCCGGTCGCCGCACGTTCCCGCTGCCGGCGGCCGAGATGGACCAGAGCGGGTCCGCTTCTCGACCGTCGAAGCAGTTCGGAAACCCTCCAGCCGGTATTCCTCGAGATGGCACGAGCCAGAAGCTCCGCCTGGTTGAACCCGCGCTCGCGCTTCTTCGCGGCGCTCAGCGGCACCGGGACCAGGACGGGAACCGTGCCCTCGGCTACCCGACGGGCTGCCGGTAGCATCAGCCCGGCCATCAGCTCCACGAGACCCGTCCACCCCCTGTACTTCAGTCCGCGAACGAGTTCCGCCGCCGCGCCCTGGTGCAGGCAGGAGGAAGCGGCTCGTCGGACGGCGGCCGACCAGCCGAAGCATTCCGAGCACAGACCAGGGCCGGGGGCCGGAAGGACGCGCGTCAGACCGCACCGCGGACACCAGGGGGGAGGGACCGGCGTGATCCGGGACGAACACAGCTGACAGACGGGCGAGCCCGGCGTCCGCACGGCCGCTCCACACACCGCGCATCCGCAGGGAAGCACCGCGTCGGCGAAGCCGGACATCAGACGAAGGGCGGCACGGGCTCGCAGCGACAGCGGGCTGGAGACAGTCACGATCAGCGGTTATCGCCGCCGGTTCCCGGGGTGACCTCGGCCCTCATGGCCCTCGCGACCCCATCCCGGTCCGGCAGTCGGCCGAGCCAACGCTCAAGGCTGAGGACCGCCTGGTCGATGAGCATCACCGTGCCGTCGATCGCCGCCACTCCCATGGCCCTGGCGTGCCGGGTCCAGGCGGTTCCTCCGGGGCCGTAGACGAGATCGAACGCATAACGGACGCGTCCCCGCGCGAGGCTCAGCGGAAGAGGATCACCGGGTCGAAGGCCCAGGGTAGTGGCGTTCACCACCAGGTCGTGCGGGGTGCCGACATCATCCGGAACCTGGCACACGCTCGCCAGGTCCCCCAGACGCATCTCGGACACGAGGGACTCCGCGCGAGAGACCGATCGATTGCAGACCGTCAGCCGACCCACGCCCGCGTCCGCGCAGACGGCCGCTACCGCGCGCGCCGCCCCGCCGGCCCCGAGCAGCAACACGCTGGCGCCCTCGAGACGCATGCCCTCCAATTCGCGCACCGCCGACCGGAACCCTCCCACGTCCGTGTTGTCTCCGATCAGTCTTCCGTCCGGGGCGAGCCAGAAACAATTGCAGGCTCCCGTCCGTCGAACGTCGTCCAGTCTCACCTCGAGCTGGTTCGCGGCCGCCTGCTTGTGTGGCACGGTCACGTTGCCACCGCCCGACACGGCGAGATCGCGCATCCACCGTCGCAGGCCAGCGCGATCCCCACTCCTCACCCGATGCGCTTCGTAGACCGCCGGTGTCCGCAGGTACTGAAAGGCGGCCCGATAGAGCCTGGGAGACAGTGAATGGTCTACCGGATCTCCGAGAAGTCCATAGCGGGCCCTTCCACTCATCCCGTCTCCGACACCCGATAGAGGATCCCTTCGATGCACTGCTCGAGAAGCCGGGCGACCTCCTCGTACTCCTCCATGTCGCCGCCGAACGGATCAGACACAGGCTCGCCGTGCCGGGCGTGATCCGGCGGCAGGTAGTCCGTCGCGAGCACCACGTTCAGCTCCCGACCGTGCTCGGTTC
>Ga0210133_1000549_pt1 | contig 12765 bp, 11 predicted proteins | sample Joice_ThreeSqC_D_2_FD_184874 | JGI IMG/M metagenome (GOLD analysis project Ga0210133, IMG submission 184874) | Wetland microbial communities from San Francisco Bay, California, USA, that impact long-term carbon sequestration - Joice_ThreeSqC_D1... | ecosystem: Environmental > Aquatic > Marine >...
GTTACTGAAAATTGAAAATTATATAACTACTCCCCGCAGCCTAATTTTCAGGCGTGATTAATTCTTCAAATTCTCTTTCACGTGCTTAAGTAGATACTCCGCAACTGCTTTTGCTTCATTTGGCTTTAATCCTGGATTAGGCATTGGAGGATAATCAGGATTTATCTTAACAGGATTCCTGATGAAGGAAATCAACTGATTTTCTTTTCCGAAATATTTTGGAACAACTTCATTATGCGGCGGTCCTACTAATTTGGAATCGAATTTATGGCAAGCCATACAACGTACTTTGTAAATTTCTTCACCATTTAAAACTTCAGGTCCAGCCTCACCTTTTAACTCTGCAAGCATCTGTGTGTATTGCTCTGAAAGTTTAGCGGAGCTTACTTTAGTTGCATTACTTATTACAAACTGATCGTTAATTATTATTGATAAAACAAGAAATAACAATGTAAAGAATAGAAGCGCCGTAAACTTGCTGCTGAATTTAATATAGATCATATAAAGAAAATGATAAGCAAGAAATAAAAGAATCAATCCGAGCACAACATATACGAACATTACCCCCGATAGTAAATTCTCCGGGACAATTAACAAATTCACAAATAAAAATACAGGGAGTAAAATTGCCGGAACAAAGGTTACCCGGAGAATCTTCGATCTTACAAATTTTCCATATTCGCCGTTGCCATCGAACTTATCCGGATTCACATAGAAGAATCCGAATAATACCGCTCCCCCTGCTATCATAAATGATACGACTATTAATAAAAGTAATCTTATTATAACAATGGAACTGAATAATGTGCTTAGTAAACCTGTGGAACTCCACATATTTCCAAACATCGATGTAGAAATTCCTGCAGCAAAAAACCATAGAGAAATGAATAAAATTATAAGTCCGTAAGTTCCCGCTTTGTCACTGATTTTCTTACTCTCTTCAGAAAATTTTATATAGTCCCTTTGTACTTCTTTATCTGAATTGGATTGAGTACTAAACGATTCAAAGATCATGTTGAAAGATAGAGAGTAGCGAAAGCTGTAAATCAAGATTAATGCTGCGCCTACCAGAATAAATGTATAGCCAAAATATTCTAAGTGAGATGCATCAGAATTCTGGAAAAGTTGTGAGAAAATTAAGATTGCGGTAAACAGCGGAACTATGCCAAGAATGAAACCCACACTCTTACTGATCGTAACAAATTCCATTATCTCTTTGGATAATTTGTTGAACCGATCATCTCCGGATTTTCTTCCCAATCTCTTAAAGTATAATGATAAGGCTGTACCGCCGAAAATAGAACAAACAAAAGGAATAAAAAGAAACAGAACCAGGATAAGCATCATATGAAGTAATTCAATATGTTCTGCCGATTGTGGTAATGCTATATTTTTCAGAAACTCCATCTATATTCTCTTTGTAAGATTATTTTATAAGTTTATCAATTGAAACCAAAACAATTAGCAATAATGCAAACAGGTTTATATTCCTGAATGTAAATCTGAACGAAATATTTTCTTCCTGCCAGCTTAATAGCCTTGCTGCGCTGATTGTGAGCAACACTCCGGCAACAAGTAATATGTAATACACCACTGAGAATTCCATTAAGTTGAAGAAAGGAACTAAAAATCCTGTAATCACAGTTGCAAAAATCCAGACGAAAATTATTTTAGCTAATTTTATTTTGCTGAACAATGTCGTTATAGTTGGAAGTCCGGCTTTCTGATAATCTTTATCAAGCGACATCATTAACAGCCAGAAGTGCGGTATCTGCCAGATAAAAAAGAACGATGACAAAATTAAAATCTCTTTATCAAAAATGTACCCACCTGCCGCAACCCAACCTACTGCCGGTGGTATTGCCCCTACCAATGAACCGGGGATAATCGCTAATGACGATTTCTTTTTCAGCGGAGTATAGATCAGGTTATACCAGATTAAATTTAACAGTGCCAATCCCAATGGTAAAATTCCAGAACCGATATAAAGTATAAGGGAACCTATAACGAGAAGAATCACTGCAATTATCGATGCATTCAGTGCAGATATTCTTCCCGATGGAATGGGTCTGTATCTTGTTCTGCTCATCAATGCATCTATCGATATTTCCTGTATGTGATTGATCACTGCCGATCCGCATGCTAAAAACAATATCCCCAAAACAGGATATAGAATCTGAAGATTGAATTCACCGGCGTAAGCAAGATAACCGACAATCGTTGTTAAAGTCACGAAAGATGTAATCTTTATCTTCGTGAGTTCGGATAATATTTTTAATTTGTTCTTCAATTACTTATTAGGACTTCTTAAATTATTCTTGTTCAGGATTCGGATCTTCACTATTTAAAGATTTATTCATCTGTTGTGAATTATCCAACTTAGCAGAGTACCAGCTATTAAAATCATTTTCAAACATAACGACAACTCCAGAATACATGTTTGAATGATTCAATCCGCAATATTCCGCACAAGTAATTACGTATCTTCCGGGAATTTCGGCAATGAACCATGCAGATCGTTCTGTTCCCGGGAAAACATCTTTTTTAATTCTGAATGCCGGAACGAAGAAAGCATGATTTACATCTACAGAATGTAAGACTAATTTAACCGGCTTTTTAAGCGGCACATATAACGAATCGCTTTCTTTCCCGTTTTCATATTTGAAACTCCACTTCCACATTTGTGCGGTTACTTCCACTGTCATCGCATTTTCCGGAATAGTTACCATATCTTTGTAACCAACCCAACCATACCAGAATAAAATTAAAACAAGAATCGTAGGGATAACTGTCCAGGTTATTTCCAGCCAGGCATGACTATGTATATTAACAGCTTTTTTGTTTTTCTTCCTGTTGTACTTTATGGAGAAGACAATGATAAGAACAGTAATTAGTACTAAAAAGAAAACGCATATCGCAACTGATAATATAAATACATTGTCTACCGATTCTACAAAATTGGAAGCACCACTCGACATTTTAATCCCTTATTTAAAAGAATAATCTGCAAATAACAAAATAAATGAGATAGCAAGAAAAAACAGCGCAACAATTACAAATACAGTAAACGTCTTGCTCTCACTTTTTAAATGCATAAAAATAGTAAGCACAAGAAAAGCCTTTGCACTTGCAATAATCATTGCCGTTGCCACAGTAAACCTGCCGATATCCAGTCCGGCAACTGCAACAGTTAACCCGGTTAAAGCCAGCAGACCAAGCCAAACTAAAATGTAAATTCCATAACTTGGAGAATGTTCATGCTGAACATTATTTTCCTTCATAAAAACACCATTAAGTGATAAGATAAAATAACGGGAATAAGAAAATCCAAATGATATCTACGAGATGCCAATATAGACCGGTATTTTCCAGCTTAATAAAATTATCGTGAGTAACAACTCCATTGGAAGTAAATCTCATCATAAATGCTATCATAGCAACACCTACTATAACGTGAAGCCCATGAAGTCCGGTCATTACATAATACAAACCAAAGAAAAGTATTTCACCTGACTTCTCGTTAAGTAAAGTATCAGAACCGGGATAAATTCCATGATGAAATTTGATCGACCATTCAAAAAATTTATTCACCATAAAAAATAGTGCGAGCAGGATGGTAAGAAACTGGAAAAATATAGAAAGCCTCTTATTATCCTTTTGAATAGCCACGATCGAAAGAGCCATTGTTAAGCTGCTTGTGAGAAGGATAATCGTATTAAAAGTTCCGATGATCGTATTCAATTCTTTCGCTGCAACGTGAAATTCTTCCGGGTGTGTAAACCTGTAAATCGAATAAACTAAAAACATACCTCCAAAAAGAATTAACTCTGTGAAGAGGAATAACCACATTCCAAGACGTGCGCCGATATCGTCCCTATGAACGTGACTTTCCGAATGTGCCTGCGTTTGTGTGGTCAAACTTTTTCCTCCTCAATTGTAACTTCATTATCTTTGTATTGATAAGGATGACCACCAACAACCGGGATTTTCTCAAAGTTCTCGAGTGTAGGTGGAGTTTCGATTTGCCATTCAAGGGTTTCTCCTCCCCAGAGATTTTTCGCCGTAACTTTCTTTCCGCTTCTAAGGGATTTAAACAAGTTTGTAAACATAATGATCAGACCAAGTATAAGTATCCAGCTTCCGATTGTGGATATCAAATGATAAGGATGAAACTGAGGAAGGTAATCATAATATCTTCTTGGCATTCCCATCCAGCCCATGATTAACATTGGGAAATAAAGAACATTGAATCCGACAAAAACAAACCAGAACGCAACATTTGCCGTTTTCATGTTATACATTTTACCAAACATTTTAGGCAGCCAGTAATGCAGCCCTGCAAAAAAAGCAAAGCCGGTTCCTCCGAACATTACGTAATGAAAATGTCCGACAATGAATGATGTATCATGTATCTGAATATCGATGGATATTACGCCCTGCATAACACCTGTAAGTCCACCTATCGAGAACAGAAAAATGAAAGCAAGTATATAAAGCATCGGTGCGGCAAGTTCTATTGAACCCTTATACAATGTTGCCGTCCAGTTAAATACTTTTATTGCGCTGGGAATTGCAACAACCATAGTTAGTAAAGAAAATATAAATTCACCGGTATCACTCATTCCAACCGTAAACATATGATGCGCCCACACAAGCGAACCAAATAGCGCGATAGCAATACTTGAAAAAGCGATAAATTTATAACCGAAAATTGTACGGTGAGCGAACACCGGTATAATTTCAGAGACAAGACCCATTCCAGGTAATATCATAATATAAACAGCGGGATGAGAATATATCCAGAAAAGATGCTGGTATAGAACCGGATCCCCTCCTAATGCGGGATCGAAAATACCAACGTGTAAAACTCTTTCTATCACAACGAGCAATAACGTAATTCCGATAATCGGTGTTGCAAGAACCTGAACCCATGCAGTTGCATAAAATGACCAGACGGATAAAGGCATTTTAAACCAACTCATACTCGGCGCACGGAGCCGGTGCACAGTTGTAACAAAATTTAATCCTGTTAAGATCGATGAGAAGCCGAGAATAAATGCAGCCATCAATGCATAAATAACATTCGTATCGGTACGAACGCTGTAAGGAATGTAAAACGTCCAGCCGGTATCTGCAGGGCCTCCGGGCATCACTATAGACAGCAAAGCAAGTATACCGCCGGTCATGTATAAATACCACGATAATAAATTCAGTCTTGGGAATGCAACATCTTTCGCGCCTATAAGAATTGGTAAAAAGAAATTGCCAAATATTGCAGGGATGGCGGGTATGATAAACAGGAAAATCATTATTACGCCATGAAGCGTAAAAAACTTATTATAAGTTTGAGCTGTTACAATTGTTTCTCCCGGTGAAATGAGTTCCAATCTCATCAGGAAGCCGAATACAACACCGGCAAAAAAGAATGTGAGTACAGCAGTTAAATAAAGTATACCTATTCTTTTATGATCGGTTGAAAGTATCCAGCCTAATATTCCTTTGTGCTTTCCCTGGTATTCGAGGTAACTCGGCTCATGCCCGTTCGTTTCTACTGCAACTGAGTCAGATGTCATTTATACATTACCTTTATTTTTTAAACTCTTTTTCGGTTTGAATTTTATAAACAGAAAAAATACAACCGCAAAAATTACTATTACCGCACCGGAAATCCTGGTTACATTCATTACGTAACCTTTTCCACCTGGATCGTAACTAAAACAAAATTGTAAAACCTGCGAGATAGTAGGAGTTTCTTTTCCTTCACTCGCTTCAAGCACCGCCATCTTAAAATCGAACGGTAAAATACTGAATCCGCTTCTGTTGGTATAACCGGGAAAAAGATACCTGCATATCTTCCCATCGCTATTTAAAAAGATAAAAGCGCCGGAATGTCTGAACTGATCGCCTTCTCTCTTAAAATAAAATCCCGCAGCGTCAGAAACTTTCCTGATATTAACACTATCTCCTACTAAAAAAGTCCATGCGTTTTTGGTTAAATTTTTGTCGAATCCTTCAAGAAAACCTTTACGTTTTTCAGCGGCAATTTCAGGAATTTCATGGTCATCCATACTTATTGTAATTATCCTGTAATCGTAACCCAATTCCAGATCCGATTTGTTTGCTACATCAGCAATTTCAAATAATAAAGGACTACAAATGCCGGGACATTTATAATAAACGAATGAAAGAACAACCGCTTTTGTATCTTTAAATAAATCTCCGAGCACTACGTCTTTGCCATCAGCATCACTAAAATGAACATCAAGAGGAATGGTTTTTCCTAATTGTTCATCAATTCCTACTTCTATCTTACCGACATTAGCCGAAAGTGCCGGGTATGAGATCGTTAGAATAAATAATAATATTTGAAAGACTTTTTTCAACTAATACTTTAAATCTGTTCTAAATAATTTTAATTAAATAATTATACAGCGCATTCCATTGATTGTTACTTAAATTAAATACGCTTCCGTTAAATCCATTCTGGTTAACATTAACGGTTAGAAAATCTACCAATGCAGATTCACTTTTACGCCACGAATTGGAATTTACTAAAGATGACAATGCAAGATTAAGATCACCGGTAACTTCATTAAGCAACTTTGCTGAGGATGAGTTCGAATCCTTTTTAATCATGCTGATCGCTTCATCTACATGCTTAATTTTAGATGTATTCTCTTCTATAATAAATTCCTCAGCATTCTTTGTCGGGATCTGTCCCGGCAGTTCAACACCGGCAGAAAGGTTATAAAGTTGATCGAGACTTTCAAGATCGGAATCGGAATCAACCGGGGGATCGATCATAAATGAGGACCGGATAAAGTGAATAACACTAAGCTTATCTTCAAGTGTAAGGTAATCGTAAGCTATCATTCCGCTATTAGGAATACCCTCCTGCAAGGTAGTATACATTCCGGAAATCGTTCTGCCGTTAATCCAGTTTTCATTCTGCGTAAAATTACGTGGGGCGGGATTCAATCCAGCTGCGCCTGGTCCTGTACCTGTTCCTTCAGTTCCGTGACAGGCTGAACAAACATTATTAAAAATCACTTTACCTTTTGCGATAAGTTCATCTGTCGGTTTACTCATTTTTAATATATCAATGGGCGGAACAGATTGTGGCTGCTTCAAAGTTAAATCGGTTACCTGTTTTACATTCCGTATATCCGGTGGAATGTTTTGCTGACTAACCTTTCCAATGTTAGGAAGATAATAAAGACCGACTGCGAGAATGATAACGAGAATGTAAGGATACAGCAATCCAAACACCGTTCCCGGATTTTCTATTAGAAGATTTAACTGCTCTTTATATTTTTCTAAATCTAGTTTCATTCTTTATTCCGTTACAGATGAAAATCCAAACCGCGTTTTAATTTAGGATCGCCCACAGGTATAAGGTTTGCTTTTTTCGCTTTCAGGCTGAAGATCAAAATTATAAATCCAACCGACCCAATAGGAAATACAAGATCGATCCAGCTAAATGAATATCCGTTTTCCATCCCCGGCATCTCAGGCATCACAATCCAAAAGAGATCGAACAAATGAGCAAACAATAACCAGACTGCTGCAAACTTTAATCTTTTCGGATCCATCTTAGCCGGTTGAGAAAGAAGAGCTATGTAAGGAACCAAAAAGTGAATTACAATCATAAGTATTGAAATTATAGCCCAGCTTCCTTCCCACTTATGTAAAAACCATGATGTTTCTTCAGGAAGATCTGCATACCATATTAATAAGTATTGAGAGAATGCGATGTAACCCCAGAAGTTCACAAATACGAACATCAACGCGCCGAAGCTGTAAAAATGATCGTCATTTATTTTATTATGTAGATAACCTTTTTCATTCAATAAAACCGTTGCTAAAGTTGCGGCGGCAAGTGCGGCTATAACGGTTCCGGCAAAATAATAGACTCCAAATATTGTAGAAAACCAGTGAGGCTCAATACTCATCAACCAATCGAATGCGGTGATTGAAATTGTTACAGCAAATACAATAACAAATATAGCCGATAAACGTATATTGATGGTTGTAAGCTTCTGATCGCCTGTGGAATCCTGCCGTACTGAATTTCTCGTTATTACAAAATAGAATGCAGACCAGAGAATGATTATTACAAAAACCCTGATGGCAAAAAATGGAATATTAAGATAAGGAGTTTTACCTTGCAAAATTTTATCCTGAGCAATGATATCTTCGTGAGTCCATGTAAAAATATTGTGCATGTTAAACAATAAAGGTATAACAAGAATTAAAAGTAATGGAATAATGCCCGCGAATAACTCTATAACTCTTCTGAACGGGACACTCCACACAGCACCGACTATATATTCAAGCGATACAAGGAACAAAGCACCTACAGCAATACTAACAATAAAAGTGTATGAAATAACATAATTAAAACTTGCTCTTGTGTCATCTACGAAAAATGCAACTATACCCAGAACCACACCAATTAATAATAATGTGATTCCCAACCTGCTGAGTTTAGACGGCAGTTCTTTTTTCTGGTAATAAACGTCAGTTTGCATCTTTTGTTCCTGTTTCCTGAGATACCATTTTTAAATCCTTATCGGAAGCATTTTTAGATCGTTGCAATACTCTTATGTAATTAACGATTGCCCATCTTTCTTCACAGTCGATCTGGGCGGCATAAGACGGCATTACATTTTTGCCGTTAGTGATAACGTGATAAATATGCCCATCTTCAAAATTCCTGATTCTCTCAGAATGTAAAGATGGTGGATTTGGAAATTGTCCCCGAAGTCGGCTGTCTCCATCACCGAAGTTGCCGTGGCAGGGACTGCAAAAAGTTAGAAATTTCTTTTTCCCTAATTCAAGATTTTGTTTTGTAGGAATTAAAGGATTTGATAAGAATTCCGGCGGTTCATCAACTCCTTTAAATGGATAAGGAAGAAATCCTCTTGCAACCGTACCTTCAACAGGAGCTCTCATTCCTCTTTCATCCTGGAATAATTCTGTTCTCGATTGCGGAATTATTTTAGCCTGATCCATCATCCAATTGAACGGCAGCAGAAACATTAATTTATCTAGCGTAACATAAGTTCCTGCTGAAACTATTACAGCCACCACAACCAAAAACATAATAAATTTCTTTTCGAAAATAGGATATCTTATTTTTTCCTTTTGGTAGATTACTTCAATTGAAACAGGATTCAAACTTTTTAATAATTGTTCTACAGTTGTTTGCGAAAACTTAGGATCACTTGCCTCGATGATTACACCAAAATGATCAACAGAAACTTTTTTGATATAATTAGTATCGTTAATAGGGTGATCATTATTAGGCAGTCCGAAGAAGAATGCAAACATTGCAACTATTGTAGATACCGTTGCAAGTAACACGGTTAATTCAAATGTTACGGGAATGAATGCGGGCAACGCAAAAAATGGTTTGCCGCCAATTACAAGAGGATAATCCACCGAAAGAGTATACCACATTAATAAAAGTGCGATCGTTGTTCCGGATAAACCAAAAAACAGTGTAACAAAACCAAGTTTTGACGGCTTAAGTTTCATTGCATTATCCATTCCATGAACCGGATAAGGTGTGTTGACATCCCACTTCGTATAGCCTGAATCAGCAATTTTACTTGCTGCTGTAATGATATCATCCGGCTTATTAAATAACGCCGCTATTCCATAAATATTTTTCGTATCAGGCATAGTTGTTACCTCCATGATTTGAAGGCTGACCACCGTCTGAAACTGCTTTTACTTCTGAAATTGAAACTACCGGTAATGTCTTTGTAAATAAAATCACTAACGTGAAGAATAAACCGAAGCTTCCTGCTAATATTCCGATATCTACAAGAGATGGAATGTACATTCCCCAGCTTGAAGGGAGAAAATCACGATGTAAAGATGTAACGATAATTACAAATCTTTCGAACCACATTCCAACATTTACAAGAATTACAATCACCATCATTACCGGTATTGAACGTCTTATCTTTTTGAACCAGAAAAGCTGCGGGAAAATTACGTTACAACTTACCATTATCCAGTAAGCCCACATGTATGGTCCAAATACCCTGTTGATGAACACAAATTGTTCTTCGGGAACACCGCTGTACCACGACATAAAAAATTCCGTTGCGTAAGCTAATCCTACCATCATACCAGTTGCGAGAATAACTTTGTTCATCTTTTCCAAATGATCGAGTGTAATGATATGTTCAAGATCGAAAATCTTTCTTACAATAATCAGAACTGTGGAAACCATTGCGAAACCGGAAAAGATAGCACCGGCAACAAAATACGGCGGGAATATCGTTGTATGCCAGCCGGGCAGTATTGAAACTGCAAAATCAAAACTTACAATCGTATGAACCGATAAAACTAATGGAGTTGCGAATCCGGCAAGAAGTGCATAAGCTTTTTCGTAATGAATCCAATGTCTGTTTGAATGTCTCCATCCTAAACTAAAAATAGAATAAATCGTCTTTTTAATTTTAGAAGTTGTTCTGTCTCTCAAAGTTGCAAAATCAGGAATCAATCCGGTATACCAGAATACAAAAGAAACAGTAAGGTATGTTGAAACCGCAAATACATCCCAAACCAACGGCGAAGTAAAATTAACCCACAATCCATGTTGATTAGGATATGGAAGAAGATACCCGGCTAACCATGGACGTCCTGTGTGTATTACAGGAAATATTCCGGCACAGATAACAGCAAAAATCGTCATTGCTTCTGCAAACCGTGCGATACCCGTCCTCCATTTCTGACGAAGAAGATAGAGGATAGCTGAAATAAGAGTTCCAGCATGACCGATTCCGACCCAGAATACAAAGTTTATAATCGGGAATCCCCAGCCAACCGGTTCATTATTTCCCCACAAACCCGTACCATAATAAAATGTCAGCAGAAGACAAACCACTCCAACCATCAGAACAGATCCCGAAATAGAAATTGCTATCCAGAATTTCCTGTCAGGTTTCGTATCGAGAGGCTTTACAACAAGCTCTTCGATCTGTTCTAATGTAAGTCTTCCCCGGACTAATGAGGGTTCAACTGAATAATCTGTCACTACGCTTCCTCAGTATGAATATTTTTTAGCTTAGCTATATATGTAACGTTTGGTTTAATGTTTAACTCCTCTAATACGTAATAACCAAGTTCGTGATTTCTGTATTTGTAAAAATCTTCGTTCTTATTATTTATATCGCCGAACGTAATTGCATTTGTAACACACGCATCCTGGCAGGCTGTTGTTACATCAGAACCTTTTACTACTGTGCCGTTCTTTATTGCATCAGATTTTGCATCGGCAATACGTTGAATGCAAAATGTACACTTTTCCATAACTCCACGAGAACGAACCGTAACTTCAGGATTTTCTAGCAGTGCAAATACCGGGGACTCCTGGTATGCATCGTTAAAATGATCTCTGAAATTAAAGAAGTTGAATCTTCTTACTTTATAAGGACAGTTGTTTGAACAATATCTCGTTCCAACACAGCGATTGTAAATCATCTGGTTTAATCCATCGGGACTGTGTGTTGTTGCGGCAACAGGACACACATTTTCACAAGGTGCCTGATCGCAATGCTGGCATAACATCGGCTGTATACTTACTTTCGGTTCCTCAGGCGTTCCTGAGTAGTAACGATCTATTCTTAGCCAGTGCATTTCACGACCCTTTTCAACACTGTCTTTTCCTACAATTGGAATATTATTTTCAACGTTGCAAGCTATTACACATTCGTTGCATCCCAAACATTTATTAAGATCGATCGACATTCCCCACTTAACTCCGGGGTAAGGAATATCGGGATTTACACTCTGAACTTCCTCTTCTTCATGTTCTTTGATGAAATGCGGATTTTTTAAATACCCGGTAACAGTTCCCTCCTTTATGATTCCTCTTTTTTCAGGAAGATCCTTCTTAAGCTCTTCGGTAAAATCATAAACTGTTTGAGCTAAAACAATTTTATACGAGCCGGGAACTTTCTTTACATCTGCATTTGTAAAAAGCCAGGGAGTCACTCCACCAGTACTTGAGAAAATCTGGTTAACATTGAATCCAACCTTTTCGCTAACGGTACCGGAATTACTTCTGCCGAAACCGGCTTCTATATTAATGTAATCGTCTGCAAGACCGGGTTGAATGAAAACCGGAATAGTAATCGAATTTCCGTTAACATTTACTTCGATGAAATCATTGCTTTCAAGATCGAATTTTTTTGCAGTAGTTGTTGAAATGGCAGCATAGTTATCCCATGTCGCTTTCGATACCGGGTGAGGAAGTTCCTGAAGAAACCCATTGTTGGCAAATCTTCCATCTAACAAAGCGTAACTCTCTTTTATCTGAACCGAAATGCCGGAGGAAGCTGGAGTATTACCATTTAATTCATTTAAAACAGAATTATTGAATGTACCGGGTGACAACGGTTCCTCATCACTTAAAACAACTCCATCGTGAAGTGCACCGTACCAAAATCGTTTAAAATCTAATTTTGAATTTAATCCCGGATAAATTTGATCTTCCCAGTTTTTCATAAGATATTCGTGGTAAACTGTCTCGCTGTAAGATGAAGGATCACTATTTAACCAGGTAAGAAGAACCGCTTCTTTTTGTCTCGTGCTGTAAAGAGGAGCAATTACCGGCTGTTGAAGCGAATAAAAACCTGTTCGGGTTTTTGCATCACCCCATGCTTCAAAATTATGATTTAAAGGAAGAATATAACTGCTTAAATTAGAAGATTCATTTTGAATCTCCGTCATAGTTATTACATTATC
>Ga0210133_1000550_pt1 | contig 12701 bp, 10 predicted proteins | sample Joice_ThreeSqC_D_2_FD_184874 | JGI IMG/M metagenome (GOLD analysis project Ga0210133, IMG submission 184874) | Wetland microbial communities from San Francisco Bay, California, USA, that impact long-term carbon sequestration - Joice_ThreeSqC_D1... | ecosystem: Environmental > Aquatic > Marine >...
GCGCAAGGCGTGGGTCAGCGGCGTGGCCGCGCCGATGTCCGTGGCCATGGTACCGACGGAGATGAAGTGGTTCGAAATGCGGCACAGCTCGCCGGCGATAGCCCGGATGTACTTCGCGCGCGGCGGGACGTCGACCCCCAGCAGGCGCTCGACGGCCAGGGCATAGCCCTCGTTGGCGAACATCGCGGCCAGGTAATCGATGCGATCGGTGAACGGCATGTAACCCGGGTAGGGCACCAGCTCGCCGATCTTCTCCAGCCCGCGGTGCAGGTAACCCACGTCCGGCACCGAGCGGCGGATGATCTCGCCGTTGGTCTGCGTGACGAAATTGATGACCCCGTGGGTGGAGGGGTGCTGCGGCCCGAAGTTGACGACGATCTCCTCGTCGCCGCTGTCCGTGCGACGCAGGATATGGCGGTCGAGCTCCATGTCGATCGCCATGGCCTATTCCTTCCTTTCGGGGTCGGAGGTCGGCGCGGCGGCCGAGGCGGCGGGTGCCGCCGGCGCAGGTGCCGGCGCTGCCGCGGGTGCTGCCGCCGGAGGCGCCGCAGCAGCGACCGCCGGCGCGGGCGCGCTTGCCGCGTAGGCCGCCGCAACCGCCTTGCGCTTCTCGTCCGTCGACTTCGACAGTTGCACCAACGGATCCGGCCGCTCGTTGCCGATGCCGTGGTATCCGCCGGCCTCTTGGTAGTCCTTGCGCAGCGGATGGCCCACCCAGTCGTCCGGCATCATGATGCGCCGCAGATCCGAATGGCCGGCGAATTTCACACCAAACAGGTCGTAGATCTCCCGCTCCAGCCAGGTCGCGGCCTTCCAAACGCTCTCCACCGTGGCGATGTTCGGGTTCTCTCGATCCGTCTCGACCTTGAGCACGAGGCCATGACGATGCGCGAAGGAGTAGAGATGAAAGACCACCTCGATCACTTTGCGCGCCGGCCAGTCCACCGCGGTGATGTCCTGGCAGTAGTCGAACTCGAGCCCGGTCGTGGTCTTGAGGAATCGGCAGACGTCGACGATCTTCTCGCCCTTGACCACGACGAAGCGGTCGCCCTTGGTCTCCGATAGCGCCGTAACCGCCTCGCCGAACTGCGCCTGGAGCTGCGTGCAGACTTCTTCCTGGGTCATGGTTCGTTCCCGCGGGACTTGGGAGAAGAAACCATCATGGGCGCATTCGGATCCACGCGGCCGGGCCGCATCTTGGTCGTCCACCGCTCGCACATCATGATGTCCTGGATGCGCAGGAGCCCCTCGGTCAGGGCCTCGGGTCGGGGCGGGCAGCCCGGCACGTAGACGTCGACGGGGATGATTTTGTCCACCCCCTTGCACACGGAATAGGACGCCTGGAACAGACCGCCGCAGTTCGCGCAGGAGCCCATGGAGAGCACGTACTTGGGCTCCGCCATCTGGTCGTAGAGCAGCTTGGTGCGCACCGCCATCTTGTAGGTGAGCGTGCCGGCCACGATCATCAGATCCGCCTGGCGCGGGCTGGCGCGGAAGATGGCGGCGAAGCGATCGAGGTCGGCGCGCGGTCCTCCGGTTTGCATCAACTCGATCCCGCAGCACGCCAGACCGAAGAGCAGGTAGTGGATCGAGTTCTTGCGCGCCAGGTTGATGGCGTCGTCGATCATGCTGGTGTTGGTGAAGAGAACTCCGGTGCCCGGCTCGGCGATGTATGGCTCTGGGTGGGTCATAGGGCAGCTCTCAGGCGGCGGGCGGAAGGGGCTGCTTGCCCACGTCCGCGTTCTCGGCGGTGCGGGTGGGCTGCGAAAGCCTCTTGATCCACTCGAGGTCCCCGTGCGCCCACGCCCAGGCCAGCCCTACCAGCAGCACCACGGTGAAGAGCATCAACTCGACAAATGCGACCCAGCCCGTCCCCTTCTTGATCCACGACGCGTAGACCACCACCACCGGGAAGGTGAGCGCGATGTCCACCTCGAAGATGATGAACACCAAGGCGATGAGGTAGAAGCGCGGATTGAAGTTGTACCAGGCCGAGCCGATGGGCCGCTCGCCGCACTCGTAGATCGAAAGCTTGTCCGCATTGGGAAACCGCGGCCTGAACAGGCGCCCCACCGTCAGCATGACCAGGGCGAAAAGGATGGCCACGACCGCGAAAGCGAGCACTGCGCCGAATTGGTAACCCATGAAAACCTTCCGTCCCCGGCCTGCCTGAGCCGGCAAGACGCCCTTATCTAGACGTTAGGACCACGAAGGTCAAGTCTCGCCTGGAGAACCGACGAGCGCGCCAAGTCCGGGACCACGCGACGAAAATTTCCAGGCGCGCTATGCTTGCCGGCATGAGCGAAACTGACCGGCCCGGCACCTCCGAGATTCCGGCCCGGAGTGGAACATCCGAGGCACCGGCCGGTGCGATCGGGGAAACGCCGACGACCAAGATGCGGTTCGGCAACGAGGCCATCGCGCCGTATTTCTTCGTCGTGCTCTTCATCGTGGCGCTCCTGGCCGTGGGCTACGTGCTTCTGCCCTTCCTCGGCGACATGGTCATCGCCTTTCTCTTCGTCATCATGCTGACGCCGGTGTACAGCCGGCTTGCCCGCCTGCTCGGAAACCGCGAAGTTCTAGCCTCGGGGCTGCTCGTCGTGGGACTCGTCGTGGTGAGCGCGGTGCCCATCTTCCTCATCGCCTCGGCCCTGTTTCGTGACATCACCGAGGCCTCCCAGTCGTGGGGTTCGGCCGGGCATCCGCTGGCCTTACGCGCCATCGCCGGCCGCGATGGCGTGATCATGAGCGGCATAGCCAACGTCGCCGAGCGGCTCGGCATCTCGCTCGCCCCGGAATGGGTGGAGCAGGCACTCCTCGACACCGGCAAGAGCCTGACCCAGTACTTAGCGGCCCGCGCCAACGCCGCCCTCTCCCGCCTATTCTCGACCGCCCTGCACGTGGTTATCATCCTCTTCTCGATCTTCTATCTGTTCATCCACGGCGACAAGCTGCGAACCTTCCTTTATCGGCTTTCTCCACTCAAGCACGACGAAGACCAGATCTTCTTGAACAAGTTGGGCGAGGTTGGACGCGCGATCCTGGTTGGCGCCGGGACCAGCAGCTTGCTGCAAGGACTGGTGGCGGGCATCGCCTGGGTGGTGGTGGGCCTGCCCTCGGCGGTGCTGTTTGGCATCCTCATGGCCATCGCCGCCTTCCTGCCCCTGGTCGGAATTGCGGCGGTTGTCGTTCCCGCGACCATCTACCTGTGGATCGAGGGCCGAACTCTGGCTGCAGTCGTTTTCCTCGTCTTCTGCATGGGCCAATCGTTCTTCTTCGAGTACGGGCTCAAGCCGCGCATGATCGGCACATCGATGCGCATGAACAACCTGCTGGTGTTCTTGAGCCTCCTCGGTGGAATCATGGGCTTCGGCGTGCCGGGCCTCATCTATGGTCCGCTCATCATGACCCTCTTTTTGACCCTGGTGCAGCTGTATCAGACCCGCTACCAGCAGCACATCGCCAGCCGGTTGTCGGTGCTTGCGCCCGCGACTCCGGAAAAGCCCAAAGGTTGACGACAAGAGAATCCGTCCCGCTACACGCCGGATGCGTGGCGATGATACAATAGGCGGCAAAGGTTCGCCGTGGCGTCACTCAAGGTCATCTGCCCCAAATGCCTCAAGGGACAACAGGTCGTCGTCGAGATCCCTCGCGAAGGACTCGACCACGTTTGCCTGTTGTGCAAAACCTCCTTCAGAGTAAGGCCGCCGGCGAGATCCTCGTCCGACGACCTGCCGGCCCCGCGCGAGGCCATCCCGCGGCCGGATGATCTACCCGCGGCCCGCGAGGCGATGCCACAGCCCATGGATCTGCCTGTGGCGCGCGAGAAGGTTCCCCGTCCCAGCGACCTACCGGTCGATCGCAACGCGGTTCCGCGTCCCACCGACCTACCCGTCGATCGCAACGCGGTTCCGCGTCCCACCGACCTACCCGTCGATCGCAACGCGGTACCACGCCTGGGTGACCTACCCGTCGACCGCAATGCGATCCCCCGCCCGGGTGACCTGCCCATCGACCGCAATGCGATTCCGCGTCCCGGTGACCTGCCCGTCGACCGTAATGCTGCGCCTCGGCCTGACGACCTGCTGATTGATCGCAACGCGGTCCCCCATCCCGTCGGACCGCCGCCCACTCCCCCACTTCTGCGCAGCCCGCTGCCCCCGACGAAAGTGCCGGAGAAGGCGCCGACCAAGACCCCTCCCCTCGGCCTGTCACTTGACTTCTCATTGCCCCCCATTCCCGAACCGCCGGCTCAAGGGAATTCGCTCACCCTCGGCGATCCGTTCGCGCCTCCACAGGGATCGCCTCCCGGACCGAGTCATCTCAACCTGGGAATCCCCCCGGCCCCGCCCGCGCCGCCGCCGGTTCCCGCCTCGGCGAAGACCCCTCCGCCCCTGCCCAGGACCGCGCCCCGTTTCGAAACCAAGCCCATCCAGAGCAGCCATTCCCCCGCCTCTATCGCCAAGCCGTCCTCGGGTCCCGCAGGCACGGAGGCCACGCTGCCCTCGTTGCACTCCGTCAGCGCCACGCCACAACTTCCCGAGAAGAAGCCGGCCCACCTGCCACAGAAACCGATCTTGGCGCCGCTGGTGCCCGAGCCTACCGAGGTGCCGCCAGGCCGGGAGACCCCCGATCAGGCATCCGGCGCCGCCCCTGACCAGCCCGCGGGTGCCGCATCGACAGGGGCATCGCCAGAAAATCTCGACCTCGGTTTCAGCCTCGAGTTCGCCAGCAGTCCCCGCACATCCTCCGGATCTTCACCCGTTGCCATTCCATTCCCGGCTGCCCGGGTGGCCAGCGAAGGATTGGCCGAGTCGGCCGCGGAAGGCATGGCCGAAGTCCCTCGCCTGGCTCCGCCGAGCGCGAAAGGCGCCTCGGCAGCTCGCACGGTGCGGCCAAAGGCACGTAGGTTCAGCTTCCCGCGCTGGGTATTGTTCGCAGGAGGCGCGGCCATCGTGGTCGCGGCTGGTGCGGCCGTCGGCACGGTATTGTTGCGTTCGGCGCCCGACCCCGACAACGTCATCAAACCCTTCGGGCCAGAGCTGGCAAAGGACAACCTGGTGGCGTACCAGAAGGCGGCCAGCGAGCTGAACAAGATCGCTGCCAATTACAAGGACTCGGGCGCGAAGCTTCGCCTGAAGGCGGCGGAGCTTCTTCTCCTTGCCCACGCCGCTCACGGCGGTGGCGCGGGGGATGCGGCCGTGGGCGAGCAAGCCGCCGCCGGTGCAGCCTCGCAACCCAAGCTGGCTCCCTTCGCCGGTCGCGTGCGCGCCCTCGCGTCCATCGCCAGCGGCAAAGCTCGCGGCGTCGACAAGTTGCTCACCGATCGTAAGGCCGCAGAGAGCCAGTTGATTCTCGGGCTCGCTCGCGTGGCGGAGAACAAGATGCCCGCGGCGGTGGTCCCCCTGCGCGCCTACGTCGCCGCCCGACCTGCCGATCTGCTTGGGCACTACCTTCTTGGTCGGGCCCTGCAAGGGACCGCGGAGGCGCGCAAGGAATTCGAGCTCGTCCTGGCCAAGAATCCCGCTCACCCTGGTGCCCAAGTTGGCCTGGCCGGACTCGAGGAGACCCCGGAGAAGCGCCTGGCGGCGGGGCAGGCTCTCGTCGACAAGAAGCTCCCGGGTGCCGGGCCAACCGAGCTGGCCTCGCTGCAGTTTCTCATCGGACAATCGAACCAGGCACTGGGACACTCGGCCGCAGCCGCCGACGCGTACGGCAAGGCAATCACGATCGACAAGCATTTCACCGCCGCCTACCTCGCCCTCGGTGAATCCTTGCTCTACGATGGCAAGTACGATCAAGCCCTCGAGCGTCTCAAGGCGGCAGGCCCATCGCTGGAGGAGAGTCCCGCGGGCAAGTTCGCCCTGGGCGGCGCATTCATCGCAAGCAACGATCCCAAGAGGGGGTCGGCCCTCGTTGCCGCGGCGGCCAAGGAGCGCCCCGAAGATCCCCGCGGGCCGTATTGGACAGGATTCGCCGCCATTGCCAATCAACCGCCGGATTTCTCGGCCGGCGAGCAAGGGTTCCGCGACGCCATCAAGAAGGACCCAAAGTTCCTGCCCGCGGCGCTCAAGCTGGCAACGATCTTACAGCAGCAGGACAAGGCCGAAGATTCGCTCAACGTCCTGCGTGCGGCTGAAGAAGCCGGTGCGCCGCCCTCGATGCTGCAGCTTGCGTGGGGCGAGGCCTTGATTGTCGCCAAGGAGCCGACCAAGGCCGAGGAGGTCTTTCAAAAGGCCCTGGACGCCAACCCCAAGTCGGTTCCCGCGAGCGTCGGCCTCGCCGCTTCCCTCGAAGCCCAGGGCAAGCTCGAAGAGGCGAAGGTGTCCCTCGAGCACACACTCAAGGATTCTCCCGCGAGTGTCGGCTTGCGCGAGCGGCTGGCCCAGGTGTGTCTGAAACTCGGCCAGAAGCCCGAGGCTCTCGCGCACTACCAGGCCGAAATCCAGGCCGGCCACCCCACCGTCAGCATTCGCCTGGCGGTCGCAAGATTGGCTCTCGATCTAGGCAAGGTCGAGCTGGCCCAGAGCGAGACCAAGAAGGTCTTCGACATCTCTCCGCGCAACGCGGAGGCCGCCTACTACATGGCGCGCGTTCACGAGGCACACAACTCGAATGGACTCGCCTTGACGGAGTATCGACACGCGACGACGTGGGGGAATACACCCCTTTATGCCCTCGGCTATGGCCGTCTCCTCGACAAGCTGGGCAAGCAGAACGAGGCCCTTGCTTCCTTCGCAAATGCGATTTCCCTGCCTGAAGCCCGCATGGAGCGCGGGCGGATCTACTTCCGCACGGGCGACATTGAAAACGCATTGGCCGATTTCGAGGCCGCGGCCAAGATGACCCCCAAAGCAGCCGATCCAATCATCTTGCAGGGGTTGTGCTTCGACAAGCTTGGCCAGACCGCCAAAGCCGACGCCTCCTACCGAGCGGCCTTGAAGATCGATCCGGACGCGCCCGAGCCACACTATCGTCTCGGTCGCACCGAGATGGATCACGCCAAACTTTCGAGCGCCATCGAGCATTTCCGCAAGGCGATGGCGAAGGCGCCTGACAAGGTGGCCTGGCTTCCGGACCTGTGCTTCCAGCTCGCCCAGGCTGAGTTGCTCTCCGGTGCCAAGGCGGCCGCCCTTGCGGACTTCAAGAAGTACCTGGAGATTGCGCCTCCCAATGCGCCGGCACGGCCCGAAGCGGCGCAACAGGTGCGCAGGCTCGACGGCGGCAGCAAAGACCGCACCGTCCTGCGCAACGATTCCGTCAAGAAGTAGCCGAAGGCGGGAATCGCGGCTCGCGGATGCTATAAGACTGCCCCATGCCCACGGTTTACGTCGAAACCTACGGCTGCCAGATGAACGTCGCCGACACCGACATGGTGGTCGGCCTCCTCGAGCGGGCCGGGTATGCACGCACCACCGATCCATCCTCCGCTGACGTGATTCTCATCAACACCTGCGCCGTGCGCGAGCGCGCCGTCGAGCGCGTGCGCGGCCGTGCCAGCACCTTGGCCCGGTACAAGTCCACCGGCCGGCGCGTGGTGTTGGGTATCACCGGTTGCATGGCAGAGCACCTGCGCGGTGACCTGCGCGAGCAGGCGCCCTACGTGGACCTGGTGGTCGGCCCCGACAGCTATCGGCGGCTGCCCGAGCACATCGAGCAGGCCCGCGCGGGCGGCAGCGTGCAGGACACCGCACTCGACGCGCACGAGACGTACGAGGGCCTCGATGCCTGGCGAGCCGGCGGCGGCGGGGTCACCGGTCACGTGGCGATTCAACGCGGCTGCGACCGTTTCTGCGCTTTCTGCGTCGTCCCCTTCACGCGCGGACGCGAGCGCGCCACCGCGCCCGAGGAGATCTTGCGCCAGGTGCGCGGAATGGCCGCGAGCGGTTTCCGCGAGGTGCAACTGCTCGGTCAAACCGTCAACGCTTACAGCGCCGTCGAGAGCGAGCGAGAGGTCGGCTTTGCCGAGTTGCTCCGGCGCGTGTCCACGGTCGAGGGTATCGAGCGAATCCGCTTCGTCTCGCCCTATCCACTGGGCTTCACGGCCGAGGTCATTGCCGCCATGGCGGAGCTGCCCAAGGTGTGCAAGCACGTGCACCTTCCCTTGCAGTCCGCCTCGGACTCGGTGCTCGCGCGCATGAAACGCGGCTATGCCTTCGCCGAGTACCGCCAGCTCGTGCACCATCTGCGCGCCGCCATGCCCGACATCGGCATCACCACCGATTTTCTGGTCGGGTTCTCGGGCGAGAGCGACGCGGAGTTCTCCGAAACCCTCGCCGCCTTGGCCGAGCTGCGCTTCGACAACGCCTTCATGTTCGCCTACTCGGAACGCAAGGGGACCCTGGCCGCGCGCACGTTGCCCGACGACGTGCCGGCGGGAGTGAAGCAGCAGCGGCTGGCCCGGGTGATTGAAGATCAGCGTCGGATCACCGCCGAGATCTACGCCCAGCAAGTCGGCAGCCGGCAGCGCGTGCTTCTCGAATCGCCCTCGCGCCGATCCCTGGCGGAATTGCTCGGCCGCACGGATGCCTTTCGCCCCGTCATCGTGTCCGCCGGCCCTGGCGTGACGGTGGGGGGGCTCATCGAAGTGATCATCGATCGCAGCGGACCGGGAACCCTCTACGGCCGGCCACTTCATCCAGCGGGAGCACCATGAAGAGCGACAAGCGCGTCGCCGTGAGTTTCGTGTGCATGGGCAACATCTGCCGCTCGCCCACCGCCGAGGCGGTCATGCGTCACCTCGTGCGTGAAGCCGGGCTCGAACGCGCCATCGCCGTCGATAGCGCGGGGACCGGGGACTGGCACGTCGGCGAGGAGCGCGACCGGCGCAGCCGTGCGGTGGCCAAGCGGCACGGCATGCCCATCACGGGCGAGGCTCGTCAGTTCACCCGCGATGATTTCGAGCGTTTCGATCTCGTACTTGCTCTCGACGAGACCAACGAGCGCGATCTGCGCCGCCTCGCCCCCGGCAAAGAGGCGGCGGCCAAGATTCATCTACTGCGCAGCTTCGAGCCCGGCGCCGCGCCAGGCTCCGAGGTTCCCGATCCGTATTATGGTGGTCCCGAGGGTTTTGAGCGGGTCTTCGACATCTGCCTGCAGGCCTGCCGCGGGCTACTCGATCACTTGCGCCGCAGCTACCAGCTCGAACCATGACCCGAGACGCGCATCTCGCCAAACTCGAGTCTGCGCTCGGAAGCGCGGTCGTGAGCTGGGATGCGGTGACCGGAGGCGACATCAATTCGGCGCACGAGGCGCGCCTGGCGGATGGGCGCGTCGTCTTCGTCAAGAGCAACGGCGATGCTCCGGCTGGAATGTTCGCGGCCGAGGCCCGTGGTCTCGCCTGGTTGGCCGATGCGGGTGCCCTGCGCGTGCCCTCGGTCTTGGCCGAGGATCCGCACTTCCTGGTGCTCGAACACATCCAGCCCGGGCGGCGCCGGCCCGACTACGACGAGGCGCTCGGGCGTGGTCTGGCCATGCTCCACCGCGCGGGCGCTCCCGGCTTTGGCCTGGATCACGACAACTTCATCGGCCGTTTGTCCCAGGCCAACGGACCGCTTGCAACCTGGGCCGAGTTCTACAGGCAACGGCGCCTGCTGCCCCAGCTCCGCCTGGCCGTGGATGGGCACCTCGCCAGCCCGGCCATGCGGTGGGGTTTCGAGCAGTTGCTGCCTCGCCTGGAAGAGCTGGTCGGCCCACCCGAGCCTCCTGCCCGCCTACACGGCGATCTGTGGGGTGGCAACGCCATGGTCGACGAGCGCGGGCAGCCTTGCCTGATAGATCCGGCGGTCCACGGCGGTCATCGCGAGCTCGATCTCGGCATGATGCGACTCTTTGGCGGATTCTCTCCACGCGTCTTTGCCGCCTACGAGGAGGCGTTCCCCCTTGCGCCCGATAGCGAGGCACGCGTCCCTCTGTATCAGCTCTACTTCCTCATGGTTCACGTCAACCTTTTCGGTGGCTCGTACGTGGCGTCCGTCGAGAGCGCGCTCGGCCGCCTGGGCGCACGCAGCGGTACCTGAAACGCCCACATGAAGTCGCGCCGCCTGCCCCCCGCCTTTTCCTACCGCGCTGGAATTCGCATCCCCGGCACCAGCGTCACGTGCGACGCCGCGGGCTTCCCCAGCGATCTGGTATTCCTTTCCCACGCCAATGCGCTCGCGCCGCGCGAGCTATCCATGCTGACGAGCGGACGATCCGGACGCCGCCAGCTCCTCGCGACGGACAAGACGCTGCGCCTGCTCGGCGAGTCTGGTGGCAAGCTGCGCGAGCGCACCTTGCCCGCCCCCTTCGGCCGCCCCTTCAATCTTGGTGCCAACCGCCTCGAGGTTCTTCCCAGTGGATACCTACCAGGCGCGGCATCGCTACTATGCGAAACCGACAAGCGCCGGGTGCTCTACCTCGGTTCTTTTTGCCCGGAACCCCTTCTCGATGGCACCGAACCCGCCCTCCTGCGGCGTGCGGACGCCGTGTGCATCGACGCCACCTTCGCCAACCCCGATCTCGTCCTGCCGCCGCGCGGGCAGACCCTCGCGCAGGTGCGCGCCTTCGTCGAGCGAAGTCTGCGCGATCGAGGCAGGCTGCTGCTGCTTGCCTCGCCCTTCGGCGCGCTGCCAGCCGTTGTACTCGACCTCGCCCGGGCGGGGATCGCCATGCGCGCCGAGCGGCGCATCACCGCGGTGCTGGCGCGATTGCGCCGCGTGTGCGAGAGCCTGCCCGCGATCCCGCGGTTTGGCGGCAAGATGAACGAGGGAGAGGTCCTGCTCTGGCCCGCGCAAGCGCGCAACGCAGCCAGCCTGGCCACGCTCGGAGAGCTGCCCGCCGTACTGGTTTCGGGCTCGGCGGCGAATCCCGCGGTCCTAGCGTCCATGCGGGTACAGAACGGCTTCGCCCTGACCAACATGCCGAGCTTCGCGGAGATCGTTTCGGCTATCGACGCCACGGAGGCGCGGGAAGTCGCCGTGTTCGGCGGCCCGGCTGAATCGGTGGCCGTGTTGCTGCGCGGGCGCGGCTTCGATGCCTACGCGCTCGACCCACCCCGGCAAATGTCACTGCTGGCAAAAGGGTGACGTTCCGCCTCGCTGCGCGTCGGGGTGGAAGTGACGCGGTTTTGGGGCTAAGTATGTGCTTGTGTTCAATCTCGGAATGGGCGAGCTAGCCGTTGTCCTCGTTGTCGCCTTGATCTTCGTCGGGCCCAAGATGCTGCCCGAGATCGCGACTGGCATAGGCAAGGTCATCCGCGAGATCCGCAAAGCCACCTCCGACATCCGGCAAGACATCGAGATCGACGACATGATCCGCGGGCCGTTACGCGAATTGCGCGACGCCGCGACCTTGCCGCCCGAGGAGCTCAAGCGGCGGGACGCGGCCAAGGCGGCGCAGCGCAAGGCCGAACAGGAGATGGCCGAGCGCAAGAAGCAGGAGCAGGAAGAGCAGGCAAAGGCAGCCGCAGCCGCAGCCGCAGCCGCTGTCAAGCCTGCCGGCCCGGCCGACGTCATCAGCGCGGGCGGTACGATGATCGCCAGCCCACCGCCCACCGACGACCTGCAAACCCTGACCCCACTCCCTGAATTGCAGTCGCCCCCACCCGTCGTCACCGCGAAGCCGCCGCGCTTGCCTACACCTCCCCTGCCGCCCCCTCGCGTGGTGAAGGCGCCCCCGCCGAGCGATGCGACCGTCATCGATCTGCAGGCGCAGCTCAAAGCCACGACTGAAGCCGGCTCGACGCTCGCCGGGCGACCCGTGCTGGCACCCAATTCGACGTTGCCCAAGCCACCCGAGGGGAAGAAGGGCTAGGCCATGGTGGACAAGGAGGCGGACCACACGGTCCAGGACCCGCAGCCAAACCAGGATCCCTACCTTGAAGGGAACGCGAGTACGCCGCAGCTCGGAGCCTCGCCCGAGGCCCCGAACGAGGGCGGCCGTTCCGAAGAGAAGCGCATGTCCTTTCTCGAACACCTGGTCGAGCTTCGCTCTCGCCTGCGCAACGCCGCGCTCGCCTTCCTGGTCGCCACCATCGGCTCGTTCGTCTTCGTCGAGCACTATTTCGACTGGCTCACGCGTCCCGTCCGTCGCGGCCTGCGCAACGCGGGGCACGAGATGAACTTCTACGCCCGGAGCCTGACCGAACCGATTTGGGTGTACATGAAACTGGCCATCGTGGGCGGCGTGCTGATTTCCGCGCCCTTCATCTTCTGGGAGCTGTGGCGTTTCATCGCGCCGGGGCTCTATCGCAAGGAGCGCCGCATTGGCCTGATCATCAGCTGCGCGACGGGGGTTTGCTTCGTGGGCGGGGCAGTGTTCGCCTACGCCGTCATGTGCGAGCCGGCCGCCTACATCTTGAGCAAGTTTTGCACGGCATTCGCCGGCGATCTGCCCTTCAAGCTCGACACCATGCTGATGATGGAAGATGTGACCAACTTCCAGGTGATGACCCTCGCGGGAACCGGGCTGGCATTCGAGTTGCCCGTCGTCCTTTCCTTGCTCGGCTGGGTCGGCATCGTCAGCGCCAAAGGTCTGCTCAAGTTCAACAAGTACGCCATCGTGCTGGCCTTCGTGGTAGGCGCCGTTGTCACGCCGAGCACCGACCCCTTCACGCAGTGCCTGCTCGCGCTGCCTCTATTCGGGCTCTACAACCTGTCGATCCTGGTGGTCTGGCTGATCGAGCGCGCCCGCCGCAAGCGGGATGCCGCGTTGGGTACCTA
>Ga0210133_1000551_pt1 | contig 12673 bp, 11 predicted proteins | sample Joice_ThreeSqC_D_2_FD_184874 | JGI IMG/M metagenome (GOLD analysis project Ga0210133, IMG submission 184874) | Wetland microbial communities from San Francisco Bay, California, USA, that impact long-term carbon sequestration - Joice_ThreeSqC_D1... | ecosystem: Environmental > Aquatic > Marine >...
TGTTCAATGCACAGGGCGAAGATGTTGTTGCCGGAACACGTACTCCGCATCCAATTTCCGAACTTCAGAAAGATGACCCTGTTATTTATAAAGAGTTGATGAACATAAGAGCAACTCTCGAAAAACATTATAAAGAGATGATGGATATCGAGTTCACAATTCAACAGGGAAACTTATGGATGCTTCAATGCCGTGTTGGTAAGAGAACCGGTTTTGCTGCTATCAAAATGGCTGTTGATATGGTTAAGGAAAAGCTTATCTCTAAAGAAGAAGCTATTTCCCGTATCGAACCTAACCAGTTGAATCAGTTACTTAGACCAATTTTTGATCTCGATGAAAAACGTAAATTAATTGGTGAAGGTAAACTTCTCGCAAAAGGATTGAACGCTGGTCCTGGCGCAGCTTCAGGTAAAATTGCATTAAGTGCAAGTGATGCTGAAGAAATGGCTGCAAAAGGTGATAAAGTTATTCTTGTCAGAATCGAAACTTCACCTGAAGATATTAAAGGAATGAACGCTTCGGAAGGTATTTTAACTGCACGTGGTGGAATGACTTCTCACGCAGCTCTGGTTGCAAGACAAATGGGTAAAGTTTGTGTTGCAGGCTGCGGTTCGTTAAAGATAGATTACAAGAACAGAACAGTTGGTGTAGAAAACAAAGATATCGTGTTGAATGAAGGCGATTATATTTCTATCGATGGAACAACCGGTGAGGTTATGCAAGGCAAGCTTGAAACCAAACCTTCGGAAGTTATCCAGGTATTGATTTCAAAAACCCTTGATCCAAAAGATTCAGATGTTTTCCAAACTTACGATAGCCTTATGAAATGGGCAGATAATTTGCGTAAGCTTAATGTAAGAACAAATGCTGATCAGCCGGATCAATCCGAAAATGCAATTGCTTTCGGTGCAGAAGGCATCGGTCTTTGCCGTACGGAACATATGTTCTTCGGCGGCGATAGAATTACTTCTGTCCGTAAGATGATCGTTTCAGAATCTGTAGAAGAAAGAAAAGCAGCTCTTGATGAATTGCTTCCACTTCAAAGATCAGATTTCGAAGGAATATTCGAAGTAATGAAAGGAAGACCTGTTACAATCAGAACCCTTGATCCTCCGTTGCATGAATTCCTTCCTCATAGTGACAAGGAAATTTCGGAGCTTGCACAAGAGATCAATGTTCCTGTTGCCAAGCTGAAAGAAAAAATCGAAAGTCTTCATGAATTCAATCCAATGCTTGGATTCAGAGGCTGCCGACTTGGCGTTGCATTCCCTGAAATTACAGAGATGCAGGCAAGAGCAATAATCGAAGCAGCAATAAATATTGCTCAAAAGGGAATAAAAGTAACTCCCGAAATAATGATTCCTCTTGTAAGTCATGTGAATGAATTCAAACTGCAGGAAGATATTGTAAGAAACGTTGCTAAAGATGTAATGAAAGAGAAAGGTAAAAAAATCAATTACCTTGTTGGAACGATGATCGAACTGCCAAGAGCAGCAGTTACGGCTGATGAAATTGCAACCCGTGCAGAATTTTTCAGCTTCGGTACAAACGATCTTACGCAAACTACTTTTGGTTTATCGAGAGATGATGCCGGTAAATTCCTTCCATTATATGTTGAAAGGGATATACTTCCAACCGATCCTTTCGAAGCTCTCGATCAAAGAGGTGTTGGACAGTTGGTTGAAATCGGAACAACAAAAGGTCGTTTAACCCGTCCCGATCTTAAAGTCGGTATTTGCGGTGAGCATGGCGGTGAACCTTCTTCAGTTGAATTCTGTCATCGTGTTGGTATGAACTACGTAAGCTGTTCGCCTTTCCGCGTACCTATTGCAAGGTTAGCCGCAGCAAGAGCAGTTGTTCATGAAATGGGATCTAAAAAAGCAAAGAAGGTAAGCAAACCGAAAAGTAAGAAGAAAAAATCTTCAAGAAAATAAGCGATATAACCGGACGGTTCAGGTTATAGAACCTGAACCGCATCCGGCTTTTAAAATAACCATAGAAGGTAAAAGTAATGAAGTTATCAGATTTCAAGTATAATTTGCCAAAGACTGCAATAGCAAAGTATCCGGTGACTCCAAGGGATAAAGCGAAGATGCTTGTCCTTGATAGAGAGACGCAGGAAATGGAAACACATAAATTCAGCGATGTAGCGGATTATATGAGCAAGGGCGATGTGATGGTAGTTAATGAAACGCGGGTTTTCCAGGCAAGATTGTTCGGTAAGAAAGAAAAAACGAATGCAAAGATAGAAGTATTTCTGCTTCGCGAACTTAATGCCGAAGAGTGCATCTGGGATGTCATTGTCGATCCTGCACGTAAGGTTAGAATAGGCAACAAAATTTATTTTAATGATAAGCTCTGGTGTGAAGTAATCGATAACACTACTTCACGCGGCAGAACGGTTAGATTCAACCAGCCGGGCAATATTTTTAAAGCTGTTGAAAAGATCGGAGTTACACCTCTTCCTCCATATATAAAAAGAGAACCTGATGCTTCCGATAGAGAGAATTACCAGACTTTATATGCACGGGTAGATGGGGCTGTGGCTGCACCTACCGCCGGATTGCATTTTTCAAGCAAGCTGCTTGCAAAAATTAAAAATAAAGGGGTTACAATTGTCCCTGTTATTCTTCACATAGGTCTGGGTACATTCAGACCGGTTGAGGTAGAAGATCTAACGAAACATAGAATGGATTCCGAGTATTTTGAGATCAATCAGAAATCTGCTGAAAAAATTAATAAAGCGCTTGAAGCAAAGAAAAATATTTTTGTGGTTGGAACGAGCACTTGCAGAGCATTAGAAACAAGCACAACTGCCGACGGATTGGTTAAACAGAACAGCGGCTGGACTGATAAGTTTATTTACCCTCCTTACGATTTCAAAATAACAAAGAAGCTGATTACTAATTTCCATTCACCGGAATCTACTTTATTAATGCTTGTATCGGCTCTTGCGGGTTCTGATTTTATCGTCAAAGCATACAAAAAAGCATTGAAAGATAAATATCGCTTTTTAAGCTACGGCGATGCAATGCTAATTTTATGATTTTTGGCTGCTGAAATGAAAACGATAGCAGTCATTCCTGCAGGAGGCAAAGGTTTTAGGGGCGGTTCAGCCGTCCCTAAACAATATCTCAAATTTAACTCGAAAGAATTAATCGTTTACACTCTCGATATTTTTCAATCCAACCAATTAATTGATGAAATAGTTGTTTCCGTTGAGAAGGAATATTTTTCTCTCCTCAACGAATTAAAAGAAAAATTTAATCTCTCAAAAATTTTTAAAATAGCTGAGGGCGGAAAAACAAGGCAGGATTCCGTTTACAATGCTTTAAAATCACTCAGCCAGGTTTCTGAAAATGATTTAATTGCCGTGCACGATGCGGCGCGACCGCTTCTCCCTCAAAAAGTTCTAACTGATGCCATTACGATTGCAAAGGAAAAAGGGAATACACTCGTTTGTATAAAATCTAAAGACACATTAATTAAAGGAAACAAAGTAGTTGAAAATTACTTAGACAGGGAAGAAATATTTTATGTACAAACACCGCAAATTTTTCCGTTTGGAATTTTAATGCAGGCAATGAAAAAAGCTTACGCTGAAAATTTTGTTGGAACCGATGAATCGATGCTGGTAAGAAGAACAGGGGAAAAAGTAAATATTGTTGAAGGTTCCGTATACAATTTTAAGGTTACAACCGAAGACGATATAAAACTGTTCGATGAGCTTGTGAAGACAGCTCAGAAATAACAAGTGTTCCAAATCAAACTTCTCTCTGAGTATTCCCAAATCCCACTACAGATCACATCCTGACAAAACATTTTACTATATTTTAGCTTCCGAATTTCAAAAAGATTTTACTCATCGTGTAAAACTATTGTAGCATAGTTGGTTAGCTATATAGAGGGTAAATTAATCAATCATAATTAAGAAGGTAAAAAAATGAAAAAACTATTTGTTGCAATAGCAGCATTATTCACAATGTTTTCTTTTGTTTCACAATCCAGTCTTTTTGCACAGGATAAGCCGATACAGCTTGCATTATTGAATCCTGTACAAATTGCGCCTGAAGCAAGCTCGATAACAGGACTAAGGCTTAGCATACTTTACGGTAAAAATGCTAATGTTAATGGTTTAGACCTGGGATTTGTTAATGTTACAACAGGCAACCAGGTAGGACTTCAATATGGAGTAGTAGGTTATAATGAAGGTAACTTTAACGGGTGGCAGGATAACTTTGTCAGTATACTTAAAGGAAACCTTACAGGTCTTCAAACAGGTGCAGTTACATACACCGGCGGTAAAGCCAGCGGTATACAGATCGGGATTGTAAACTACGCTTCAACTATGAATGGCTTGCAGCTTGGATTGATAAATATCATTGGCGAAGGTGGTTTCCTGCCGGTATTCCCGATATTTAATTTCTGTTTTGAATAAAAACCGGATTGATATAATAAAGTGGTTTAATAACCCTCTACAGAAAAGCTGGAGAGGGTTTTTATTTTGAAAATAATGAAGGTAAACTGACAAAAAATTAATCAGTCAGAATAGTTAGGGGCTAAGGACAAGTTTTTATTCAGTTGTCTTAAACTGGTCCTCATTCTGGCAGAAGGCATTTCGCTCCACGTTTTTTTATCCAGAATTCTTCCTGTTTTCTTTTTATTTACCCCTCCCCATTGCTTAAAGAAGAATGGAACGTTTTGTTCTTTACATTTATTTCTGATAATTCTAACCCATTCAGGATCCATGTAACGTGCTTTTGGTCCCGATTCTCCACCGACAATTACCCAGTCTATTCCACGTATATCCAGTCTTGTAATCTTTCCGATTAAAGGCTCTATAGATAAAAATCGTACAGCTGAAGGCACTTTTCTTAAATTACTAATTCTATAAGTATAGTCCTGATTTTCAACACTGACGCCCATCCAGATATTTTTAGACCATGGAAGATAACCTGATAATTCTTCTAATCTTTCACTTCTTTTTGTTAATATCTGAAATGTATGCCATTCTGCGCTAACCATTACGCTAAAGACTTTCTGTATGAACTCAAGCGGTATTTTTTCATGAAAGAGATCACTCATCGAGTTAACAAAGATTGTTCTCGGTTTCTTCCAGTTCAACGGTTCTTCGATAACATCCTCATGTAATGTTAGCTCAAATTCATTTTTGTAACGTTCGGAACCCATTAGTTTTAAACGCTTTGCCATTCTTTTGGCGTAACAATTTTTACAACCAGGACTTATTTTATTACATCCCGTTACAGGATTCCACGTTGATTCTGTCCATTCGATTGTTGATTTCGTTGCCATAATTAAAAACCAAATTCTAATTGATCATCTGCATAATATTGAACTTTCTGATAAAAGTCCTTTCCCTTTTCATGTTTTGAATAAAACTCTAAATAATAAAGCGGAACATTAATAATAGGTATTTGAATTCTGTCTCTTTTTGGGGGCAGATAATCTATTGATTTCATATTCAATTCATACTTTTCTGCAAGATAAAGAACAAAGTCATTTTGGTTGAGATTCTTTTTATTAAAATCCTCCCTCCAGTTTTGGTCATCAAGGTATGAAGCAATTTTTAAATTATTTTCATTTAAATAGTTATTAAAATTTCGATTTGCGTCCATATAATAAGCTTGAAGTATTAAAATATCAATTAACTTATTTTCCGTTAATTTTTTTATGGTACCAAAATGAAGGTTTAATTCAAAGGGATCGGCAAAACAAAATGTAAGAACCTTATTTTGCTTAGAATATTCTGGAATTTTGGACCTAATTTCTTCAATACTTACATTACAATCATTTGGAATGTAATAGACTTTTTTATCTGGGAATTCCTTCTCAACTCTTTTTTTAAGTGCCTCGATATAGTCTGAATTTTCGTCGCAAAAAATATAGGTGTCGAAAGGAATTGGTATTGAGAATGAAATTAATGGGGAAGCTTTTAGAATCCTTTGCGACTCTTCAATTTTAGCAAAACCAGGTCCCGAATATAAGTCAATATAAACTAACTGTTCCCAACTATTCCGCATCGCTCGTGTAAAAATATTACAATACCCTCCCAATAATTTGTATTTTTTCTCTGACCAAATTCTTGCATTGTGCTTAATTAATCCATCATCTTCTACTTCAATAATTGGGTTAAAGTTTCTTTTCATTTTAATACCCCGCTAAAATTATATATAACAAAAAGTTAAGTTAAGAATTCTGGTTTTCCAAAATGCTTAGTGGTATCACATTTTGTGATACCATTTTGTAAACATTACAAATGTAAGCATAAGGGGAATAGATTTCCTAAATCAAATCGGTAAAATCTCCACCCACAATTTTTAACAAATCATCAGGCTTTAGTTTTACCTGCATTTCGCGTATTCCTGCACTAACATAAATTTCTTCGAAAAGTTGTGCGGTTTCATCTATGTAAGCGGGATATTTCTTTTTCATTCCGATAGGTGAACAGCCGCCTTTTATGTAACCGGTAAGCGGAAGCAACTCTTTTTCCTTTATCATTTCTACTTTTTTGTTACCGCTTGCTATTGCCGCTTTTTTCAAATCGAGTTCTTCTGTTACCGGAATACAAAAAACATTGATGCCGTTTTTATCTCCGTGCGTAACTAATGTTTTGAAAACTCTTTCAGCATCAATCCCGATTTTATTTGCAACTGTTACACCGGAAAGATCAGTTTCATTAACTTCATAGGTTATAGTTGAGTGGGGAATGTTATTGGATTCAAGGATTCTGACAGCGTTGGTTTTATGCGTTTTCAATTTTTCTTTTGCAACTCTTCGTAATTAAGTTCCAGCGAATCTGCTGATAGAAGGAATTTTGTATAAGGGTGATCCGGATTTGAAAAAACATGCTCTGTGTTTCCGATCTCTACTATTCTACCTTCTTTAAGTATGATAATTTTTTGAACCAGCTTTCTTAAAATTTTCAAATCGTGACTTATGCAGATTATTGTAACACTCATTTCTTCATTAATCTTTTTAAGAAGTTTCACAAAATTGAGTTGCGATGAAATATCCTGCGCGGAAAACGGTTCATCAAGAATCAGAACTTTTGGTTTTACGGCTAATAATCTCGCTAAAGCGATTCGCTGTCTTTCACCACCACTTAAGCCGAAGCCGCGCCTGTTCAGCAAAGCGGGATTGATATTTACCAACTCAATCAATTTATTTCTTTGTGATTCGATGTCTTCTTTTTTCTCTCCGGCTAACTTTAAGGCTTCAGTAATGATAGTATCAATTTTTCTGTAAGGATTTATGAGATCGCTGCTGTTTTGAAACAGAATTTGAATTTCCTGTGGTTTGCTTTTTTGCGTCTCTATTTTTCTATCCAGAATTAATTCACCGCTATTTGGGTGGACAATTCCGGCAATCAGTTTTGCTAAAGTAGATTTTCCTCCACCCGACTCACCACAAATTCCGATAATCTCTTTTTCTGTAACTGAAAAAGAGATATCGAATAAAATATCCTTGCTTTCTTTTTGATTGAAAGATAGATAATCGCTTACTGCAGAATAAGAAACGTTTTTCAGCTCAATCAACTTTTCCATCATCTTATTTCATTATACGAGTTGATGAATTCATTTAAAGTTTCGTTATCGTTCCTGTTAAAAAATTCTTTAACAGGACTAAAAGAAGATAACTTCCCATCTGCGAGCAATGCAATTTCATCACTTACTTTTTCTGCAAAGTTAATATCCTGTGTAACCATTAGCGCAATGTTGTTATCTTTTTTTGTGAAGTCCTTCAGCTTTAGCAGAAGCAGATTTGCCACTGCATAATCAACACCGGAAGTCGGTTCATCAAAAATTATTAATTTAGGATTAACGGCAAATGCAAGAACCATGCTTAAACGCTGTGCCATTCCTCCGCTCACTTCATAAGGGAATAGTTTTGAGATATCATTATATCCAGGCAGTAAAAAATAATCGAGAAGGGATTCTATATTTTCCCTTTCAGCATTTGAAAATTTAAAGTAATACTCAAATGTTTTTAAAGGATCGTAACTATTTACGGCATCCTGAAAAACATATCTTATTTTATCACTCCTTATTTTTCTAAGCGATTCCGGTTCCGTTGTGAAAAGATTCTGATCATTAAAAAAAATAGTTCCTTTAATTGAAAACAAATTGTCACTCAACAATCCTGTTAAAGATTTAATCAGTGTAGATTTTCCCGTTCCATTCTTTCCGAGGATCGTATAAACTTTCCCCTCGTGTATTTCAAAGTTGATGTTTTGTAAAAGCGGCTGCTTTTCCCCGGTATCGGTAAGAGAGATATTTTCAACATTAACTTTAAGCATGTTGTATAAATTCTTATTTTTAATTTAGTTAGCAAAATAATAAATTAAAGTAATTAATATTGTCAATCATTAAAAAGCTGTTTATGAAAAAAATATTGATCATTTTAACCTGTCTTTCAACTCTTTTTCTTATTTCGTGCGGTGGTAAAAAACCAGGCGGAAACAACAGGGCAGTGATCGGAATTCCGGCGGACGTGAGTACTTTTAATCCGCTATTTGCATTTTCAGTAGATGAAGGCGCAATAACCGAACTTCTTTATATGAGTCTTGCCGATTATAAATGGAATGAAGCAGAAGGGGACCTCGAAGCAATTCCTATGCTTGCGAAAAGCTGGGAGTGGGCAAAGGATTCTTCTTCGATAACGTTTTATTTAAGAGATGATATAAAATGGTCCGATGGTGTTCCTCTTACAGTAAACGATGTTGTCTTTTCGCTCGATGTTTATTCCGATCCAATAGTAAACAGCAGGCTTTATGGAATATTTGATGATTTTTATACCGATGAAGAAAATCATATAGATGCTGCAAAAACTTTTGTTGTAAAATCGGATTATGAGCTGCAGATGAATTTTAAACCTCATTCATCGCCAGATTTTGTGGACATTAATCATCCGATAATCCCAAAACACATTTTTGAAAAGTACGCAAGGAAAGATCTTGAGACTGCGCCGGACAATTTTAACCCGGTAACAAGCGGAGCTTTTGTTTTAAAGAAGTGGGATAAAAATCAAACGATAACTTTGGCTGTAAATAAAAAATCTTTCCTTCACGATCCCGATAAGATAAATGAACTGGTCTTTAAGGTAATTCCGGATTACACTTCAAGGTTAACCCAACTTGAAAAAGGTGAAATCGATTTAATGGAATTAATACGAACTGAAGATATTAATGATCTTAAAAGTAATGACAACATATTTTTAAAAACGATGGACGGTAGGGACTATGAATATATCGGGTGGAACAACATCGATCCGAAATCATTCGAAGATAAAAAGGAAATTAAACCGAACAAATTATTCGGCAGTAAAGAAACACGAATTGCTTTAAGTTATGCAATCAACAGAAAGGAAATCCTGGAGGATTATCTTTACAATTACGGTGAACTTGCTGCAACACCTATCTCACCAATTTTTAAAAGTGTTTATGATTCTGATATAGAGCAGTATGAATATAATCCTGAAAAAGCAAAACAAATTTTTAAAGATGAAGGCTGGACCGATTCGAATAATAACGGAATCATCGATAAAGACGGAATTGAGTTTGAATTTACCTTAACGATGCCTGCGGGAAATCCGCTTAGACCTTATGAGGCAACGATTATAAAAAATAATCTGAAGGCAGTGGGCATTGAGGTTAATGTAACATCACTGGAGATGGGTGCATTTATGGATGATATCGTTGCAAGGAAACGGGAGGCATGGATGGCGTCATGGTACATTTCAATTCCTATTGAACTTAAATCGTTCTGGTATTCTGATCTCGAAAGCACACCGCTTAACTTTACAGGCTATCAAAACAAAAAAGCAGATAAGCTGATGAATGAACTAACGGTTCATCTTCCTAAAGAAAGACAAAAAGAATTATACTACCAGTTCCAGGAAATTATGCATGAAGATCAGCCGGCTACTTTTATGTATTGGATTGCAGACATCATAGGAATAAATAAAAGAATGAGAGACGTAAATATCACACCTTATGGTGCAATAACTCATTGTTGGGAATGGTCGGTTAAATAACAGGAAGGTATGAATAAAGATCTTCTCAAAGCATTGGTAAAACGGGTTGCGAGTTCCGTTTTAACGCTCATATTATTAATTAGTTTTTTATTTGTTCTAGTACGATTATCTCCCGGCAATCCAACCCAAAAATTTCTTTCGGCGGATTTTAGTCCCGAGTTAGCTCAAAGAGTGACTTCGAGCTTCAAGCTCGATCAACCTATTGCAGAGCAGTATTTTAATTTTATTGTAAATGCTGTTACAGGAGATTTCGGAATTTCCTACAACTACAGGCTGCCGGTGTTCACGGTTGTCTGGCAGTTTCTTTCGTTCACCTTGTTTTTTTCTTTTCTCAGTTTTTTCATACAATTATTTCTATCATACGGGCTTGCTCTTAAAGCGATCAAGAAAACAAACGGTAGATTGGATAAATTTTTATCCGGATCATCTTTGGTTATTTATGCTACACCTTCATTTGTGCTTGGTGTATTCTTAATTTTTATTTTTTCTGCAAAGCTCGATTTGTTTCCTTCTGCAGGATTAAAATCGCTCGACTTCGATTCATTTTCTTTGCCGGGACAAATCTGGGATTATTTCATCCATCTTATCCTTCCGATGATTACACTTTCGTTTGCCGGTATTGCGATGTTTTATAAATATTTGAGAGATAATCTTGAAGAAGTCTACCGGCAAAATTTTGTTCTTAACCTGAGAGCGAGCGGCTTCAAAGAAAAAACTATTCTTAAAAAACATATTCTGCCGAATGCCGCGCGTCCATTAATTTCTGTTGCAGGAATCGAACTTGGGATTCTTCTTGGCGGTACACTCATCACCGAAGTTATTTTTGGTTTACCGGGAATGGGAAGACTAATGATGGATTCTATTTTCTCAAGAGATTATCCGCTTGTTGTCGGCTGTGCTTTTACTGCCGGATTGCTTATGATAATAACAAATTTCATTGCCGATCTATTAAAGATGAAAATTGATAAAAGAATGATAAAAGGATTGATGAATTAGGATGAAGATCAGGATAAAACATATCTTAATTCTTTTCTGGCTGTTAATATTAATTTTCCGTGCGGAAGTTCTGTTAAACTTTGTTGTACTTTCGGCAAAATATTTCTTGTTATTCTTCACAAATTTTAGTGAAGCTTTTCAATTCCTCGATTTAAGCCTGATCGATCCAATCGTTTCGATAAGTTTGTTTGTGCTTATACCTTTGGTTTTAATCTTCTTTAAAAAGAAACTCAATTTTGTTAAGGCGGAAATAAATTTCCCCGTTATTGTTTTGTTGATTCTTTTCCTCGCATTTTTCTTTACACCGATTATTACAAATGAAAATCCCGACTTCCAGAAAGATCTAAAAGTAACAAAGCTGCTTTCGCCCTTCAGTTCAGTAAAAGTTATTCATCTTAAAAGTGAAGAGAGGGGCAACAATTCATTGGGTGAAAGTTTCAGACAATACAAAGATAAAATTGTTAAACCGTCCTTCGATGAAAGTTTAATTTTTGCAGATGAAATAAATGTAACCCGGGACCAGGTCATTTATGAACAAAAAGGCTTGATAAAGAATATCGAAATTTCTAAAGTGGAAACAGAAGATGGTGAGCCGGTTATAGATGAAAAAACTTTTTTTCTCGGTACCGATGAATTCGGACGAGATATCTTTACAAGAATAATTTATGGTGCAAGAATATCTCTGTTAGTTGGAACCGGTTCGGTATTCGTTTCACTAATAATAGGTCTGGCAATAGGATTTGTCTCTGGATTCAGAGGCGGTATCATCGATGTAATATTCAGCAGGATAACAGATTTATTTTTAGCCTTCCCTGTTATTTACCTTATAATATTAATACTTGCAATGTTTGGTAATTCTTTATTATCTGTAATTTTCGTTTTAGGATTTTCAGGATGGATGAGCTTATTCAAAATTGTAAAAAGTGAGGTTATCTCGGCTAAGAATAAAGATTACATTGTATCTGCAGGTTTACTTGGTCTAACAAAGTTTGATATCTTAACAAAAGAAATTCTTCCTGTGATTATTGTACCTGTTTTGGTGAATATTATTTTTCAGTTCAGCAATGTGATTTTAGCTGAATCTGCATTAAGTTATCTAGGACTTGGCTCTGGTAGTTCTTATCCTTCCTGGGGAACGATGATTGAATCAGGACAGCAATATATTACAAAGGCATGGTGGATGATTTTCTTTCCGGGACTTATTTTAATACTTACAATTTTTTCAGTTAATGATCTTGGTAAAAGATTGAACAAATTATTTAATCCGGCTGTGCGATAATGATTAATAATAAGTTTGAAATAATAAGTGAGATAGGAAAAGGCAGAAGCAGGGTTTTCTTATGCAATGATTTAGATCTCGGCAATAAAGAAGTTGCAATAAAATTCCTTTCCCCAAATGTGAATGAAGCAGAATTTTCTTTGTTCAGGGATGAATTTTTTATACTTCAACAACTTGAACATCCCGGTATTATTAGGTCCTATGAAATTGGAACTGCAGTAAAAATCGATCCGGGTGATCCAATTGAATCCGGTTCACCATATATTGTCCTGGAATACTTTAACTCAGTTGAACTATCTAAATATGAATTCCTTTCCGATGAAACGAAACTAAAAGAAATATTAA
>Ga0210133_1000552_pt1 | contig 12665 bp, 10 predicted proteins | sample Joice_ThreeSqC_D_2_FD_184874 | JGI IMG/M metagenome (GOLD analysis project Ga0210133, IMG submission 184874) | Wetland microbial communities from San Francisco Bay, California, USA, that impact long-term carbon sequestration - Joice_ThreeSqC_D1... | ecosystem: Environmental > Aquatic > Marine >...
CCCGCTTAGCAAGCGGGTACCTTCGGCCTCTCGGTCACCTCTCCAGGCCGCCCTCTTGGGGGGCGGCAAGGCTACCCGTGCTGCGGGTCGCGTCAAGGCTCGGCCCAAAGCCCATTTTCAAGCCGAGCCCGGGGAAGCCGCAACCCGGTCTGCGCGGTAGGATGGGCGGATGCTTGAATCCACTGCCGATCGGAGATTTGGCGCCGACGCCCTCGCCCGAGCACGGCGGCGCCTGGAGCAGCGCCTCGGTAATTCGAGGGTGCTCGTGGACGCCGAAGTCTGTGCACCATTCGCGGGCGACGAATCTCAGCTCCAGGGTTCGGTTCCGGATCTGGTGGTGCTCGCCGAGACCGGCGACGAACTGTCAGCCACCCTCGAGATTGCGATGCAGGAGGGCATTCCGGTAACGCCCCGAGCCGGCGGCACTGGAAAGTCGGGCGGCGCTATCGCCGTCGAAGGCGGCATCGTCCTGGTCACGCTGGGGATGAACACCATCAAGGATATCGACAAGCGCGAGGGGATCGCGGTGGTCGAGCCGGGCGTGGTCCTCGCGGATTTGCAGCGAGCGGTAAGGGAGCAGGGTTGGTACTATCCGCCCGATCCGGCAAGCCTGGAGAGCTGCGCACTCGGAGGCAACGTGGCCGAGAACGCGGGGGGAGCCCGTTCGTTCAAGTACGGAGTGACCGGCAATTACGTGCTCGGCATCGAGGCTTTTTTGATGGGCGGTGCCCGCGTGAACGTCGGCAGACGGACCCGCAAGGGCGTGACCGGCTTGGACTTGACGAGCCTGTTGGTCGGCAGCGAGGGAACCTTGGCCGTTTTCGGGGATATCACGCTGAAATTGATTGCCCCGGCTGCCGAAACCGTGACCCTTGTGGCGCTGTTTTCCGATGCATCCCGGGCTGCGTCGTCGGTGTCGGACATCACCGGCAGCGGCCTTCAACCGGCCTGCATCGAGCTGCTCGACGCCACCACGCTGCAGGCGATGCGGGACGCCGGCAACTCCATCGACGAGCGGGCTGGAGCCATGCTGTTCATCGAAGTGGACGGCCTCGCGCGTTCATGCGCAGGTGAGGCCGACCGCATCGGTGACGTGTGCCTTCACGCGGGCGCCCTGCAGGTATTGGTGGCACGCGACCAGGAAGAACGCCAGCGCCTATGGGCCGCGCGGCGGTCGATGAGTCCGGCCATCAAACGCCTCTCCCGCTTCAAGCTGAGCGAGGACGTCGTGGTTCCTCGCGACAAGATACCGGCTCTGCTCGATTGCACCGGACGTTACTGCGATGAGCAGGGAGTCCGGTGGCTCGCCTACGGACATGCTGGTGACGGCAACCTGCACGTCAATTTTCTCTGGGACGACCCGGACCAAAGGCGCCACATCGACGGTGCCGCCGAACAGCTGTTTCGCGACGCGGTGCTCCTCGGGGGCTCGCTTTCCGGAGAACACGGCATCGGCCTGCTCAAGGCGCCATATCTGTCCATTGAGCAATCCGGCACGCTCATCGAGCTTCAGCGCAACCTGAAGGCCGTATTCGATCCGGCGAACCTGCTCAATCCCGGAAAGATCTTCCCGCGTTCCGGTCACGGGTCGTGTTGACGTCGAGATCAGCCGCTCGCTGCTAGCCTCGATCGCGGAAGATATGGTCGCGGTAGTGAGCAAGCTCGGCCAAGGACTGGCGAATGTCGAACAGCGCGTCGTGCGCCCCTTCTTCCGGCTTGCGATAAAGCGCTGATTCGCCGTACCACAGGCGAGCGATGACCTTGATGGAGCTCACGTCCAGGATTCGGTAGCTCAGATATCCCGCCAGCGACGGCATGTGATGCGAAAGGAAGAGCTTGTCCTGGCCGATGCTATTGCCGCACAAGACGGCGGGGTAGGTACACCATCCAGCGACGCGTTCCAGCAAGGCGCGCTCGGCCGCACCTTGATCCAGCTCGGATTTTTGAACCCGCTCGATCAAGCCGCTCTTTTTGTGCATCGCGCACACGAAAGGCGTCATTTTTTCCAGTGCCTGCGCTGGCTGCCAGATGTCGCAGCAGAATTGCTCGAGCACCTTCAGGTCTCTGTCGGTGATGACCAGCGCGGCCTGCAAGATGACGTCATGCTCGGCGTCGAGACCGGTCATCTCCAGATCCAACCAAGCTAAGTTACCGGGCGCCTGTCGCCGCTGTACGGATTCATTCATGGCGTGCTCGTGTCTGGTTTGGGACGTCTCGGGCCGGGCAGCACGATACTGGGTCTCTTGCGCCGACGTCGATAGAGCATCACGACCCGGCCGACGAGGCCTACTAAATTCGATTGGGTGGCAGCACCAACTCGGGCTCCGATTGCCTGCGGCGATTCTGCGCTCTGACGACTGATGCGTAGCTTCACCAACTCGTGGGTCGTCAAGGCCCGATCGATCTCGCGCAGCGTACCTTCGCCCAGACCCAGTTTGCCTACCGATACCGCCGGGTGCATCCCGTGAGCGAGGCTGCGCAGGTAACGGCGCTGGCGCCCCGTCAACGCGGCCAATTCGGCAACGGCTTGGTCCGCGGGGTCGGGCATCTCGTCCATGGGCAGAGGCCGATGCCTAGCGCTGGAGCGGGAAGGCGGCTAGCTCGGTGGTCCCGAGCACTGCTGGCTGCTACGAACTGCCCCGTGCTGGTGCTCGGGATAGATCCTGGTACGCGCTATCTTGGCTGGGGTTTGGTGCGTCGCGCCGGGACGCGGCTCGAACCCGTAGGCCACGGGGTGATTCGCGCTCAACAGCCGCAGCTTGCCGACCGCCTGGTCTCCCTGGAGTCCGAGCTGTCCCAGGTCGTCGACCGATATCGGCCAGATTGCGGGGCTGTGGAGTCGCTCTTCTTCTACAAGGACCCGCAAGCTGCGGCCAAACTCGGTCATGCTCGCGGAGTGGCGTTGCTGGTCCTGGCTCGCGCTGGTCTCGAGGTCTTCGAGTACGCACCGGCCAAGATCAAGCGAGTCATTGCGGGAAGCGGCGGCGCGGAAAAGCGTCAAGTGTCCCTGGTGGTTCGTGCCCTGCTGAGCCTGAGTACCGTGCCCCCCGCTGATGCGTCCGATGCTCTGGCAGTTGCGCTCACGCATCTTCGGGTGGGGCGACTGGCCGGTGTGCCCATAGCTAGCTCGACGAAAAGGCAACGTCGTGCCATCCGACCTTGGCTGGTTCGGCCGGCAGGGAAGCGGTAAGCTGCTTCGCGTGTAGGATCATCGGCGCTTTTGGCTGTGCGGCGTGGAGGCTGCCGGCCGCGTTTTGATCGAGGCGTCGTTGCCATTCGCGAGAACTCAGATCTCGGGACGGAGCCATTGCCCATGAGACGAACGGTATTTACCCGCATGCTGCTGTCGGCCCTGTTGGTCGGAGCTTCTGTATCTACGGCGACGGAAGCTGCCCCCAAGGTTGCGGCGAATACGGCTAAACCGGTGGCGAAGGCCCCCACGGCTCTGGACATCGCACGGCGTGTCCAAGGCTTTTATGACCGAACCAAGACCTTTCAGGCCACTTTCAAACAGACCTATTTCATCAAGTCCACTGGAACCACCAAGAATAGTTACGGTCAGGTCATCTTCGAAAAGCCCGGAAAAATGAGCTGGCGCTACAAAAACAACGGCAATCGGGTAGTTGCCGACGGCCGTATCATCAAGGTCTACGAGCAGGACAGTCGTCAGATGTTCGAAAGCGACATGGGCAAAACTCCCTATCCGGCTGCACTTTCTTTTCTCTTGGGCAATGGGCGCCTGGAGGAAGAATTTGTCCTCAAGTTGCTCCAGGCCAAACAGATGAGGTTCGAGGGAGGCTGGGTCCTGGAGGCCAAGCCCAAGGAGGCGTCTCCCGCGTACCAAAGCATGATCTTATACGTAGACGGCCCCACCGCTCAGGTGCGTCGCGTGCTGTTGCTCGACGCGCAAGGAAACCGAAACCGGTTTGACTTCGTCCGCCCGTCAGTGAACGTCAAGGTAAAGGATGGGGAATTTCGGTTCACACCACCCAGTGGTACCCAAGTCGTTCGCCAGTGAATAATTTTATCCGCAACCATGGCTGAGCCGTCGGCTGCGCTTGAGGACACCTTTCTGTGACGACTGACTTTGATCGGGGTGTAATCCCATCTGAGCCCAATGAGCGCCAGCCACGCATTTATTGCCCATTTTCAGGTATCTGAACCGGGATCGCCGGCCACCATCGCTCCTGAGATGAAGAAGACTAGTGGCAGTCATCGAGCGGTCGGCGGGACGGGGAAGGACCTGCCCGCGGACGCTCTGCCGAGGTCGGTTGCGGCTGGCGACACGCGCGACAAATCCCAAGCGGACGGTCCGGTCAAATCGGGTCCACAGCCCTCGATTCAGCCATCCCCCGCGTCAATCTGTCCGGCGCCGGTGCTCGCGGTGGGCCCCCCCCCAGTCTCGGCTGAAAGATTGCGCCGTTCATCGGGCTCGTCCAAGGCCGCCGATGAGTCCGGAGCCAAGCCCGCGGGAGTCCAGCAATCCTCTCGCCGGACTGCGAAAGATCGGGGCCAGAAATCCGCATCGGCAACCGCAGCTTCCTCCCAACGATCGCAGCGTTCGGCCAAGGCCCCTTCTCCTGATCAACCCAACGGCCGAAAAGAGAACTTGGGTGGCCAGTCCATCGATACTGCGACTGCCGAGCCTTCAGGGAAGCCGCAATCGAAATCCTCGGACGCACCATTTAGGCCGGGCCCGGTGACGGTCGTGCCTCGGCCTTCGCCGTCCGTTCCGCCGAGGCCGGACGCGCAGGCGCGGCCCATAACGTCGAATCAGCTCGGGTCCGCTCCTCGGCAGGAGTCCAGGCCAAAGCCTGGCGCTCGGAAGCTGGTCTCGCCGGCAGCCCGGTCGGGCGATTCCGTTGCTCCGACCGCCCGAACCGACAGCATCGTTCCGACCAAAGTAGTGGCCGTCGGTTCGTCGGTACAGGCTCACGCGGCGATGCAGGCAAATACGTCGACCGCGCCTTCGGTCTCGGCAGAGCCGTTCGCCACGCAGGGCTTGGGTTACCAAGAGCTGCCCGTCGATGTCGAGGAGCCCGTTGACGAGGCCTCTGGAACCACGTTGGTGAAGCCGCGCACGGTCGCTTCGATGCCCCCGTCAGTGGCCGATGGCGGTGCGGCTGATTTGGCCCCTGCTGCTGAGGCCGCCGAGGAGCCGATGCCGCCGGAAGTGGTCGCGGCGCCCAACGTCGTCGCGGACCGCCCGTGCTACGAACCCGTGATCCTGCCTCCCCTGGTCGAAGCTTCGAGTACTTCCGTGCTCACTCCGACTGCGGCCCTTCCGTTGGTCGAAAAGGCGGTTCGAGCCAAGGCACTGGGCGACTTGGAGCGCGAAAACGCGACTGCGGTGCTCGCGGACGCGCCAGACAAGATTGATCAGGGGCGAGAACGGATTCGCTCTGAGGAGTCTCTCGACACTGGCTTTGAGGGCGATTTCTTCTCGTCGGTGCCCCCATCCACCGAGCCCGTCGTTGTCGAGCCGGCCCTTGAGGAGCCTCTGGAACCGCTCGAGGTTGCGCCTTCGGCGGAACAATTGGCCCGGCGCGACTTCTTCCGTGGTGTCGTGACACGGGTCATGGCCGTTTCTCTGGTCGTCATCCTCCTGGCCGCAGTGGTGGCACTGATCCGAAGGTGAGCCTCAGAGCGATCCGCGCAGCGCTGCGCCTATTCGGCGGCTGCGGGTTGCGGCTTTCGCAGGTCTGGTTCCAAAGGGGGAATTGAAACCTTCGAACTGATGTCCACCAAGTGGACCTCACCGAGCCCGAAGGCACGTCCTCGGTGTATTCGTCCGCGGTCGTCGAGTACCAAGAACGGGCGCCCCGACGGATCCGTGAAAGTAAACGACCCGGGATTGGCGTACCCGGGCTGAGCCGCGCAGACGTGAGTGTGTCCGAAGACGACAGCTCGTGTTCCCGCGATAGCTCGAATTTGGGCTGCCGCCCCCTGCATTCGCGACAGCAGCACCCCGCGGTAACGATTGCGTCGACGTAGAAGTGATGCCCCAAGATACAAGGATCCGGACGCAGCACCCGCTGCCGCAACCAGGGGTGCGCCTGCCAGCGCCGTCGGAAGCGATAGCAACAGGGCGGCGGTAGCGAGGGAACGGTCCAGGTACAGCCGCGCGAACACGGCGCTTCGTCGGTGATGTCGCGGTTCCGGCACCGCTCGAAGCAGCTGTTCGACCGTCGATGCGGCCAGACCTTGTCGCTCGACGAACGCCGGCAACGCCGCCTGCCCCCGAAGGACACAGGGGCCGAAGTGCTTTCGGGTGGCACGCATCCAGATGGCGCAGGCAGCCGCATAGTAACGAAGGATCAGCATTGGGGCGCGCGGGCCGATGTTGCGAAAGGCGCGCACGATTCCCTGCAACGGCGTGATCTCGTGCGCGTGAGCAAAGCCAAGGGCACGACTTGGGGCCAGCACCCGGCGCATCATGGTCACGCCCAAGGGTTCGTGAGCAGGACAGAACGCAGCCAGGGGGTGCGAAGTTGCGTTGTCCGGGTCCCAGAGGTGCCCGTGCTCCAAGTGAATGCCGAAGCGACCGATGCACCACGGTTCGATGGCGAGAGGAGCGATTGCCTGAAGACCCAACGACGATCGAATGCCGTCGGCCATGCCAGGACTGGTGAGAGCGGCGTCGTGATTGCCCACCACCAGGGTAACCGGGCATCCAGCGGACAGACGCTCTCTCAGAGCGCGGGCAAATTCAGGTCGGGCATCGAGGTGTCCCACGACGCTTCGAAGCGGGTCGACTTCGGGTCTATCCAAGGAAAGGTCGAAGCAATCGCCCAAGACGACCAATTCGTGGTCAGAGAAGCGCCTAAGCAGCCCGCCCAGTGCGGGGCCGGTCGACGCGGGGGCAGTGGGCCCGAGGTGCAGATCGCTGACGACGAGAACGGAACGCTGAGCCACGCAGACAGGATAGCTCCAGAAGTACGCCTTGAGTATCCCGGCCGAACCCGGGCGCAGTCTCGTGCCGCCTTTCGATAAAGCGATGGCGGGATGGTGACCGACGTGCGCCGAAACCGATTCTCCGCTAAGCACGGTATCGATGGACAATCCTCTGGTTTTGCCCGAACACCCGCTGCGCTTCGATCGGATTCGTGCCGATCAGATCGTTTTCAGTGTGCGAGGGCTCATCGAACAGGCCAAAGCCGAGCTATCGGAGATTTCGCTTCGCACGGACCGGCCCGATTGGGAAAGCACGCTTGGTGCCCTGGAGGAGAGTACGGGCCGGCTCGAAGTCGCCACAGCAATCGTGGAACACTTGGAGAGCTGCGCAACCTACCCGGAGCTACGAGAAGCGTACAACGAGATGCTCCCGTTGACTGTCTCATTCTGGACCGGCATCCCGCTCCACCGCGGCCTATACTCGCGCCTTCGGCTTGCCCGCGATTGGGCCGACAAGCACCCGCTCGATCCGGTTCGGCGTCGTGCCCTCGACAAGACCCTGGACGACTTTCGACGGCAGGGAGCCGAGCTCGATTCCGTCGGTAGGTCCAAACTCGAGCAAATCGACGAGGAGCTCGGAAAGGCGACCACCAAGTTTTCGCAGAATGTTCTCGACGCTACCCAGGCTTTCGAGCTGTTGATCGACGACATCGGAAAGCTTGAGGGCCTCCCCGAGTCAGCACTGGCCGAGGCTCGGCACCGCGCGGCCGCGCGTAACTTTTCCGGTTGGAGAATCACCTTGGCAGCCCCGAGCCTTTTGTCGGTGCTCAGCTATGCCGACGACGCCGGTTTGCGCGAGCAGCTCTGGAAGGCGAACGATGGGCGTTGCCTGCGGGGGGCACACGACAATCGGCAGCTGTTGCGACAAATCCTCGAGCTTCGTCGGGAGAAGGCGAAGGTACTGGGGCATGCGAATTTCGCCGATTGGGTTCTACAGGACCGCATGGCCAAGACAACCGAGAACGCTCGTTCTTTCATTGACGATCTCGCCAAGCGCACCGTCCCCGCCTTCGTCCGCGAAGCCGAAGAGCTCCGGCAATTCGCGACCAGCGAAGGGATTTTGGAGAAAAGAGAGCTCGCCCCCTGGGATCTCGCTTACGTGGCCGAGAAACTTCGGAGAAAGAAGCATCACTTCGACGAGCAGGACCTGCGTCCCTACTTTTCGGCAGAGCAGATGCTCGAAGCCGTCTTTACCATGTCCTCGGAGCTGTTTGGCATTTCCATCGTTCCTGTCGACGGATTGCCAACTTGGGATCGCTCGGTTCGTACGTATGCGATGAACGACGCCGATGGTACCCGCCTCGCTATCTTTTACGTGGACCTGTATCCGCGGGACAACAAGGCGCAGGGGGCGTGGATGCACGGCCTGGTCACCGGCGAGCCTAATATTGCGGTCATCGTCGCCAATGCCAACGCTCCCACCGATGATCGGCCCTCACTTCTGACGCATCGCGACGTGGAAACCCTTTGGCACGAATTTGGCCATCTTTTGCACCACTGTCTGAGCCGAGTGCCGGTGCGCAGCTTGGCAGGTACGCGCGTGGCACGCGACTTCGTCGAGCTGCCATCGCAGATCATGGAAAATTGGTGTTGGGACCCCAAGGTCCTCCGTCGATTCGCGCGTCACTTCCAGACTGGGGAACCCATTCCGGAGTCGCTGGTGGAGCGACTTCTCGCGGCTCGTACCTTTCGAGCCGCGACGGCACAAATGCGACAGCTTGGGTTTGCGGCCCTGGATCTGGCATTGCATGCCGATTTTGACCCGGCGAGCGACGGGGACATCCTCGAGTACGCCCGCCGAGTTCAACAACCGTTCGTCCCGGTTGAGTTGCCCGATCCCTACGGGATGGCGACCACCTTCACTCACCTGTTTTCCCGATCGATCGGCTATGCCGCCGGATACTACAGCTACAAATGGTCCGAGGTGCTCGACGCGGACGCCTTCGGGCGATTCGGCGAGGCCGGAACCGATCTTCGGTCGGTGGGAGCTCTGTGGCGCCGAGAGGTGCTGGAGAAGGGCGACGCAAGGGATCCGCTAGAATCCTTCGTGGCGTTCCGGGGGCGTTCCCCCAGACCCGATGCACTCCTGGCTCGCCTCGGTCTGGCTCCTTGAGTTACAACCGGCTGAATCCCTTGGAGTCGGGCAGTCCAATCATGCGCAAGCTCCTGGTTCGAACCCTGGTTCTCGCGGAGAGAGTCTCGCAGCGATTCGCCGACTCGCTGTTTCCGGTCTTAGTTCGATACGGCGCGCCCAAGACCCCCAGCGCCGTGTGGCCGAAGTGGGCCCCAACCCCGCTCGGGAGCGATCGAACCAAGCCCGAACTCGGATGGCCCCGCCGAACCGACTCGCTCTGCCCCGATTGCGTCAAGGAATTGCGCGCTTCCATCTTGGACGGCAGCGTCGACGTCTCCGTATTGACGGATTCGAAGCCAGCCGAGATTCAGGCCGAGATCAGGGAGGAACAAGGACGATTGATCATGCGCAAGTCCTGCCCGCGGCACGGCTCGTTCGAGGACGTGATCAGCATCGATCCGGAGTTTTCTCGACGTATGGAAAGGCTCTTTCCGGGGCGAGACTTCAAGGCACCTCCATCGCCGCTGCGGCGCCACGGAAGCTCCAGCATCAAGTACGGGCGAGGCTCGGTTCTGACCGTGGATCTGACCAATCGCTGCAACATGATGTGCGACCCGTGCTTCATGGACGCCAATCAGGTGGGATACGTCCACGAGCTCGACTGGGAAGACATCAAGAAGATCCTCGATGACTCGCTGACCGTTCAGCCGCGCCGCCAAATGAGCGTTCAATTCAGCGGCGGCGAGCCCACCCTCAGTCCCCATTTCCTGCAAGCCATCAGCTACGCCCGAGAGATTGGTTATTTTTGTGTCCAGTGCGCCTCCAACGGGGTGCTCTTCGCCCAAGATCCGGGGCTTTGCCGGCGCGCCAAGGATGCCGGACTCCGACTGGTGTACCTGCAGTTCGACGGAACCACCAATCAAGCCCACGCCCATCGCAAAGTCGGCAATCTATTCGACGTCAAACAGGCGGCCATCGAGAACCTCCACGCAGCCGGGATTGACGTGGTGCTGGTGGTGACGGTTGTTCGAGGTATCAACGACCAGCAAGTTGGACCAGTGGTTCGCTATGCCATCAACAACGCAGACAAGATTACGGTCGTAGCGTTCCAACCGGTCAGTTTCACCGGTCGCGACGAGGACATCTCGGACTCGGAACGAGTGGCGCGGCGTTATACCCTCAGTCACCTGGCCCACGACTTGAATTCACAGCTCCGGCAAACCGAGCCCCTGCGGGATTGGTTTCCGCTGAGCGCCATGAACCCGTTTAGCGACGTGGTGGATTTGCTCGCTGGCGTCGGCGAAAAATTCGGAGCGCTCAAGTGCGGTTGTCACCCGAATTGTGGGGTCGGAACCGTCCTGCTGGTCAATAAGCACACCAAGGAGATGATACCGCTGCCACAGATTCTCGACGTCGACCGCCTCCTTGGCGACGTCCAGACGATCGCGGACGCGCAACTCGGATACAAGTTGGCGGTGGCTTCCTTGGTAGTCGCGGTCTTGCGCAACTTTCGTCCACACCGTGCCCCGCAGAGCTATCGCTTTCCGCAGCTGGTCAAACAATTGATCAGCCAAATCGGTGCCCGCGGTGGCCGAGTGGGAGCCAGCGAAGGAGATGCTGCGGAATTTCCGTGGAGGTTTCTGTTCGTTGCCGGGATGTGGTTCCAGGACTTATGGAATTACGATTTCCGCCGAACCGAGATGTGCATCATCCCCTATGGCACCCAGCTCGGGGAAATCTCGTTCTGCGCCTACAACACCGGGGTGGGTTGGCGTCAAATCGTCGAGGACCGATTCCGTACCGCTACGGTCGCCGACTGGTACCGCACCCGGGGGAGACACAGCATTTACGCACGTGGACAGAATCTCGATTTTTCGGTTGCTGATACTGAAGCGCCTTCGTCAAATGTCGACTGCAAATACCACCTACGGTTGGTCGGCTAGATTGCGACAACCGTGTCGCCGATTACCGTTGCGATTTCCGTGCGCCGATCCACGGGGCCGTCGAACGGTGGGCGCTGCATGCTTGCGGGGCGACAGAGTCGTGCGCCGGGCAGCAGGGCGGCGATGGTAGCGGTGAGTTGAGGGGTACATTCGAGAGCGACGGTAGTTACGTACCGGGCGACCTCCCTGACCCGTTCCGCTGGGCGGGACGTCCTGACTACGTGCAGTACCCGTCCGACGGGCGGGATAATCAAAGGGCCGTCGTTGGCATCGAGTCCGACGAAGCCCGAACCTGCCGCTGACACTTCGCTGACGAAACAGGCGGTGTCGCGGTATCTGACGATGGCCGCTCGTTCTTGCGGGTTCAGCACTCCGCGGGGGAGCCGAATTTCGATGGTGGCCAGCGCATCGGCCAGCGAGGAAACGAACTGTCGGGCCAGCGGCGTCGGTCCCTGAATCAGGACTAGACGGGGGCTCAGACAGCCGCGCTGATCGAACGCCGCGACATCGCTGGCAACGGCCGCCGTTACCGCTCCGATTCGACCGGCGATGCTCTCGTCGAGTACCACGAGCCCAAAGCCCGTTCCGTGTCGATGCAGGTAGCTCCCCTCCGGCATGTCCCGCTGGATGGCGTCCAAGGTTTCATCGCTTCCGTAGGCCCAAACGTGGTCGCCCCGAGACAAATGCAATCGGGACTCCACTTCGAACCAACCCGGAGCAGCTTCCCGCAACAGATCTATCATTACCGGATCCCGCCGGGACGGCTTGACCAATACCTGTCTCGAGCAGCAAAGCCCAATGGCGATGGCGCGCAGCGGCGCCACGAATACCGACGGGCTCAACACCACGTGTGCGCGCGCCGCAAGAGGCGTCGATCGACACATGGCGGCTATCTCGTGCTCGGGGGCATCGAGCTCAAACGCGTGGTGAAGGCCAAAGTCCACATTCTGCTCAGACAGGCCCGTGGCCGCGGTAAGCAATAGCCGTGCTCGGCGCCCGAGCTCCGTGGAGGGGTCTCGGATGACAGCGGCGGCCCGCAACCATCGTTGGACTCGCCGCACACGCGTGTCGATCGATTCCTGCACGATTCAGCTCCAAGCATGGCACCGGCTGCAGGGCTGCCAGGGTCCTTCATTGCGAACGTGCCGTCTGGAAGCGGACTTCCGAGACGGCCCGACAACCAAACTTCGATCTTGGAACGTATTCGAAGGAGACCACAGGCTACAGGCTCGTACAATGTAGGCAGCAAGGTTCGTAAATCGGCCTTTGGGACGGTGAGGCGGCTTCTTGCATGAAGCGAAGGCCCCCGGTACGGTGCGCCGGCGTCGTGGCGACCGGCATAGGTGCCCGGCATTTTCGAGACATAATCTGGCGGGGCCCCTGGCAACGCATTGGCGATGGCAGTGAGCGATTTCGACGAAAAGACGCGGGTCACCCAGGTCGTTCAGAAACCCACGCGTGAGGAGGGTACGGGCAACGACTGTCTGGTCGTCATCTATGCTCCGGAGCCGGGGTTGTTGGGCAAACGCTTCGTGCTTGATCGGGCACTCTTGCGAGTGGGTAGGGGCGCCGATAACACTGTAGTTCTCGAAGGAGACAGCGTGTCACGACGTCACGCCCGCTTCGAAAAGCGGGGAACTCGTTGGCACGTCATCGATCAGAACTCGACGAATGGCACCTACCTGAACGAACAG
>Ga0210133_1000555_pt1 | contig 12603 bp, 2 predicted proteins | sample Joice_ThreeSqC_D_2_FD_184874 | JGI IMG/M metagenome (GOLD analysis project Ga0210133, IMG submission 184874) | Wetland microbial communities from San Francisco Bay, California, USA, that impact long-term carbon sequestration - Joice_ThreeSqC_D1... | ecosystem: Environmental > Aquatic > Marine >...
GAGCGGGCCGCGAGTAGCTGGTTCAGACGCTTGGATTTCTCGTCCTCGGCGACCGCGATGACCTCCCACCCGCGCCTCGTAAAATACGGCCGCAAAGTCTCCTGGAGTGCTTGGTCCTGCAGGAGTGAATACCTGAAGGTTTCCTCCGGCTGGGTGGTGATCACGCGACAGCCGTTAAGGGCGATTGCCGCCTTCGTGTTTTGCCAATCCCGCGCCGCGGGATGCACCGGAAAAACCGCCGCGGTTGTCTGAGCGGAAAATCCGGCCTCCTGAAGCAGGCGAACGCAGATGCCCAGGGTAACCCCCTGGTAGACCGGCTCATCAACAATGACCGCGAGGCCATTGCGACCGGAACATCGCCGAAGGATCTCCATCTCCTGGCGACTGGCGCCGCCTTTCGGCCGGAGGGTCAGGATACCCACGTCTTCGTAGCCCAGATTGGCCATATAGGCGCGTAGCACGGGCGCGAAATAGGAACCCGCGGTTCGCATCCCTACAAGGAGGTACGGTAGACGGCGATCGGCAAATTGGGCACAAAACCTCTCACCGAGCTGAAGGACATCCTTGAAGGTGTAGTCCTGCGACCGAAAAGCCCTCGGGCTCTTGATATGCCGGTTGGTAAAGGCGACCGGGAACTCGCGATCAAGCAACGTCACCAGCGCCCGCGCCGCGGCCTCGTACTTCCCCCGTTCCACCGGGCCCGAATGGGCACAAGTCCGCAGCAGGTCGTGCAGCGCCTCTCCCCACTCCTTTCGCCACGAGGACAAATCCTTGAGGCGAGCCATGCCGTAGGCTTGCTTCGCGTTCAGGACCCGTTCAGGTATCGAAACAACCGATCCGAGTGCCCTTAACTTTCTCTTCATTCGCGAGAAGTCGTACTTCTTCGCCGTCAAACAATCATCGGCGGTGTCGGCAAGGGCGCACGACAGAAGGAAGACATTGGTCATCACCTCCTCCGTTTGCCAGCCATCCTTTTGTTGCCCGAGCTGCCCGACCTCTGTCCGCAGGAACTCGATGACGTGTCCGACCGCCAAAAATGGATTCAAGCACCACGCGTAGCGGCTGTAGAAGCGAGACTCGGAATCAAGGAAGAAGCACGGCAAACCGCAGTCTAGATCTACAGCGTCTGGAGTTGTTACCAAGTTCATGGAGGCACCTACTTCGTCACGTTTCCCTCGGCGAACCACGCGAACAGTTGCTTCGCCAACGGCTTAATATGCGGCCCTCGCAGCATACTTGAGTCGCCACCTTCGGCTTCAATAAATTGAAGTGACGCAGAGGTTCGCTCGCTCCTCCCGAGCCTTGGCTTCGCGCGCGCCAACGGATCAAGAGGCACCGCTACAAGAACCGAGATCTCGCGACGAAGGACGTCGCGGACCACCTCGAGAACTTCTACCTCGAAACCGCCGCCACCGTCATTGCGGCGGCGTAATCCCGGAGCAGTTCGAATCAGCCCAGGAGTCCCGTTGACGAGGTGTCCACAGAATCCTGGGAACTCCCAAGCGGCCCTTGCACGGGTCTGGCGCGCCAGGTGTCACTCGGTGGGTGGCATGGCGCCACCCGAGCACCGGCTAAGTTCGTCGACGACCTGCTTCGCGAGCCCCACCACGTGCGGCTTCTGCAACATGCTGGAATGGCCGCCTTCCGCGTCCAAGACACGCAATCCCGCCTGGGAATGGCCCTCCCACCCCAACTTGGGATCCAGGACCAGGTCGATGACGGGGGTGTCGACGTCGTCCACCACGCCCACGCCCGCGCGCACAAGCAGCATCGGGGCGCGGATGACGCCGGGGTGATAATCGGTCTTCGTGGCGGCGTAGATATCGGGAACGGTCAGGGGCGGCACCCAGGCCGGCCACGAACGCCGGTTCTCAAGCACATGCCGGAAGATACGGTAGCGAATCGCGGTGCTGATGGTCTGGGCGGTTTTTTGGGCTTCATAGGCGAGAAATCCTTGGATCTTCCCCAAGGCGCGTCTAGCCGCGTCCTTTCGGGTTGTCGCCTCCGCCGAGGAGCCGCCGTCCGCGGTGGACGGTGAACACGCCGGTTTGGTGCCCGCCTGGATAGCCTGGGCAAAACGCCGCCAGCGGTACATGGAGTCCCGCCACCACTTGACCGCCACGGTGGGCACGACGGCGTCGAGGAGGAGGACAGCCTGGACCTCGTCGCCTTGATCCTCCAGCCATTCGGCCGTCGCGAACGCGATGACACCGCCGGCGCACAGACCGCCCACCAAGTAGGGTCCTTCGGGTTGCTGCCGGCGGACGACATCCATGCAGTGTTTCGCCATCTGGCTCACCGACAAATGGGCGAGGGGGATGTGTTCTTGCGTGCGCGGAAGGATGCCGTACACGCCGTACTCGGCCGGCATCGCCTGCGCCAGGTTGAGGTACGGCATGATCTCGCCGAACCCGTCATAGACGAAGAATATCTTCTTGGGCCAGCCCGCGCGGATTTCCACCAGGTGCGAGTCGGCGGTGGTCGATACCGACTTGGTCCCCGACCGGGCGTCCAGGACCTGCGCCAAGCCTTCGATCGTGGGTGTTCGCATAAGCTGCGAGAGCGGAAGCTTGACGCCAAAGCGCTTCGTGATCTCCACGCCCATAGAAATGCCGAGGAGCGAGTGGCCGCCGATTTCGAAGAAGTTCTGGTCGGTGCCCACCTGGTCGCACTTCAGCAGCTCTTTCCAGATCGCCTCCAGCTCGCGTTCGGCGGGGGTCGCGGGCGGACGCAGGGCGGTGGACGGCGCCCTCGCCGCGGTTGCCGCGGTCGGGGCCGGCAGGGCCTTGCGGTCGATCTTGCCGTTGGGGGTGAGGGGGAAGGACGCGACCGGCACAAAGTGCTGCGGCACCATGTAGTCGGGCAGCGATGCCTTCAGGTGGGCCCGTAATTCCATGGCGTCGATAGCCGAGGCGCTACTCGTCGTGTAGTACCCGACCAGGTAGGTGTCCGCACCCGCGTCCTGACGGGCGGTGACTACGGCTTCCCGGATGGCGGGATGCCGGGCGAGGATGGTTTCGATTTCCCCGAGCTCGATGCGGAAACCGCGCACCTTCACCTGGAAATCCGCGCGCCCCAGGCACTCGATGCGGCCGCCGGTGCGCAGTCTTCCAAGGTCACCTGTGCGGTACATCTTCGCCCCGGGGACCGCGGCGAAGGGATCGGGCACGAATTTTTCGGCGGTCAATTCCGGGCGTCCCAAGTAGCCCTGGGCCACGCCGTCGCCGCCGATGTAGATCTCGCCGACCACGCCGATGGGGCACGGGTTTCGTTGATCGTCCAGAATCCAGATAGAGGTGTTCGCCACGGGCCTTCCGATATCGATACCCCTTTCAGGGTTTTCCACTCGGCCGCCGGTGGACCAGACCGTGGTTTCGGTGGGGCCGTACATGTTCCACAGCTCGCCCACCTTGGGTAGAAGGGCGATGCCGAGATCCCGTGGGAACGCCTCGCCGGTGACGATGGCCTTCAACCCCGGCGAGCCCGTCCAGCCGGCGGCGAGCAAGAAGCGCCAGGTGACCGGGGTGGCCTGCAGGAAGGTGATGTTCTGTCGCTGGAGGAAATCCAGCAGGGCGTCGCCATCCATTGCCTGATCGCGCGTCGCGAGAACAATGGTCGCACCAGACGCCAGCCCACCAAAGGTGTCGAACACGGCTATGTCGAACGAAAGCGTCGTGACCGCCAAAAGACGATCGCCGGGTGATAGCCCCGGCTCTTTGCGCACGCTTTCGATGAGGTTCACGGCGGCACGGTTGCGGATGCACACGCCCTTGGGGCGCCCCGTCGAGCCGGAGGTGTAGATAACGTACGCCAAGTCCTCGGGGCGGGCGGCGTGATCGTCGTTCGGCGGCGCCGTGGCCGGGGCGTTGGCGACGGCGTCGGCATGGGTGTCGAGCTCGAGCGTGCACTCGGGGGCGTTGCGGTGGACGCCCGCCAGCCCGCTTTGCGAGACGACGACCGAAAGGCCGGAGTCCGCGATCATGTAGGCCAGGCGATCCGGCGGGAACGAGGGATCCAAGGGCACGTAGCCGGCGCCCGACTTCGCGATGGCCAGCAAGGCGGGTAGCAGATCGGGGCCCCGTTCGAGGCACAGGCCCACGAGCATCCCCCGACCGACGCCCCTGTCGCGCAGGGCGTTCGCGATCCGGTTCGCGCGGGCATCCAGCTCGGCGTACGTCAACTGGACGTCGCCGGCGACCACCGCCGTCGCACCGGGGGTGGCGGCCGCTTGCCGTTCGACCAGGGCGGCTAAGTTCAAGTCGGACGGGTAGTCGATCTTGGTGTGGGCGCCCCCGGCCAACAGGATGCCCAGCTCGTCCTTCGGCAAATAGGCGGGCTGGCCCAGCGGGATCCCAGGGGAGGCGACCAGCACCGCGAGGAGGGTCTCAAGCTCGCGCAGGCGCCAGAACAGCCACGACGGCGAAAACAGATCGGCGTTGGCGTGCGCGTGGAAGGTCAACCCCGTCTTCTCCTCGATGGCGTTGAGGGAAAGTTCGAAGGTCTCGGCGGCGCGCGGATTCAGATCGTAGGCCACGTCGCATCCGGCGAACACCAACTTGCCGGCGGCGTAGCGCTGAACGTGCGTGAAGATGGCGGTGACCAGGGGAACGCGCGACGGATCCCGCGGAATCCGCAGATCCTTCACGATCTCCCCGAACCCCAGGTGGGCATTCTCGCGCGCGTCCAGCAAGGTGTTCTCGGCCTGCCGGCACACATCGAGGAAGCTTATCCCGTCGGAGAAACGCAGGCGCACCGGCACCAGGTTCACCAGGTGGCCCACGCAGTCCTCCATGTCCGCCTCGGGGTGGCCCGCCACGGGGATGCCCACCACCAGATCCGCCGCGCCGGATATCCGGTGCAGGAAGGCCGCATAGCCCGAGAACAGGACGGTGAACAAACTTAGGGAATGCTGCTTGGCGAAGGCCCGAAGATCGGCGACCAACGCCGGGGCGACGGTATGGCTGCCGTGCCTCGCCGCGAACGTGCGCTCCAAGGGGCGGCGGTTGTCCTCGGGAAGGGTCAGGGGTGGTGGCAACTCCGCGAAGGCGCGCATCCAGTACGTGCGGCTCGACGCGATCTTCGCCCGGCTGGCCGGGGTTTCAAGCAGACGAAAATAGTCGGAAAATCCGTGCCGGGGCGGATCGGGCAACGGGGCGGCCCCCACGTACGCCGAATACAGGCGAGCAAAATCGGCGAGCAGCACGTCGAGCGACCAGCCATCGCAGACGGTGTGGTGCGCGCTGAGGAAGACCACCCGGGAGTCCTCGCCCAGGGTGACAAGCGAGGCGCGGAACAACGGCCCATTCACCAAATCGTAGGGAACAGCGGATTCGGCCTGCACCAGTTTCGCCAACTCGGCCTCACGGCCGACCTTCGGAAGGGCCGATAGATCGTGGCGGGCGACGGTGATGTCCACCGACGGCGCCAGGATGAATTCGCGACCGTCCTCGCTGAAACGGCCGCGCAGCGCCTCGTGGAAATCAGGCAGGCTGCACAGCGCCCGGACAAGGGACGCGTCGTCCACCTTGCCGGTCAGACGCACGCTGAAGGATTCGTTGTAGGCCCCGCCGGCCCCGCCACCCGATTGCTCGGACAGCCACATCTCCATCTGCGCCGGCGTGGTGGGCAGGGTGATGGCGACGGGGGTTGCGAAGGGATCGAATTCCTCGGGAAGGGGGTGTGTCGGGTTAGTCATGGTTCGGCACCTGGATGAATCTTCCGGGTCGATTCGGGTCGGGGATGAACCAGGCGGGTCGGCCGCGGGGATCCCGGCCCAAGCGGGCGCCGGGAAGATCCTTGGTCGCCACCCCGGGCTTCTCCGTCCCGGGATCGGTCGCCGCGGCGGCGGGTGCAGGCGCGGCCGCGGGGGCGGGTGCAGGGGCGGCGGCAGGGGCCCGCGTCTCGGCAATGGCCGCAACGAGGAGCCGCACGTTGGAATATTTCTGGGCGAGGTCGCGGAACGTCACCTCGAAACCCAGGCGTTGGCGGACGGCGCGGGCCATCTGGGTCAACAGCAGCGAGTCGAGGCCAAGCGCCATGAAGCGCGCGTCGGGATCGCGGGCTTCCAACGGGGTGCCCAGGATCTCCTCGATCAGCGCGAACAGGGAGGCCTCCACGTCCGTGTCCGCAGGGACCACTGACGGTGCCGGCGACGGTGCCGAGGGGACCGGCGCGGGCGGGGCGGCGGTGGGGGCCGGGCGGGCGACCGGCGCCGCGGAAACCGGCGTTGCCCCGGCGGCGCGGATCGCCTCGGAGAGCAGGCGCGGGTTGGAATACTTTTGGGCCAGCTCGCGGAACGTCACCTCGAACCCCATGCGCTGGCGAATGGTGCGGGCCATTTGGGTCAGCAGCAGCGAATCGAGGCCAAGCGCCATGAAGCGCGCGTCGGGATCGCGGGCTTCCAGCGGGGTGCCCAGGATCTCCTCTATCAGCGCGAACACGGCGCCCAGCACGGCGTCGGAGGTCGACGCTTCGGCGTGGGTCGCTTCCGGGACGGGCGCGGGCGCCGGGGCGGCGAGGGCATGGCCGGAGGAAACCACCCCGGGATCGATCCAGAACCGCTTGCGTTGGAACGCGTAGGTCGGCAGGGGCACGCGCCGACGCTTCCCGCCCCCGTGCAGGCGATCGATGTCGAGATCGCACCCCTGCATCCACAGGCCGCCCAGCGCAAGCAGGAAGCTTGCCTGTTCCTGCTCCACGTCCCCGTTGTCGGGCATGGTCGCGAGCACGCGCGCGGGGTTCTTCGGGCGGTGCTGCAGGGCCAGGGCTTGGCAGGTCCGGCGGGGGCCGCATTCGATGAGCACGTTCGACGGATCGGCGAGCAGCACCTGCACCGCCTTCGAGTAGCGTACGGTGGAGCGCAGGTGCCTGGCCCAGTACGCGGGATCCGTCGCATCGCCGCGCTTCATCCACTCGCCGGTCACGGTGGAAGCGATGGGGATACGCGGGGTGCGCAGGGCGACCTTCTCGACGACGCGCAGGAAGGGCTCGACCACCGGATCCATCATGGACGAATGGAACGCGTGCGAGGTGTGTAGCATGCGCGTGACGACGTTGTCCTTGCCAAGGGACTCGGACAATTCGACGAGCGTGGGGGTGGGGCCGGCCACGACGCACAACTTCGGGCCGTTGACTGAGGCGATGTCCACGCCCGCGGGCAGGCGGGCCTCCACCTCCTCGGCGGGCAGGCGCACCGAGAGCATGGAGCCCTTCGGCAGCCCCTGCATCAACCGGCCGCGCGTGGCGACGAGCGCCAGCGCCGATTCCAGATCCATCACGTCGGCGAGCGTGGCCGCGACGAACTCGCCGATGCTGTGGCCGAGCAGGCGCGAGGGGGACAACCCGAAGTGCCGCAACAACGCCGCCAAGCTGTAGCTGACGGTGAAGATGGCCGGCTGCGTGTAAAAGGTGTTGTTCAGCGACTCGGTCGCGGTGGCCTCGTCCCCCGGCGCCGGGAAAAGGAACGTGCGCAAATCCAGCCCCAGGTGCGCCGCAAGCAGCGTCGCGCAGCGGTCGACGGCGTCGCGGTACACCGGTTCGCCCCGGTACAACCGCAGACCCATGTTGATGTACTGCGCCCCCTGCCCGGGGAACAGGAAGGCGACGGGCGGTTTCTCGGCGTCGGACTTCGCACTGGCCGACGTCGGACCTTCCGCCTGGGTGAAGGCCGTCGTCCCTTCCGCTCCCGCGGCGATGACCGCGCACCGACGGTGTTCGAAGCGCTTGCGACCCACCTGCGTGGTGTACGCGGCGTCCGCCAGGGCGGCGCCCTTCAGCGACGCGACGGCGACTCCAAGGCGCTTCGCCCCCTCTTCCAAGGCCTGCGGGTGGCGCGCGGAAAGCAGGAAAAGCTGCTCCTTGCGCACGGGATCGGCGGTCGGCGATGCGACGGGCGGCTCCTCGAAGATCACGTGGGCGTTGGTGCCGCAAAAGCCGAAGCTCGACACGCCCGCCCGGCGCGGCATGCCCTTCGGCTCCCACGGGATCAGCTTGTTGTTCACGAAGAACGGGCTGCCGGCGAAGTCGATGCGCGGGTTCGGCGCCTTGTAGTGCAGGGTGGGGGGGATCTGCCGGTGGCGCAGGCACAGGAGGCTCTTGAGACAACCGGCGATCCCCGCGGCGGTGGTGGCGTGCCCGAAGTTGCCCTTGATCGATCCAAGGGCGCAGTAGTGGCGCTTCCGAGAGAAGGTCCGATGCACGCGCGAAAGCGCCTCGACCTCGATGGGATCGCCGATGGGGGTGGCCGTGCCGTGCGCTTCCATGAACGAGATGGTCTCGGGGTCGATGCCCCCAAGCCCCATCGCCGTGGCGATGACCTTGGCCTGGCCTTCCACGCCGGGCGCTAGGTAGCTGACCTTGTGGCCGCCGTCGTGGTTCACCGCCGCGCCCTTGATCACGCCGTGGATGGTATCCCCGTCGGCGATGGCGTCGGACAGACGCTTCAGCAGCAGCGCCCCCACGCCCTCGCCAAACATGGTGCCGGTGGCCGCGGCGTCGAACGGACGGCAATGCCCATCGTCGCTGAAGGGGCCGCCTTCTTCGTGGCGTTGCCCGCTCTTCTGCGGCGTGCGGATGTCCACCCCGCCGGCCAGCGCCACGTCCACCTGGTGCGAGATCAGGGCTTGGTAGGCGTTTTCAACCACCACCAGCGTCGTCGAGCACGCGGTGTGCACCGACAGGCTGGGGCCCGACAGGTTCAGCTTGTACGACACGCGCGGGGCGATGTGGTCCTTCTCGTTGGCGATCTCGGCCGCGATGTCACCCATCATCGCCAGCTTGTCCGGCCGGGTGAGGACGTTGTGGTGGTAGTAGAAGTTGTTCCCCATGCCGGCCCACACCCCGACCTCGCCCCGGATTCTTTCGCCCACGTAGCCCGCGTTTTCGAACGCCTCGTAGGCGACCTCCAGGAAGACGCGCAGTTGCGGATCCATCATCTCGGCTTCGTTCGGCGTGATGCCGAAGAAGGCGGCGTCGAAGCGGTCCGAATCCTCGAGGATGCCGCGCGCGGGGATGTAGTGCGGATCGAAGCGATCGGCGTCGGACACCAGGGGATCCAGATCCTCGCGCTTCCACACCGTGATGGTTTCGCGGCCGTCGCGCAGGATGGCCCATAGTTCGTCCAGCGTGCGGGCGCCGGGGAAACGCCCGGCCATGCCCACCACGGCCACGTCCAATTCCGTGGGCGAGGACGCGCGCGCGCGCCGGGCGGCGCCGCGATCGTACGCCTCGCGCACCAAGGTGTTGTCCGCCGCGCGGCCGGACAGGTAGGCCGCCAGCGAGGAGACGGTGGGGTGTTCGAAGATCTTCAGGACCGACACGTCGAGCCCCATCGCGGCGGAGATCCGCTGCACCAGCTGGAAGGCGGCCAGCGACGTTCCCCCAAGCTCGAAGAAATTCTGCCGCGTCCCCACCTGCGGCAGCGACAACAGCTCGCCCCAGATGGCGGCCAACGTACGCTCCACGTCGTCCCCGCCATCGACCACCTCGGCGGCCTCGACGGATCCGGCCGGCTCGGCGCCCATGGGCCTAGGCAGGGCGGCGCGATCGACCTTGCCGTTCGGCGTGCGCGGTAGGGCGGGCAAGCACACCCAGCGCGAAGGGACCATGTGCGCGGGCAAGGTACCGGCGGCGTGGTCCCGCAGGGCGGACACGCCGGGATCGGCGCTTCCGCCGCGGCAAACGTAGTACGCGACCAGCTCGGGGTTGTCGGGATCGTCCCGCCTCACCACGCACACGACCTGCTCGACGGCGGGATGCGCGGCGACGCGCGCCTCGATCTCGCCAAGCTCGATGCGGAACCCGCGTAGCTTCACCTGGAAGTCGGCGCGCCCGACCACATACAGAAGGCCGTCGTCGGCCAGCCGGGCGCGGTCGCCCGTGTCGTACATCCGTCCGCTGCCCAGGAAGGGATCGGGCAGAAAGCGCTGCCCCGTCAGATCGGGCGCGTGCAGATAGCCGAGCGCCACGCCCGCGCCGCCGATGAACAGGCGCCCCTCCACCCCCTTCGGCAAGGGTCGCCCGTGATCATCGAGGATATAGACGGGGGTGTTGTGGATGGGCGTGCCGACCGAAACGAGGGCGTCGCCGTCGTCGATGCGGTGGCACGTGCTCCACACCGTGGTTTCCGTCGGGCCGTACATGTTCCACAGCGCGCGGGTCTTGGGAAGCAGGGCGCGGGCCAGCGACGGGGTAATCGCCTCGCCGCCGCACAGGGCCTTCACCTTGGGCGTGCCCAGCAGATTCGCCGCGAGCAGCATCTGCCACGTGACGGGGGTAGCCTGCAAAATGGTGGCGGCGCGATCCCGCAACAGCGCGGCGAGCAGCCGGGGATCCTTCGCCTCCTCTTCGGTGGCGATGATCACCGTCCCCCCCGCGCACAGGGGCGCGAACAATTCCAGCACGGCGATGTCGAACGAAAGCGTCGTCACGGCGACCAACGTGTCGGTCGCCTCGATCCCCGGACGGACCAGCATGCTGGCGAGGAAGTTGGCCATGGCGCCGCGGGGAACCGCGACCCCCTTGGGCTTGCCCGTGGATCCCGAGGTGTAGATGACGTACGCGGGATCGGCGGGATGGGCCGAGGCCGGCGCGGGCACCGCGCCCGCATCGCCGGCGGGATCGATAAAGCCGACCGGCACGTCTTCGAACAAGCCCTGCAGCCCGGGGGTGGCGACGATACGGGCCAACTGCGAATGTTCGACCATGTAGCGAAGCCGCTCGCGGGGAAAGGCGGGATCCAGCGGCACGTACGCCATGCCTTGGCGAAGCACGGCCACCAGCGTCGCCAGCATTTCGACGGATCGGGGAAGACAAACGCCGACCAGCGAGCCGGCCGGCAGATGCTCGGCGGCGATACGCGCGGCCAACGCGTCCACCTGGCGGCCCAGCTCGGCATAGGTGACGGACCGGCCCGCGCAGGTGACCGCCACCCGATCAGCCTGGGCGGCGAAGTGGCGGGAGATGAGCGCGTACACATCAGCGCCGGGGAAGTCCGGTGTCATCGCGGCGCCGGCTTCGCGGGCAAGGGCGGCGCGATCGTCGTCAGCCAGGATGGGCAAGCGGGATAGCTCCCGTCCTGGATCCGCAAGGGCAACGCGCAGGAAGGCGTCGTAGGACCGCAGGAACGACTCGACCGCCCGCCGTCCGATGATCGCCGACGCGAAGACCACCCGCACCCCCGCCGACGAGACGCGCAGGAACAGATCCAGCTGTTGCGGTGGCGCGGACACGGGAAGCGGCGTGGTCTCGCATCCCGGGAAATGTGGCAGGAAGACCGCGTCCTCGACGCAGGCGATTTGGAAGACCGAATTCGCGCCGGGATCCGAGCTGGCCTTGCACGCGGCGACAATCTCGTCGAAGGGCACGCCGGCGTGCTGGCGCAGGGACGCGTACCGTTCGGCGAAGGAACGGGCGAAGGCCTCGAAGCCGCCCGGCACGGCCGTGTCCACGCCCACGGGCAGGATGGCGGTCAGGCTTCCAAGGGTGCCGGTCGCGTCGGGCTTGCGCAGGTCGAAGGGCAGGCCGATGGCCAGGGATGTTTGTCCCGCGTGGGCGGACAAGACATAGGCCGCGGCGGCGCATTGCAGCTGAAAATCGGGGACGCCCCAGTCCCTGGCCCGATCGCGCAGCATCCCTGCCAGGGTGTCCGGCAACACGTACGCCGCTTCATCCGTCTGCACGGCGATCTGCCGGGGGCGCGCGGCATGCGTCGGAAACCCGTGCAAGCGGGGAACCCCTTCGAGCGTCCGCGCGAACGGGGCGGGATCCCCGACGCTCTCGACGCTGGCCTCGGTATCGGCGGAGGGCAGGGCCTCCTCCCCGTTTTCTCCCGACGCATAGATGCGCGCTAGCTCGCCAGCGAAGATGCCGGTGGAAGATTCGTCCCAGATGAGCCGGTGGAAGACGAACAACAAGGTGTGCCCGTCCGCCCCATGCCGCAGCAGGGCTGTCGCCCAGGGGCGCTCCTCAGGGGAAAGGCTTCGCCGCAGTTCCTCCATCGCCGCCTCGATCGCCTCCGCGGTACCGGGGGAATCGACCCCTGTCAGTAGCGGTCCATAACCGTCCCGGTTTAGGGTCCGCGAAACTTTGCCCTGTTCCAAAACGAAGCGGGTGCGCAAGGTCAGGTGCCGGTACACCACCGTTTCCAGGGCCGCGGAGAGCCGGTCCGGATCGAGCCCACCGTCAATCCGAACCGCGAAGGCAAGCGTGTTCAGGGAGGGGGTCGGGTGAAGTCGCGACGAGATGAAGAACTGTGACTCCAGGTGGCTCGCATGCGTGGTCTTCATGGCGGGGAATCCTTCTCAAGCCGGCGGGGTCGGGCACCCGTGGCAACGCACCGCGAAGCCGGTTCGGATCGCACGTCTCTTCGGATCCCCACGAAGGAGGAGCGCGAACAAGGCGGCGGAGGGTGGACGAACGCAGACATGACAAGTGGGAAGGCTAAGATGAAGATGAATGAACGAGCCTTTATATCGCATAAGATTTCAAGCCCAAGTTCTGAGCTTACCCCGATTCCGTGGACACCTGGTTTAGGCCGCCAGCGCCCCATTGCGCAGGTCGGTCTCGGTCTCGTTCGGGGTCCTGTAGTCGTTGTGAGAATGTAGC